>Ga0123356_10003764_pt1 | contig 15810 bp, 11 predicted proteins | sample TergutEmb28metaG_2_FD_92546 | JGI IMG/M metagenome (GOLD analysis project Ga0123356, IMG submission 92546) | Embiratermes neotenicus P3 segment gut microbial communities from Petit-Saut dam, French Guiana - Emb289 P3 | ecosystem: Host-associated > Arthropoda: Insects > Digestive system > Gut ... | reverse complement strand
TTGAAGATACCAAAAAAGGTATATTTGACGTGGCGGAGAAGATGGGATTTGAACCCATGCACGCTGTTACACGCCTACTCCCTTAGCAGGGGAGCCCCTTATAGCCACTTGGGTACTTCTCCGAATATTTGCTATGTAATATTAGCGTTTTATTCTGTGAAAGTCAATAGCTGCACTATCGGCATTGTTATGCAAATTGCCATTACCATGCTGAACTCATTCGACCGCAAGCATTACAGTAAGTTCCCGTCATATATCGTACGGCTACCACCTATGAGCGGTGGTCTTGTTCTGGCTGCAATTACTATGGCTTCTCCGATGAGCCTGACATCCAAACGAAGCGGTACAGCAACGGGTTTAAGGTGCATACCAATTAGTGTGCCGCCAATATCGATGCCGGCATCAGCTTGATATGCTTCCAGGGCAACCGGGTCATTAAAACCTTTAAATGCTGCTGCAGCAAAAGCACCGCCTGCCTCCGGAACAGGGACGGCGTTGACAATATTAAACCCTGCAGCATACTTGCGTTCAACAATTACAGCCCTGTTTAAATGCTCGCAGCACTGGGCAGCCAAACCAACGTTACGTTCACTGAACACAATGTTCAGTTCATTAAATATCTCAGCGCCAATCTCAGCTTTTGAATGAGTGCCTATATGATGTCCGGCAACCTCGCTTGTTGAACACCCGACCATGACGACCTGACCGTCCTTTAGTCCGGCTTTCTCATATAACTCAAGCGCTGCTTTACGTGTTGCGTCTTTAATATCCAAAATAACACCTAAAAGTAAAATTATCTTCAACGCACTTAATCACGAGATCATGTGCTTCAGTGTTGAAATCGTAATGTTAATGATTAATATATAAGCAAAGTTATTTATCCAGTGAGATGTTGTCAATTCCGTTTAGTTCAAACTCCGCGATGTATTCATCTATACGGTTAGTCAGCTCGCTGAAATTTTCAGGACCTATCGGCTCGAAGTCCATATCCCGCCTTGCGAGTTCCTCGGCCAGTATCTCAAAAAACATGGAATCCTCATAATCGGCAATGGCTTCGTGAATTCCGCCCTGCTCAAAAGCTGCTGACGGACGAGCCATTCCGTCAATAAACTCGGTCAGTGTAGGCATATCCAACGCCGGGCAGTGAGAAAATAAACGGCTTTCGATGTTATCATAATCAGAAAACCGGTCTGTACCTCGTGTCGAGTTGAGTACCCAGTTTCCGATGTAAGCCATATCCAGAAGACGCCTGAACTCCATCTCTGTTAGTTCGATTTTCATAACCGGTTAATCCTCCATGGGATATCTGACCCCTTTAAAGATGAAAAAGGTCAAGAGGAAAAAGACTTCCACATGCGTAGTATACCAGAAATCTTTCTAAAATTCCATATGTATTTTGAATATTATCGCTGAACAGGCATATCACAGTTGGCAAACAGGCGGTATTGGCTCATTACCGTTTCCGGGTGAAACAGGCAGAATTAAAGTAATCCTGGTCCCAATGTCTTCACGGCTCAGGATCTCCATATGCCCACTGTGTCTGTCAATAATCCATTTAGCAATTGAAAGACCAAGCCCTGCGCCTCCGGTTGCACGGGTCCGCGATTCATCTGCCCTGACAAACCTGTCAAACACATTCGGGAGTATTTCAGGTTTAATACCAATGCCGCTGTCAGACACAGACAATCGGGCAGTTCCATCCTTTTCGACTGCTGAGACAGTAATCTCACCGCCCTTGTCAGTGTACTTTATCGCATTGTCAACCAATATTCTCAGTGCTTGCTTTAAGAGACCCTTATCTGCATCAACAGCCATCTTACTGCTGGTGATTTTGAACTCATGTCTGTCATCAATCAGACGTGATTCATTTACAACATCCTCGACAAGCTCTGATATCTCTACACGCTCGACCATCATGTTAATCCTGTTGCTGTCGCCTCGTGCCAGGAATAATAATTGCTCAACAAGCTCTTTCATGCTCCCGGCTTCGTCTTTTATTGCCGACACAGACTCCATTAGCGCTTTTTCATCTTCCATACCCCAACGATCAAGCAAATTTGCATAACCTTGAATAACTGCTATTGGTGTCCTGAGTTCATGAGATGCATCGGATACAAAACGCGCTTGTGCGGCATATGACTCGTTTATCCTGTCAAGCATACCGTTTATGGCTACTGCCACGTTTTTCAGCTCATCCTGTAATTCATCTATTTGAATGCGTGTGTCAAGGCGACCGGCATCAATTCCGTCAAGAATGCCCGGTAGTGCCATTGCATTTTCGCGGTCGAGCTGCTTGTTGACCTCGTTTAAACTTTGTGCCGCCCGGGCAAGCTCTGCAATCGGGTCAAGTGTTTTACGTATCATTTTCCTGTCATCCATTGTTCGTGTCACCAATGTGATAATTTCAAATAATATGAGTATTGCCAAAGCATAAATAAAGTACAGGATGAATGTCCCGATACGGATTTCAACTTCGTATATATTTTCGTTGTAGCCTGCGTTGATAACATAAGCAATACTGCGGATGGTGCCGCTGAAACCGTCTTGTGTTGCATGAAAACCCCTGTATATATATTCAGGTTCAAAAGAAAGATACCTTGAAAACGGCCACCCGGCTGAGCCGCTGACTGATGGCGCATATACAGTCCTGATTCCCAGTCCTGTAATATTCATCCACTCTCCGGTTGTCGGCGGTTCATGATATTGCAACACCTCGAGTGCGCTAATGGCTTTGCTTTCGCAGTAAAATGCCAGAGCCGCTCCCGCTATTACACAGATAAGTATATTAAACGAGATGAACATTCCAAGCAGCCGGAAGAACAGCTTTCTGTTCAGTTTGTTTGTTATAGACGACCGGATTTTTACACCGGGCTCCGTCGATTTTTTAATTGCTTTATTCTTCTTCATCTCTAATCACATATCCCACTCCGCGTACTGTGTGTATCAACTTTTTATCAAAAACCTCATCTATTTTTGTGCGCAGAAACCTGATGTAAACGTCTACGGCATTTGTGCCGCCGTCAAAATCATAATCCCATACATTTTCCATAAGCATATCCCGTGTGACGACAACTCCCTTATTTAGGAGCAAGTATTGCAACAGGTCAAATTCGCGTTTAGTCAGCTCGACAGGTGTGTTGTCCACCGTTACTATATGGCGTCTTGCATCCAGCCTAACACCGCATGCAGTCAATGTTTCCGCACCCGTTTTTTCATAGGAGCCTTCTCCGGCAACCTGTTTCCGGAGCGTTGCGCGGATGCGGGCCAGCAACTCTTCGATTGCAAACGGTTTTGTTATATAGTCGTTGGCACCCTGATCCAGGCCTGCAACCTTATCCATAGTTTCGTCACGTGCCGTCAGCATAATTACGGGTACATCAGAGGTACGCCTGAGTCTTCGGAGAACTTCCATTCCATTGAGTTCCGGGAGCATAATGTCGAGAAGCACCAGGTCAAATTCACCTGAAGAAGCGAGTTCTAATCCTTCTCTGCCCGTGAATGCCTTCACCACAGAATAACCCTCATGACAAAGTTCAAGCTCCACAAAACGGGCCAGCTTTACCTCGTCCTCGACGAGAAGGATTTTAATCTCACTCATTCCATTTCTCCCAATTCGGTATTTATACTGCGTCTTTCGTTGCGTACTTAATCATGCTGTTCTTTATTTTTGTCATCGGATTTGCTTGCGCTCTCAACTATGGATTTCTTAACATCATTTACTACAGTTGATGCGTTGTCCATAACATTATTGACCGATTCCTTGCCGAGGTCCTCGCCGCTGAAGCGGTAGCGAACTCCGCAGAATAAGCTGATTATGAATAATGGGATGGTAATCCAAAAGAAGAACAGTAACAACAAAGCTACAATCAGAACCGGGCATGAAAATAAATGCCGGTCACCCTTTGCAGCATTAAGATAGTTACTGAGGCTTTTGTTGAATAGTTTTAAGCAGAACGCGCCGAACCTCTTCATCAAGTCTGAGAAATCTTCTCCACTTCCGCTGTCTTGACTTCTGTTGTTATCAGTGCGTGATGAAGCCTGCTCTGCTTTACCGGGGAAATCTGTTCCGGAGAAAAAACCCCCGCCCGCCGGTGTTGTGGCTTTGCCTTTATCCTCCAGGTAGATTAAAGCATCAAGAATATCACCGCCGGAATTATCAAGGGCCTCTTTCGCTTCGGCAAATGTTACATTAGCTTTGTCACGTAATTTTTCTGCTTTCTCAAGTTCTGTCATATTGATGAACCTCTTTCTCAAATCGTAGCGCTATTATAACTGAGTTACATATAAACACAATTTGATTAAGATGAAAATGATATTAAAACTGTATAAATAAATCAATTTCCCTTTAAATATTTTTCAAGTTGGCTTCCGGTTATACCAACCCCGCCTTCGGCATCAAGCTTTCTGCCATCCATTCTGAATGCAGGGACGACCCAAACATCGTTTTCCTCATATGTATAGTCGTTTGCAGCGAGTACAGCTTTTTCGTATCTGCCGCTTCTAATTGCATTAATCATATCTACAGGGTCAAACAAACCGCGGAAGACTTCAGACAGAGCTTCGGGGTCTTCAATATTAACACTGTCTTTGCACGCTGCTTTATACATACGTATATGGAAGTCCATAATATCGATGTTCTGCTCAAGCGCAAAGAGCAGTCCCTGAACACATAAATCGCTGTAACGCTCGTACTCCTCCGGGCGGGGGTGTGCCTCGCAAGGGCGCCAAATTACCTCAATATCAGGGAATTGCGGCAGCAGTTCAACAAGATATTCGTGTCCTGTCAGACAGTAGGGGCAGGCGTAGTCAAAGAAAACCTCAAGTTTACGCATAGTTTGTGACCTCCTTATTAATGTAGCTGTAGTGAAGCATTGTTGAACCTTCACCCGCTCAATTATATCATAATTTTGGATAATTGTGACATCAGGTTTAACACATACTGCTTGCTTTTTTGTTCGGTCACTGCTACAATTTCTAGAGGTGGTGAAAACGATGAGTCTAAGACGCTTTTGCCGTTCACGATAGAATGAGTTAAATCAAGAGGAGTGCTTTGTGAAAGCTCAGGAAACACAAAAGAGAGCTAATATAGTATTAATATCAGGCGTACTGTTTAATTTGTCGATAGGGGTGCTATACGTCTGGAGTGTGCTTAAGATAAGAATGACCACGCCTATTGAAGAGGACGGGTGGGGATGGACAAGCAGTCAAGCCGGTTTGCCGTATACAATAGCAATTTTGTGTTTTGCTCTGGGCGTACTGCTTGGCGGAAGAATTCAAGATAAGACGGGCCCGCGCTGGGTAGTGACCACAGGCGGATTTATGGTGGGCTTGGGGTTGGTACTTTCAGGTTTGATAGGAGACAATCCTGTGGGCGTTGCTGTATTCTTTGGTGTCGTTACCGGATTGGGTATTGGATTAGGTTATGGATGCGTTACTCCGTCGGCGTTGAAATGGTTTCACCCAAGCAGGAAAGGATTTGTCAGCGGATGCGTAGTCGGTGGGTTTGGGCTTGGCGCGGTATATCTTGCTCCGTTGGCAAGTGCTCTTCTACAGCAGTTGAGTACACAGAATACAAAACTGTTTATGGGCATTGCAGTTATAGTGTTCAGTACAATAGCAGCGCAATTCATAAAAAATCCGCCGGAAGGTTATATCCCTCCGGAACCAATGAAAAAAGCAAACGATGCGGCTTTGGTTAAACAACAAACCGCAGCTTCAAAAAAACTGCTTCCTGTTGATTATACATGGAAAGAGATGATGAAAACCAAACGCTTTATTATGATGTTTACCCTTTTTCTCTTTTCAGCTTCGGTAGGGCTTATGGTACTCGGTAATATCACGAAAATAGCAACAAACCAGGCAGGGATAACGGATGCGGCGATATTGGCCGGACTTGTGTCGCTAATGGCAATAATGAATTTCGCCGGCAGGATTATTGGCGGAATAATATCTGATAAAATCGGCAGGAGCAACACTCTGTTTGTGGTCTTGCTTTTACAATTGATAAATATCGCAGCTTTTTCGTTTTACAATACATTACCTACTATAACCGCAGGAATTATTGGGATAGGGCTATGCTTCGGAGCAATATTGAGTATCTTTCCTGCGTTGACTGCGGATGAGTTCGGCTTAAAGAACTATGGTATCAACTATGGAATTATCTATCTTGCATGGGGTATGTCCGGAGTTGTTGCGCCGGTCATTGCCGACTACTTTTATGATATATCTAAAAGCTTCAGTACAGCATACATTATTTGCGCTGTTATGATGGTGGTTATGATTGCATTGAACTACCTGTTGAAACGGGAGATTTTCAAAGTGTCGGCAGCCGGAGTCTGATTCAGGTTAACCCGCAAGTGCTGCGCAAGCCGGTGTCGTGTCTCGTCATTTGCAAGGCAGAGTGCAGATCATTCGGAGGATGCAAACGCATGGTAAATGAAATCGACGGTTTAGATACCGGCAAGGGGATTAGCCGGTTTGGCGGAAATGAAGGGTTGTATTTTAAAATATTACGGGCATACGCGGTCAGTATACGTGCCTTACTCACATCAATCGATGTTACAGGTGAGGGAGATTTAAAGGATTACGAAATAATTGTACATGGCATTAAGGGCTCCAGTTTTAATATATGCGCCGATACAATAGGAAATTTAGCAAAAAATTTGGAAAATGCGGCAAAAATTAACAACCGGGATTACGTAGTAAAGTATAATCCGCATTTTCTTGAAGCTGCATGGAAACTCATTTTTGAACTTGAGAGTTTTTTTCAAATACTTGATTTGGAAAATTCTAAACCAATAAAAGACAAACCGGACACACACGCGCTTTTTATGCTTCTTGCCGCATGTGAGAAATGCGATTTGGACGAGGCGGATGCAGCAATGGAAGAGATATCAAGCTATCATTACGAATCCGATGATGGTCTTGCAATATGGCTGCAGGACAATGTCGAACAGATGAAATTTACCGAAATTATCGAAAAACTCTCCGGCATTTTACAATAGCGCATTTCTCAGAATGAAAGGACTTCCCGATGAAGACAACTCGCAAAAGGATTGTAATGGTTGATGATGACCGGGTAATATTGAAAATCGGAAAGCACATGCTAATGGATAAGTTTGATGTTTATCCCTTTATTTCTTCTGCTGAGATGTTTAAGGTGCTTGAAAAGATTAAACCTGATTTAATATTGCTTGATATCAATATGCCGGAGATGGACGGCATTGAAACCCTCAGACATTTAAAGGCTGATGAGCGCTATTCAAAGGTACCCGTTATTTTTGTAACATCAACGGATGACGATAAGAGTGTGTTTGAGCATTTAAGCCTTGGTGCGTACTCCACAGTTGCAAAGCCCTTCTCAGTTGCTGAGCTGACTGCCCGGGTTGAAAACTGCCTGAACGATTTTTTCCCGAGTGAGATTGTTGTGAAAGAAGATGACAAGCAGATTATTCTTGCTGTTGATGATGCACCGGACGTACTGAGGACGGTTCATTTATTACTGCGTGAGAAATACAAGGTTTATACATTGACTGACCCCGGAAAACTAAAAGAGTTTTTGCAAAGTATAACGCCCGATTTATTCCTGTTGGATTATAAAATGCCTGATCTGAGCGGGTTTGACCTTATCCAAATAATACGTAGTTTCCCGGAGCATAAGGATACCCCAATTATTATGCTGACGAGTGAAAAAACAAGCTATACCTTTACTGAGGCCATCAGGCTCGGAGCGTGTGATTACATAGTAAAACCGATAGTCATGGAAGTGTTGCGCAAGAGAATAGAAAAACACGTAAAAAATAACCAGGCGGTTTAATATACTCTCATATGGTTACAAACTAGGAGAAATGTTCTATGGAGAAAGTAATTACTAACAATGAAGCTTCCTGTGTCGGATGCAATAAATGCGTCCGGGTATGTCCGATGGAAGGCGCAAGTATTACTTATATGAACAACGAGCAGATTAAAGTAAGGATAGACCATGAACGATGCATTGCCTGCGGAGCATGTATCCATGCCTGCCACCATAATGTCAGAGATTATGAGGATGATACAGAACGTTTCCTGCGTGATCTTCAAAGCGGTGCTTCTATATCCATGTTTGTAGCGCCGGCAATACGTGCAAGCGGACTTGAGTACGGCAGGGTGTTTTCATGGCTTCGCGATATGGGGGTAAACAAGATTTATGACGTATCCTTAGGCGCCGACATATGTATCTGGGCGCATATTAAATATATTAAAGCAAACAATCCGAAATCAATCATCACACAACCTTGCCCGGCGATTGTTAATTACATTTTGCTGTATGAGAATGACCTGATGAAATACCTTTCACCCGTACACAGTCCCATGCTCTGCACTGCCATTTATATGAAAGAGTATTGTAATATAACGGATGACATAGCAGCTCTTTCCCCATGTGTTGCGAAATCACACGAATTTGAGGATACCGGTTATGTAAATTACAATGTAACAATTAAAAAGCTTTATGAGTATATTTCAAGAAATGATATTCAATTGCCGGCGGTTTCTTCTCACTTTGACCATAATGAGTCTGCGCTGGGACGCTTGTTTTCGATGCCGGGCGGATTGAAGGAGAATATTGAGTTTTATTTTGGGAAAGAACTGCGCATAGATCAGGCTGAAGGTCAGGAAACTGTTTACGATGCCCTAAGCTTATTTTCCAGGCAGCAAGAGAGCGATCTCCCTGTAATATTTGATGTGTTAAACTGTCCGGGAGGCTGTAATATCGGCACAGGATGCTTTCATGATATTAACAGATTCAAAGCAGGCGAAGCTATGGACAGAAATCGTAAGCTCGTTTTAGAAAATGTTGACAGCACATCGGTTGATGATTATTTCAACGAGTACGAAAGCTTACTCCGGCTTGATGATTTCATGAGAGATTATGCCCCGAAAACCGTTGAGCGAATCGATGTGACTCCTGACCAGATAGAAAATGCATATGCTGCCATCAACAAGCTGACCGAGGACAAGAGAGTATTCGATTGTGGTGCATGCGGTTCTGAATCATGCTATGGCATGGCCCGAAGAATTGCGCTCGGATACGATGTGCCGAGCAATTGCATACAAAATGAAAAAGATATAATACAATCGGACAACGAAAAGATTATTAATATAAATCTTGAACTGGAGAAAAAGCGTGAAGAAGCGGAAGCTGCAAGCAGGACAAAGTCAGCTTTTCTGGCAAACATAAGCCATGAGATAAGAACCCCAATGAACAGTATCATAGGATTCTCAGAACTTGCGCACGATGATGATGTTTCCCCGAAGACAAAGCAATATCTTGGAAATATAACAGAAAATGCCAAGTGGCTTCTGAATATCATAAACGATATACTGGACAGTGCTAAAATCGAATCCGGCAAGATAACTCTTGAGTACATACCCTTCGACCTGCAGAACGTTATCACCCAATGCCAGTCGGCGATATTACCAAAAACGGTGGAAAAGGGTATAACCTTATATTGCTATGCCGAACCGTTCCGGGGGAAAAAGCTGGTTGGCGATCCGGTCAGATTGCGTCAGGTATTTATGAATCTGCTTTCGAATGCCGTGAAATTCACAAACAACGGTACTATTAAGCTTCTTGCATCTTTTACCGAGCATAGCGATTCTACTGCGACAATTAATTTTGAGATGAAAGACAGCGGCATCGGCATGCATCCTGAACAAATCGCAAATATCTTTGAACCATTTATGCAGGCGGACGAAAGTGTTACACGGAAGTTTGGCGGCACCGGTCTTGGGCTGCCTATAGCAAAAAATATTATTGAGATGATGGGCGGCTCAATGATTGTGGATAGTACACCCGGAGTCGGAAGTAACTTCAGCTTCAGCCTGACGTTTGATATAACTGATGACACCATTGATATGTCGTCCAAGAAAACTATATTTAACGATATTGAAAAACCTACCTTCAATGGTGAAATATTAGTTTGCGAGGATAACCATTTAAACCAGCAGGTTGCTTGTGAACACTTGGCGCGTGTTGGAATAAGGTCGCTTGTGGCTGATAACGGAAAAGAAGGTATTGATATTATTGTAAAGCGTATTCAAAACAACGAAAAACCATTTGATTTGGTTTTTATGGATATTCATATGCCGGTAATGGATGGTCTTGAAGCTGCATCAAAATTAAGAGAAATGGGAGTTAAAACGCCTATAATTGCTTTAACAGCAAATATAATGTCAAACGACATAGAGCTGTACAGGACAAGCGGTATGCTTGACTATCTGGGAAAACCATTCACATCACAGGAGTTGTGGAAATGCTTAATTAAATATCTTCCCGTGATGGAAACCGTCATTGTGGATAAAGCGCAGCAGTCTGCGGAAGATGATAAAACACTAAAGCAACTGCGCGGTTACTTTATAAAGAGCAATAAAGGTACATTTGCCAATATTAAGCAAGCTATGGACACCGGTGATATAAAACAAGCTCACAGGCTTATGCATACATTAAAGAGTAACGCAGGACAAATCGGAGAAAAGCAATTGCAAAAAGCTGCGGCAGAGACAGAGGATTTGCTCAGCAAAGGATCTGAACTAATAACGGAAGCACAAATGGTGCTTCTTGAAACTGAGTTGAACTCAGTTCTTGAAAGATTGACGCCGCTGGTTGAAGCTGACAAAAAAAGAAAAACCGAATATATAAACTCGGAAAAATCAATGGATATATTAGCAGAGCTGGAGCCTATGCTTATAAAGAGGAATCCGCAATGCATGAATCTGCTTGACGAGATACGTAACATACCGGGGGCGGATGATCTTTTATGTTTTGTTGAGGATTTAGATTTTAACTTAGCCATTGAAGAGCTTCACAAACTCAAAGGAAAACTGCATGATTAAATTGTATAGACTCTCTACACAACAGACTTTTTATCGCATATTTCAACAATTATATCTGCTATGTTCGAGACCTCCTGCGTATCGCCGCTTAGTAACTTTTCAGACATTTCTCCCAGTAACTGTTTTATTTTAACTGGCCATTTTTTTGCTCTAAGCGCGTTAATATTTGTTTTTGCAGTTTTATTATCAAATGCTTCATTTGCTTGTTTAATTACAAGCAATATTTCTTTCAAACCGGAATAATCACTTTGCAAAAGAGTAATGTCAGCATCATCTTCTTCCGGCGGCTCGAGTTTTGTGATTACAGCTTTGAGCTTTCCGATAAAATCAGGGACATCACCCAGCATATCCATATCATGACTCCAACCCGCCTTTTCCAGCCTTCCGGCAGTTGCTGACAGCTCGTGCTCACCAACATTGGCAAGAGCGCTTTTCATTGAATGCACGGCTATTGTGAGCGATTTAAAATCCTCGGCGTGACAAGCACCGTCTTTATTAATAAATGCCTCAAGCTTACTAATGGCTGATTGAGCGTCTGATTTTAAAAATTCAACATACTGGGGTGACAATAAGGGATTTGGTTCAGTATACCTTATGCCCTTTTTTGTATAGTGATTTTTCTTTTTTACAGCTTCAAGAACCTCAATTGGCTGCTTATCTTGTATATACTTTTTCAACACAGTGTTTAAAAATCGCACATCCACGGGTTTGGAAATAAAATCATCAAATCCGTTTTCCATAAACATGTCTGCCTGCCCTTTAAGTGCATTTGCGGTCAGAGCAACTATCACATCCTTATAACCCATCTCGCGGATAATTTTAGTGGTTTCAATCCCGTCCATTTTCGGCATCATGTGATCCATGAAAATTATATCATACACATTCCCGGCTTTAATTTTATCAATGGCTTTAAAACCGCTGTTTACTGTATCGATCACCAGCTCATACGGACTCATCAAGCCTTTTGTCACATATAAGTTCGACTCCACGTCATCAACCACCAGAACTCTGCCGTAAGGCATAGGCTCAAAGATAACACTGGATTTCTTTAACTGTTTCATTTCGTAACTGTTGAATTTTTCAAGGTTTTCAGCGAGGTCGGTGCCAAGCCTTTCCGAGCCGTCGCAAATCTGCGGAAGGCGTACAGTAAACTCTGTTCCCTTACCCGGTTCGCTGGTTACGAGGATTTCACCGTTCATCATCCTAACAAGATTTCGCGTTATATTCATACCGAGTCCGGTGCCTTCTTTTGTGCGATTCGCGTTAAAGTTAAAGCGGGTAAACACATCAAAGATGGTTTTTACCTGCTCTTTTGTCATGCCTTGACCGGTGTCCCGTACCTTTAAAATAAAAATTACATCCTGCGGATTATCCTCGTTGAACTCAATATCAAAGGATAGTTTGATTTCACCGCTGTCGGTGTATTTAAACGCGTTCGACAGCAGGTTGTTAAGAATCTGCTTGATGCGAAGCTCATCACCATAAAGCAGGGACGGTATGCTTTCATTAACAGATATAGTAAACGCAACAGGTTTACTTTCGTTACGCATGTAATTTAATACGGCAGTATCGTTTATCAAGCTTGCCGTTTCGTAGATTGCCAGATATAGCTCCAGTTTACCCGCTTCGATTTTTGATAAGTCTAAAATATCATTAATGATTCCGAGCAGCATATCACCTGAGTTATATATCTTGCTCAGCCCGTCACTTACGTTATCGGCAAGGGAATCATCATTAATGAGTATCTCTGTGATACCCAGTATTACATTCATCGGTGTGCGTATTTCATGACTCATGCTTGCGATAAAATCAGATTTATAACGGCTGATGGTTTCAGCCACCTCACGTGCAATGCGCCGCTCATAATTTGAGATAACAAGAGCCATAATATCGGCAAGGGATGATGCAAAATTTTGTTCTTCCATCGTCCACTCACGCCCGTCGGGATATTTCTCACACCGCTCCTGTTCGATGCTGATGGTGCCGTAGAATTTCCCGCTTATACTTATGGGAGCCTCAAGCATGGCACATATATTGGGGTTGGATATAAGATATGAATCGGGAAAACTGCCGCCAATATTGTTTTCAATAAGCAGCCGGTCAGCTAAGAGTCGAACAACATAATCCACGTCGTTGGACATGCAGTAATCATTTTTTTTAACAGTTTCGCCGACAGATGCATTGTATGCTGCAATACATTCAAGGGTGTTTTTTTCTTCTGAATATCCCCATATCGCAACGGTATCAACGTTTGATGCCAAACATCCCTTTCTGGTAATTATTTCGGCGGCATATTTTAAATCACCGGCAAAAATTGCCTCGGACTTTGTTATCTCCGCCAATGCATCGCTTAATTTTTTAGCGTGTTTGTAATTATCCTCCGCTGTCTTTTCCATTTCCTTACGTTCAGTTATATTGAAAGATGCACCCAGAACGCCGATTATGGAGTCATTTAAAATAAGGGGAGCTTTCAAAATCTCGTAAACACCGCTGTTCCCGCCAATACCCGGTATATATTCCTCAACCTTAATAAACTCGCCATTGCGAATAACTCTTCTGTCTATTTCCCTGAATTTTTCTGCCGTTTCTTCAGGCACTCCAAGCCCGCTGACATCGTCTTTTCCGATAATGTCCTCTTTGGAAATGCCGAAATGCTCCAGTAAATTTTTATTGCATTGTGTATATAACAGGTTTAAATCCTTAGCAAAAATATGTGCAGGAATAGAATCTAACAGTGTTGAAAGCATAACCGACCTTAGCTCAAGCTCATTCGTCCGCTGCTTCACAAGCTTCTCAAGTCGCCTGTTATCGTAGCGGTTTTTTATAATAATCGCACCAATCAGCGCAATAGTAGCCACAGCTAATACGGAAATTCCGATAAGCAATGGTCTTTGCGCCTCTCTCACCGCCTCCGCCACTTCGGGGCGGTCGATATCATAAGCGGAATCTATAATATTTGATGCTGCAGGATTTTCGATATGCATTTCGCAGCTTAATACTAACAGTGAGGCGATTACAATGGTAACTGCCGCAATTAGTATTTTGATTCTTTTATGTAGATTCAATTGATTTCCCCCTTAACGTTATAGCCAATATCATCATATAACAGCGATTATGCTTTAGATAATAAACCATTGGATATAATAAACGCACACTATTTATACAAAGTAAAGCATAACGGGGTTTGGTACCGCTGGCCGGACTTGAACCGGCACAGGATTGCTCCCGAGGGATTTTAAGTCCCTTGTGTCTACCTATTCCACCACAGCGGCAAGTGAAAGCTGCAATTAATATACTTTATGCAAATCTGTTTGTCAAATCAAAAAAATACTTGACAAATGAATAAAATAGGAGTATACATTAACAGGTAAACCGTTGAATGGGAGTGAGTAATCAGCGTATAGATGTTGGGAGCAGTACCTGACATAATGTCCGGTTTAGAGAGTTGCGGATGGTGTAATCGCAGCACGGCAGCGTTGGTGAATGGACCCGGGAGGGCGAGCAGAAAGGCCGCTGAACCTAAAGGCCGAGTATGTGAGACGGAGGCGGCTCTTCGTTAACAAAGGTCAGCACATGTTTGTGTGTACAGAGTGGGCGCGTACAGCGTCAAGCCGGGTGGTACCGCAGGAGTTTATACTCTTGTCCCTGCAATTACTTGTAGAGGCAGGAGTATTTGTTTTACTTTTTGTCTCGAAAAAAAGAAAGGGGATAAACCAATGGCAAAGCAAGAAGTACCGTATAAAATATACCTGACGGAGGACGAGATACCAAGAGCTTGGTACAACATACGTGCCGATATGAAGACGGATCATCGTCCGATACTGCATCCGGGGACGTTGGAGCCGATGACGGCGGAAGATTTGTCGCCTGTGTTTTGCGATGAACTAGTTAAGCAGGAACTCAATGACAAGGACAGATTCATAGAGATTCCCGAGCAAATCCGCAATTTCTACAAGATGTACAGACCATCACCCCTCGTGCGCGCATACTGCCTTGAGGAAGCGTTGAAAACGCCTGCTAAAATATACTACAAATATGAAGGCGGCAACACCTCGGGAAGTCACAAGCTCAACTCAGCTATAGCTCAAGCATATTACGCCAAGGAACAGGGGTTAAAAGGTGTAACTACCGAAACCGGGGCAGGGCAGTGGGGTACGGCAATGTCGATGGCATGCGGACATTTCGGCCTTGATCTTAAGGTATTTATGGTGAAGATTTCAGCGATTCAGAAGCCTTACCGCAAGACGGTTATGGAGACATTCAATGCCACAGTTACACCATCGCCTTCAAATACAACTAACATAGGGCGTAAACTGCTGGAAAGCGACCCGGAGACAGGGGGAAGCCTTGGCTGCGCAATATCAGAAGCGGTTGAAGCTGCCGTTTCGACTGAAGGTTACAGGTATGTTCTTGGCAGCGTTTTAAATCAAGTATTACTGCACCAAACTGTGATAGGTCAGGAAGCAAAGGCTGCTTTTGAGAAGATAGGTGAGTATCCGGATATAATTATAGGCTGTGCGGGCGGAGGTTCTAATCTTGGCGGTTTGATGGCTCCGTTTATGGCCGATAAGCTTGCCGGTAAAAGAGCGCCGTACTTTATAGCTGTCGAACCGGCGTCCTGTCCGTCGATGACGCGCGGCAGATTTGCTTACGATTTTTGCGATACGGGAATGGTAACGCCTCTTGCAAAGATGTATACTCTTGGAGCGACATATATACCATCATCAAATCATGCAGGCGGCTTGAGATACCATGGTATGGCACCGATTCTCTCACAGCTTTATTATGACGGGTTCATAAATGAGGCAAGAGCGATTGTGCAAACTGATGTCTTTGAAGCTGCTACTACTTTTGCGAGAGTGGAGGGTAATCTGCCGGCACCCGAATCGGCACACGCTATACGCGCCGCTATTGACGAGGCAGTAAAGTGCAGGGAGA
>Ga0123356_10003763_pt1 | contig 15810 bp, 12 predicted proteins | sample TergutEmb28metaG_2_FD_92546 | JGI IMG/M metagenome (GOLD analysis project Ga0123356, IMG submission 92546) | Embiratermes neotenicus P3 segment gut microbial communities from Petit-Saut dam, French Guiana - Emb289 P3 | ecosystem: Host-associated > Arthropoda: Insects > Digestive system > Gut ... | reverse complement strand
TATGTTTCAGCCTTCGGTTTCAAAGGGCCAGATCAGCAGAAGCCTGCTGGAGTGCTGTCGGGGGGTGAGCGCAACCGGCTAAACCTGGCTTTGACTCTCAAACAGGGCGGCAACTTGCTGTTGCTGGATGAACCGACCAACGACCTGGACGTAGAAACCTTGGGGTCGCTGGAAAACGCGCTGTTGGAATTCCCCGGCTGCGCCGTGGTAGTGAGCCACGATCGTTGGTTCTTGGACCGGGTGGCCAGCCACATCCTGGCCTATGAGGGCACCATGGACGAACCAGGCTGTTGGTTCTGGTTCGAAGGTAACTTTGCCAGCTATGAAATCAACAAGGTTGAACGTCTTGGAGCGGAAGCAGCCCGGCCTCACCGGGTGACCTACCGCCGCCTCCGGCGCGACTAGAGCACTGCCGTGAGGCTTGGGTGAGTTGGGGCGAGCGTGTGGGCTTGTCGAACCTCATGTTTGGCTCCGCTAACGGCCGAACCAGATATCCAAGTGCTGATGAACGCGGTAGCATTTTCTCGGCCATGTGGCGCAAGGCGGAGTACCGACTAATCACCTACGCGTCCAGTGGAATGGTTTGCCTGGGCAGGGACCAGAACTGACAGTGATGTCGGTCTGGGGCGAGCGCGGCGCGGCACCAATCCCTGAGGTGACATCAAAGCGGTGTTCCAGCTGTGGACACCACGTGGCACTGTGGAACCAGACGAAAGGGGTACCGGGTTGAGCGTCGCGCATGATCTACGCCAATACCTAGGTGGACCTGACAACATCATCGAACTGCAGTCGAGCGTCAACCGGATCAGGGCCGAGGTGAGAAATCCTCGCCTGGTGGACGAGGCTGGGCTGAAGATGCTGGGTGTTTACGGCGTAGTCCTATCGGGACGGGTAGCCCAGGTGGTGGTGGGGCCACAAGCAGAAGACCTGGTTAGACAGTTAACTGATTAGTCAGAGACCGTTTGCTGGTGTTGTGACTTGTTCCCAATCCGTGTGACCGTGCCATTGGGCACGTACCAGATCACGCCGTCAGCATCTTTGATGGTCGTCACCCGCAAAGACATTGACACGACGGTGCCACTGGCGGCGTCAGCGTCGATGTGGTCGCCAATGCCGAATTGATCCTCGGCAATCATGAAGATGCCCGCGAACATGTCCTTCACTAGTGACTGGGCGCCAAGACCAACGCCCACGCCCAGCACGCCCAATACGGTGACTATCAAGCCCCAACCCACACCCAGACGCTCTAGCACCAGCGCACCGGCCAGGATCCAAACCACCGCCTTGACGGTCGAATGGGCCACAGAGCCCAGGGTCTTGGCACGGGCTTGTTTGCGGGCGGCGGCGTAGACCGGATCTTCAATGGCCACTAGCGCCAGATTCTTGGGTGGCGAGGCAGCCACCCGCTTCACCACACGGTTGATCACGTAGTGGGCCAGAGCCAACACCACCATCGCTCCTACCAGATAAAGCACAATGGCCAGCGGATCGCCTATCAGCCAACGGGCCCACTCGGGCCAGTCTTGGGCGAACTCCGGGGTTGCCGTAAGGTCCATGGTTTCTCCTCCGTTGAGTCAAAGAGATGGGGGCTGATGCAGTTGGTAACCAACACTAAGTTACCCGGCCCAAGGGAGCTGTCAGACCACACAAAGCCCTATCAGCGGCTGGTTGTTGGGCTCATGGTCGTATCTGTCAGGTCTTTTACTTAGATCCAGGAAGAATCCGGCGCAGGCCCGCCAGAGTCCTCAACAGCCTCTTAGCCAAACGGTTAGTCCGGGTCCGGCAGGAACCACATCTCAGCTAACTGCGCGGTCACACCCTTGGGCTTGGAGGGCTCGCTGCACGTCAGCCATGCCTTCAACCACCAGGCGGCGGAGCGGTGGCTTGCTGTCACCCAATTTGGCCAGGAAGTCACTGGTCCGGCCCAGTATGTCAACGGCCGTGTCATCCAGTAACAATCTGGGATACAGGACTTCGGCAACGTTGCCGGCAATCTCCGGGCTACGGCAATCCCAGATGCGTTCTAGCACGTCAAAGTAAACACTGGCGTACGGGCGCAGTAGTGCCCGGTCCACCACCCGGCTAAAACCGGCAATGATGTGACGTTGGGTGGCATTGGGGGTGGCTGGGTCTTCGACGGCTCTGAGCCAGGCGGCTGCCTTAGCTTCAGGATCGGGCAAACCGGCCCGTAGGCCGGCAGCCTGCTCGCGGCCGTTGGCGGTTGGGTCGGCCGCTAGCTGCTGGTCAATGGCCTCTTCACCGGCCCGGCCCAAGACCACTAGGGCTAGCAGCAATTCCCAGCGCAGGTCGGTGTCGACCACCAAGCCGTCCAGCCTGTGCGAGCCGTCCAACAGCGCTTCGATCAAATCGGCCTGGCCAGAGGTACGCCCATGACGAGCGAAGGCCTTGGTCAACTGCAGCTGGCCGTCGCTGCCGGCTGGCGCGGCGGCCATCAAGCCAGCTAACCGGTCGGCGGTTTGCTCGGTCAGCGCCGCCCGTTGGGCTGGATTGACGTATAGCTCCAGCATGGTGGTGACTTGGCTCAGCCGGGTTTGCAGGGCGGTGGAGTTGGTCTCGCCAGCTAGGCCGTCCAGGACCGTGGGTAGGAGGGCCGATGCCGGAAGCTCGGCATCGCGCACCGCGTCCCACAGGCCGCCCCACACCAGGGCGCGGGCTAATGAGTCCTTTATCGCATGGGCGTGGGCTCTGGCCACCGCCAGCGAAGCGGGGTCAAACCGGATTTTGGTGTAAGCCAGATCGCCGTCGTTGAGCAAGACCAGGTCGCAGGCAGCCGGTTGGGAGGCAGGCTCGCCTAGGTTTTCTAGGGCCAGGGTGGCACCATGGCCCGCAATGTCCAACTCGCGGTGCCAGACTCGGCGCAGCGCGCCATCGGCCAATTGATAGCCACCCACCCCCACTCGGTGAGGCCGGCTCCCCGCTGTTGCGCCAGCGCCACCTGCGAACCCACTGCTGGACAACGCAGCAGGAGGCAGTTGGGTAATGGTCAGTTGGCCGGCCTCAATGGTGGGTCGCAAGGTGTCCACGCCAGAGGTCTTGAGCCAGGCCTCGGCCCAGGCCTTCAGGTCGCGGCCTGAGGCAGTAGCCAACTCAGTCAACAGGTCATCCAAAGTGGTGTTGGACCAGGCGTACTGCTTGAGATAGGACCGCACTCCCGCAATGAAAGCGTCCTGGCCCACCCACGCCACCAGCTGGCGCAGCACCGAGGCGCCCTTGGCGTAGGTGATGCCGTCGAAGTTGTTCTGGACGTCTTCAAGGTCCTCGATGGGCGCCAAGATGGGATGGGTGGTGGGTAGCTGGTCTTGACGGTAAGCCCAGAGTTTTTCGGCATAGGCAAAGGCTGTCCAAGCCTCGGTCCACTCAGTGGCGGTGACGGCCGCCAGGTGACTGACAAATTCGGCAAAGGATTCATTCAGCCACAGGTCGTCCCACCAGCGCATGGTCACTAGGTCGCCAAACCACATGTGGGCTAGTTCATGCAACACCGTGATGGCCCGCCGCTCCACCTTGGCTTGGACTGGTACTGACCGGAACACATAGGCTTCGGTGAAGGTCACCAGACCAGCGTTCTCCATGGCGCCAAAGTTGTATTCCGGGCAAAACACCTGGTCATACTTGGTGAATGGGTAGGGATAGTCGAAGGTGGTTTCAAAGTAGTCAAAGCCTTGTTTGGTCAAAGCAAATAGCTTGTCCGCGTCGACGTACTGAGCCAGCGAGGCGCGGGCGTACCAGCCCAGGGGGATGGGGCGGCCGGTGGTGGAAATGACTTGATCCTCCCACCTGGCCCATGGGCCAGCGCAGATGGCAGTCAAGTAGCTGGACAGTTTGGGGGTGGGGGCAAAGCTGTGGCGCCTGCCGGCACCCGGCAAGGCCTCAATGGTGGCCACCGGCTCATTGGATAACACCGTCCAACCGGCTGGCGCCAATATGGTGAACTGGAAAGTCCCCTTCAAATCGGGCTGTTCAAACACCGCAAAGACGCGGCGGCAGTCGGCTGGTTCGAACTGGGTGTACAGATAAGTCTGCTGGTCCACCGGGTCGGTGAAGCGGTGCAGGCCCTCGCCGGTGTGGGAGTACTCCGGGCGAGCGCGGACCACCAAGGTGTTGTGCGCGGCCAAGTTCGGCAGCGCCAGCCGTGTGCCTTGGACGGTCTCGCCAAGCACCAACGCCACACCATTGAGCTGGACTGACACCACTTCAGGTGCAATCAGGTCAATGAAACTGGCGGCACCAATTTGACGGCAGTCAAACTGGACGGTGGTCACCGAGTCGAACCAGGTTTGGTCTTGGGCTCGCAGGTCTAGTTCCACCTGGTAGACCAGGTGGTCAAGCAGTGCGGCGCGCTGGCGGGCCTCAGCCCTACTTAGATTGGTGCCGTGCACGGTAGCGGTGCTCCTTGGACAAAAGGTTGAATGAACTAGTCCATTCTGCCTGGTCTGCGGCATCAACTGGCAAGCCGAAACACCAACTCCTGACTTGGGAGATGCTTGGTGCCTCTGCGGGAACCAGTGCAGCGGTCACTGACCTGGCTCCTACTGGAGGAGCTGGTAGGTGGCGGCAGTGCGATCGGTGACTACTAGATACTCGCCAATGTGGGTCAGGTCAACGGAGAAGCTCAGCTCCAGCCGCCACAAGGGTTCATCCGACGGGTGGGCCAGGGGCCAAGCCTCGAGGTAGGTGTTGATGCTGGGTCTGACGTACCACACCGACTGGCCTGGCTGGAACCAACCCCCCGACGGCAAGGGCAGTTTCATCAATAGTTGGCCCGTTTGGGCGGCCAACAACTCACCGGAGTTCCAGTCATTTGCTCCATCGGGCAAGATCGACGGGTAGACCACCACCCCAGCTTCCCAGGCCAGGTTCGCTGTGCCGTGGTCGGTGTGCCACAGCTCAGAGCCGTCCTTGGCTGACACAGCCGTCACGTGGGTGTTCGGCTCGCCGTCGCTGTTGGAGATTTCATCATCGGAACTGAAATAGAAAACGCCATCGCCAGCCACAACGTAATACGCCACTGGGCTGGAGCACGCGACCGGGTTGGGCCATTTGGCGCGGTCAGTGGTGATGTCCCACAAGGTGCATTCGAATGAATAGAGGTCAGTGGACTCGACCCGGAATACCGAACCATCAGTAGTTTGTTGGTAGTCGATGGTTGGGAAAAAGTCTTCGGCTACGGCGCTGTAAGAGCCGACTGCCAGGGATAAATCCTGACCCCAAGGTGCCCTAGAACCATCAGCCAGGCTCAAGATGCGGCTGGATGTAACGATCCACTGGTTGGCCACCACCACTGGGCCAGCAAACCCGTAGACCAATGCCCAGTTAGATTCCACGGTTGTCCAGTCCGGTTCGGCTAGATCGTCAAAAAGGTAAGCCTTGACAAAAAAGTTGTTATCAGAGTCCGTAAACGTCAGGATCAGCCGGTCGTCCACAAACGCCACCAGATTAGGGGTAATGAATTCCCGTTCGGTGGTCCAAACATAGGTGAACAAGCTTTGGCTCAGCACCTCGCCGGTGTTGAAGTCCACCCCAGCCACCACCCCCGGAAACTCAATTTGGTCAGGTGAGTCGGGCATATCAGGCAATGGGCCAATCACGTCGCAAACCGTCAGAGCTAAGTGCCCGGTGGCTGGGTCTGGCAGCAGTTCAACTTGCGGGTTGTCAATGCCAAACTGGGCTATGTCTAGAGTCCAGAGGATCAAACCCTCCGCTAGCGAGACGCCGCGCAGCCAGCGCCGGGTGTCTCGGCAAAACTCTACTTCGCACTGTTCCAAAACCAATAAGGCAATGGCCACGTCGTTGTCTTCAATGCCAATAAGGTTCTCAAGCTGGACTCCGGCTGGTAACCCCTCCGCCAGCTGGTAGGTCTCCGACAAAATGGGTTGGCGCAAAAAGTCCGGGGCGCCAGTCGGGATGGGGGTAAGACTGGGAACAGACAACCACCGCGGTAGTACCACTATCGCAGCCAGTGCGATGGCGCAGGCCGCAGCCACTAGCGCAACAACCAAACCGCGCCTAAGCCGGGGACGGCGCTGGGCTGGCGGGGTGGCGGTTGGGGGCACTCCGGCATCGGGCAAAAACTCCTGGAGTCCTACCTCGCTCAGCCACAGAGCCGGGTCCGAAGCAGCCTCGCCAAGTCCGTCCCCCAACCGGTCTGGTTGCCCAGGTGCTTGTGGGGTAGCAGGCCCCGCGCCCCTAACCGTCCCTGATCCGGCGCCGGTGTTACCTCCAAAACCGCTGCCAGAAAACCCAAGCGGATTATCCGAAAGGGCGCCATCTAACACCCTCTCAGGTGGTAAACCTACGCCCGGCCGGGCGTCAATCGCGGCAGACAATGCTGGATCGCCCATGGCGTCTAGCCGGCAAAGCAGCGGCAGATCAGCCCCCGGATGCCCGGCCACCGCTACCCGTAGTTCTGGGAAATGAGTGGCCACCCAGCTGAGAGATTGACTGGTACTGGCAGGGTTGTCCAAGATGGCTCGCGCGGCCGCCAAGTCGGGCGGCGGGGGCGCAGTCATGACACCTAACTTTAGTGAGCGCCGTGACGGAAGGCGTCTAGCCGGTTAGGGCTCTTGGACCAGCCAGAGGTTGGCATGGGCGAAATCCACAATGACCAAACGGTCCGCCACAATCCGAAGGCGTGTGCCGTCTGGGATTTGCAGCCTCCACAAAGGCTCGGGCAGCGGGTCGGACAACTGCCAGGCGTGGACAGTCTTAGGCGGGTCAATTGTTTCGGTGTAGAAGACCCGCGAACCAGCCGCACCCAGTGGGCCAATCCCAACAGCCAGCGGTGGTTGGGCAATCTCCTCGATCAGGGTTTGGCCGGTGGCGGCATCGAGTAACTTACCCGGACCATCGTCAAAGCCCACGCTGCCGTTAGGCAGACAACCCACCATGAGGTTGTCGCCAAACACGTGCCGCGGCCAACAATCCGCTTCTTCCCAAACCAGGCGGCCGTCATCGGCGGAGACTGTCCTCAAATGAGGTGCCCGCGCCCGGTCGGAGATAAAGTACACGCCGTTACCGGGGAGCACGGCCCCAATCCCATTGCAAGCCACCGGCGCTGGCCACAAGGCTTGATCGGTGGCTATGTCCCACAGCTGGCACGTTTCGGGTGCTAGGTCGGTGGCTGTAGCCCGGAAGACCGCCCCATCTTGAGCTGCGAAGTAATAGATCAGTGGCTCAGCTGGGCTGACCGACTCCAAGACCGCTTGCGAGGACTGGTCCTGCCCCCATGGCGCCGGCGAACCGTCCTTTAGGTTAACCAATCCGTCGCGGGTTGGGAACCAGTCGCCGACCACCTCCGAGACCCAATATAAGACGGCACCTGTGTCGAAAAATGGTGCCGTCCATTGCGGGGTGGCCAAGTCATCCACACTGAATGCCAGGACCTCCCAGCTGTCGTTTGGCCCGGTCAGAGCCACCACCACTAGAGTGCTGTCGGTCAGTGCGTACGGTCGGGCGCAGGCGTGCTCGATTGGTCGCGCTGGGCAGTGCAGTTGACCGGTGGAGAGCACTTGGCCAGTCTTGGTGTCCACCATGGCTAAGGCCGCTGGCCCGGCGGCGTAGGTGTCGGTTTGGGCTGACTGGTCCTGATCAAAAACCGAGCTGTTGATTGCCAGGGCCAACCGGCTAGCTGAGGGGTCATCTGCGGTGTAGAGCGTGGTGTCAGCCAGGCCGAATTGGGCTACGTCTACTGTCCAGAGGATCTGGCCAGTGCTCCCGGCCACGCCCCGCAGCCAATGACCGGTTTTGGGTGCAGACCCGTCCAACGGTCCGGCCACCAATTCCGCGAGGGCTAGATCGCCCTGACCGGTGCCGTAAAACTGCACCAGCTGGACCCTTTCGCCCAGGTCTTTGCCTAGAAAGTGGCCCGGGGAGACGGCCACTTCAGTTGCTACACCTTCAGCTTCGTCCGGAGCCGTGGTGCGGTCCCCGGCTGTTTTTTCGCCCGATGCCGGGATCCCGCCTTTATCAGCGGAGGCGCCACTCCCGGAGCCAAGCCTTATACCGGCTATGACTCCGACCACTGCCATGACAACTAACAACACTCCGACTAACAGCACCAGCTGCAATCCCCAACGCCCGTGCCGCTGGACTGCTGCACCGTCAGGCCCAGTCATGGTGTGGCCTCCCAAGACGACCGGCCACCCAATCCCGGTTGTCGCCTGACCGCCGCGCGGAAACAAGCCTCAAGGTCAACTTGAAGGTTAGACCATACCCGTCTTAGCGCAGTTGGTACGGTCAAGAAGCTTGCACCAGCCAGTAGGTGGCCTCGTCGCGGCTAATCACCACCAGATCCGGGCGGGAATTGCCAAATCGCCGCTGCTCGCCAATATCTAGTTCCCATAACGGGTCGGTCGCATCTCCAAACAGGTCCCACGCTTCAACCATGTTGCCGCCGTCGGCCAGGGTGTAGATCAGACTTATCCCTGGCACTCGGTGACTGCTTTCCGGCAGAGGTAGGTGCTTGATGACCTGGCCGGAGGTGGCCTCCAGGACCAAGCCGGGGCCGTATCCATAATCACCCCACGTGGGTAGGTACTCGCTGACCAGTACACGGCCGTCCGCCACCAGCTCGGCCCAGCCGGCCTGAGATTGCCAAAGCAGGTGGCCGTCATCGGCCGAAACGACGCTTAGGACTTGTTTCGACTCACCGCTGATCGGTTGTTCCTCATAGTGATTGACGTAATACAGTCCGCCCTCCCGGACAAAACTCCACGCGCCAATGCAAGGCACACCTTCAGGCCACAATGCCTGATCGTTAGTAATGTCCCACAGTTGGCAAGTGTTGAAATCCCACCTGTCGGTCTGGATCTGGAACACGGCGCCATCATCTGCGGCACCATAGAAGATCAGTGGCAGGTCAGGAGGGAAACCATATTCGTCAGCCAGCACCAGTTCATTGCCCCATGGCGCGGGGGTGCCGTCCTCCAGGGCAACGTACCCATAGGGAGTGGTAATCCATTCACCAACCGCCTTAGGCACTGCAGAGGCAAAATCCGCTAAAGGATGCACACCAGGGGCCGTCCATTTCGGCTGGTTCAGATTATCTATGCTGTACGCGTGGGTGGTATAGGTGTCTGCGGGACCGGGCATGGGCCACAGAATCACCGTTCCTCTGGTGAAAGCAGTGAGTTCTGGACCGTGAAGATTCTCCTGCATGTCACTGGGGGGTTGATAGGTAACTTGACCGGTTTGCACCACCTGTCCGGTATCAATATCAAGAATTACCAACGCTACCGGCGTTTCAGGCGGGAGGTCAACGCCATCTGTCCCCGACTGCTGAGCAGAACCATTGTGAATCAAGACAGCCAACTGTCCAGCGTCAGGGTCCGCTATATACCAAGGCCGTGGATCTGGAATGCCGAATTGCGCCAAGTCGACAGTCCACAGTATTTCGCCACTCTCAAAAGCAACACCACGCAGCCAACTATTTGGTGCCGGACAGGTCGTTCCGGTGCACCAGCCGCTGGCCAGTTCAGTAATAACTACATCGCTGCCCTCAATGGGGTATTGCCAATCGAGGACTACGCCCACCGGCAAGCCCACCGCGACCTTGTGCGGTGGAGACAGTTGAGGTTGGACGAATAAGTCTTGGCCTGGGTTAGGTCCCGTTGCGGTCACTGCCACGGGTGGCTGGGGACTATCCGTGGCAGTGACCGACCCGGATGGCCGGGGACCAGCTGTGGCATGCCGTGGCAGCAACATCAACCCGGCCAAGACCAAGGCTAGGAGGCAGCCGCCTACCACCAATCCAAGGACCTGCTTCCGGCGGTTGGTTATGAGGCGAACTACCACGGCAGCTCCTTGGTGCTCGGCTCTGTGATAAGCCACAGGACTGGACGGCCATAACCCACAATCGGTCTCCGGGCAGCTGGGAACGTCAGGCTGACCGTCCAACACTTAATGAGCTCCATGCCTTTCAGGTTATGATGGTAGGCAGCAAAGATCCAGGTCATAGCGCATCTGCCACCACTTCCAGTGGAAGATTTAATTCATGGCTTGTATTCATGCACAAATTGAATTCGGTGACCGTCGGTGACCGCTAGCTACTCGATGCGAGTGGCTTGGAGTCTCGTGTGAGCAGGTCAAAGGGGTAAACAAAGCAGGCCAGGACAGGTACACAACCGGGCCCCGGCAGGGCAAATGACCATGTATTTCTTGAATCCATTTACACCTTGTAGCCGCGCAGGTCCATGCCGTGCTAGGCGCTGGGGTGTTGGCTTCTTGACTTCTTGGTCAAGCGTTCGGTGTGCCGGCTACCAAGACTGGAGATACTCCCAGATCGAGCCGGACCTCTGCCCGGTTCGGGTTGCTATTAGCCCTGGGTGGGGACGCTGGGCCTGCTCTTGGTGCTGATACACCGCTTGACCCGCCTGCGAGTGAAGACTGAGCAATCCGGGATTGATTGATACATCAACCCAGGCTAGACTTGAAGCCGTGACGAAGCGACGGGACATCGAAAAGCGGATTTCCCAGATCGGCAAGGCGAAGGGTTGGACCATTCGGATTGTCGAAGGCGCTAATCACACAAAGTTCTGGCTCGGCGTCCACTACTTGACTGTGCCGCGCCATCGAGAAATACCGGAATACCTGGGGCGGGCCATCCTGCATGACCTGGACCAGATAGATAAGGGGAAGAGATGAATCTGACCGCCATTTGCACCTGGTCTGACGGTTGGTGGGCCATTGAGATTGCCGAAATGCCCCACGTATATTCTCAAGCGCGCCGGCTGGATCAGGTGAAGGACATGGTGTGCGAGGCGGCAGCACTTCATTCTGGCAAGCCCGTCGGCTCATTCACGGTTGACGTGGTGCCGCGGCTCGAGTCCAGCGATGAAGCGCTAATTACCCAGGCCACGGAGCGCAAACAGGCCGCCTTGAGCGCGGCTCGAGCAGCGGCTGAGGCCAACCGTGAAGCTGCCCACCGCCTCCGCGACAGAGGGCTCTCCATGCGTGATGTCGGTGCCCTGCTTGGCGTTTCCTACCAGCGGGCCCACAAGTTGGTCAACGACCACGGGACTTAGGTAGTCACCAGGACACTAAAGAACAGTCAGAATCTCAGGACCCTGGTCGGTGATCAAAATGGTGTGTTCAAACTGGGCGGTGCGTTTCTTGTCGGCCGTCACCACCGTCCAACCGTCGTCCCACAATTCCCACTCGAAAGTGCCCAGAGTCAGCATTGGCTCCACGGTGAAGACCATGCCTGGTGCAATCACGTCACCAAAGCGCGGTGCGGCATCGTAATGCGGAATGATCAAACCGGAGTGGAAAGCCCGGCCCACGCCATGGCCCGTGAAATCACGCACCACACCATAACCAAAGCGGTTGGCGTAGGCCTCAATCACCCGGCCAATCACGTTGACGGCCCGCCCCGGCTTGGCCGCCTTAATGCCGCGCAGCATGGCCTGTTCGGTGCGCTCCACTAGTAGCCGCGATTCGGTGTCAACCTCACCGGCCAGGAAAGTGGCATTGGTGTCACCGTGAACCCCGCCAATATAGGCAGTCACGTCAATATTCACAATGTCGCCGTTTTGAATAACCGTCGAATCGGGAATGCCGTGGCAAATCACCTCATTGACAGAGGTACACAGCGACTTAGGAAAACCTCGATAACCCAATGTGGACGGGTAAGCCCCGTGGTCAATCATGAACTGGTGGCCAATGGCATCTAACTGATCGGTCGTCACGCCCGGCGCCACGGCTCGGCCCACCTCCGCCAGGGTGGCGGCGGCAATCCGGCAGGCTTGCCCGATGCCGGCTACCGTGGCAGGGTCATTGATCTCCCCTCCGGGCCAGGGTTCGGAATCCGGTTGGTCCTTGCCCACGTATTCGGGGCGTTCAATACCCGCCGGTACTTGGCGAGTCGGGGAGAGTTGGCCCGGCACCAGCCGACCCAGCGGGGCGGTAGCTCGACTCATTCGAACCAGTGGTCCCGGTCCGGGTAGGTGCCGGCCCGCACAGCGGCGGCGTAGTCACTGGCGGCGCTAGCCAACTGTTCACGCAGTTGGCCAAACTTCCGGACAAAGGAAGGCACCCAGCCGCTCACCCCGGCCATGTCGGTCCACACCAACACTTGACCGTCGCAGCCAGCCCCTGCACCAATGCCAATGGTAGGTATTGACAGTTCGGCGGTGATCGAACTGGCCAACCCAGCCGGCACCATCTCTAGGACCAAGGCAAAGGCCCCGGCCTCTTGGACGGCCGAGGCATCAGACTTCAGCTGTGATGACGAGCCCTTGTCCCGGCCCTGCACCCGGTTGCCACCCAGGGCGTTGATTGACTGCGGGGTGAAACCCAGATGGGCCATCACCGGAATGCCTGACTGGCTCAGTAGTTTGATCTGCGGCACCACCCGGGCGCCGCCCTCGAATTTGACGGCGTGGGCCCCGGCCTTCATCAAGCGCACAGCAGCAGTGAAGCATTGTTCGGCGCTGGCCTCATAGGTACCAAAGGGCAGGTCAGCCACCACCAGGGCGCGCCGCGCCCCAGAGGCCACCGCTTGAGTGGCCGTGACCATCTGGTCCAGGCTGACCGGCAAGGTGGTCTCATAACCCAGCATGGCGTTGCCCATCGAGTCGCCCACCAGCAACACGTCTATGCCGGCCTGATCCAAGATTTGGGCGGTGGGCTGGTCATAGGCGGTCAGCATGGCTAGTTTTTCCCCGGCCCGCTTGGCCCCAGCCAGATGGGGCACCCGGAGCCGCCGGATGGCCGAAAGTTCAGTGGGATTCATGGCTACTCCTCCTGCCAGCGGTTGGTCATAGGGACGCGGCGGTCGCAATCCAGGGACCAGCCGGACACCTGCGGTCCTGGGGGGTATTGCCGCCGTTTCCATTCTGCCCGGTCGGTCAGGCGCAACGCCAATTCCACCGCATCCGGGTCCAAGCCCTCAGCCAGCAACTCCGGCCGGCTCAGGCCGTCTTGCACCAAGCGCCGCAGCACCGGGTCCAGCCGGTGGTATTCGGGCAGCGAATCACTGTCGCGTTGGTCGGGGCGTAACTCCGCTGAGGGCGGCTTGGTGATCGAGCTTTCCGGGATGGGTTTGATCTCCCCCCGCCGAGTCGCCTCCGCATTGCGCCACCGAGCCAACTGCCAAACCTGGGACTTGACCAGGTCTTTGATGGGCGCAAAACCACCCACTGCGTCGCCGTAGATGGTCGAATAGCCGGTGGCTAACTCCGATTTGTTGCCGGTGGCCAACACCAGGTGGCCCTCCATATTGGACAGTGCCATCAGCACCATGCCACGCACCCGGGCTTGGATGTTCTCCGCCGCCACTCCGGCCAAACCCAGCTGGCGGTTGAAGGGCTCAACCAAATCCTTAATAGGTACGGGGCGCAGATCCAAGCCCACGCGCCCAGCCAGGTCTACGGCATCGGACAAGGAATGGGCCGAACTGATCGCTGAAGGCATGGCCACGCCGGTGACATTCTCAGCCCCTAACGCGTCGGCCGCTATCACGGCCACCAACGCCGAATCGATCCCGCCACTCAGCCCCAAAATCACCTTGGTGAAGCCGTTCTTGCGGGTGTAATCAACCAGGCCCAGAGTGATGGCACGGTAGATGGCCTCTTCATCACTGCTGGTCAAAGCCAGTTTGGGGGAGTGGTCGGCCAGGTCCCACAGCACCAGGTCCGGCTGGAATTGGCTGGCCTGGCACAGCAGAGCGCCGTCCCGGCCAACCACCAGTGAGCCACCGTCAAACACCAGGTTGTCCTGGCCACCCACCAAATTGGCCAAGACCACCGGCGCGCTTACCTTGGCCGCCCAGGTAGTGGCCAAGGCCGTCCGATGCCGGAACCCGCCTTCTTCAAACCTCTCACCACCCAGCACCAACAGTGCGTCAAGCTTTGGCTCACCTGGCACCGGGCAGGCTTGAGCAAGGTCATCTCCAAAGGCCAATCCGAAGCGCGCGCCGTGGGCTTGAAAGGTGGTGGCTGCTTGGCTGGGAGGACTCAGGGGGTCACAGGTGGCAGCAGCGTGGTCTAGCCAGGGCGGTGCGCTGTGCTGGTGGATCACCTTGCCCTGGTGTAGCACGGCGGCGGTGCTAACCGGCTGGCCGGCGCTGGTAGTGCCAAGCGAGCCGACCACCACATGGGCGCCGCCGGTGCCTTGGAGATCAAGGTGTTGCGCCAGTTCCGCTAGCTGTTGGGCCGCGGCTCGCTGAAAAGTCGATCGGTCGGCCAGATGGCCGGTCGGGTAGCCGGTCAGAGCCCCCTGCGGGAATAACACCACCTGCCCGCCCAGCTGGCTGGCCTGGCTGACGGCTTGGCTGATCAGCCGCCGGTTGCCGCCCAGATCTCCCACCGTGGGGTTGATTTGAGCAATAGCAACACGGGCTGACATGGCACAACAGTCTAATCAGCGGACTGGCCCTCGGTGGACTTAGGAACAACCACAAGACTCCGGTGGTGTTTCCCGCCAGAGCTGACCAAGTGCCGCCGGCAGCTCGGCCAGCCGGTTTAGCCAGCCGGCCTAGCCCACGGTGGTCATGCCCGCCAGAGCCGACCAAGTGCCGGCGGCAGCTCGGCTAACTGGTTTGGCCGGCCGGCCTGGCCCGCGGTGGTTCTTCCCGCAGAGACACAGCCCACCTTGCACCAAGCACATCGATCCAGGGTGCCTCCAGCGGTGTTTGAGACCGGCCAGGCGAACAGCAACCACCCCCCTTGCACCTGGCTCAACCCTAGGCGCCGCTGAGTCCAAAATGGCCGTTGCAGCCGCCTGGCCGGCCCCAGCCAACGGTGCTGGTGTGTCGTGTCAATTGAGTAGAACCCCACTTTGTTCGCCGTGAGAGATTTGGCGTGGTTTGGGGTGCCTAGGGGCCTCTCTGGTTGAGGGATTTTTCAGCCTGGCGGACCATCCGGCGGTCCTGACTAGCGCGGTCGGTGGCAGTTTTGCCGAGCCTGTTTGCAGTAGAAAAGCCCATGTCGGGCGGGCAGAGCCGTCTGATTCGAAGACCCGCCGCCACAGCGCGAACCGGCAAGACGGTGGTCCAGGCAGCCGCGACCAAGCAGCCAACGGTTCCTTGGCTAAGGCCAAAGTGTGAGCTACGTCACATCCGACACGACCGTCCACGGCCACTAAAAAGTCCTTCAGCAGGTGGGCCACGAGGGCTACTATTGCGTGCCATAAAGCTCGACAACAGAGCCGCCGGCCATGGAGGCCTGGTTTTGTTGAAAGCGCCGTCAGAACTTAGGGGATGCGGCCCCCCTTGGTTTGGAGTCGGTTGGCATGATCGTGCGTGCTTGGTCGCGCCTTGACTCTCTCGACCCGCTTTGGCGAGCTCCTAGGACAATTCAAGGAAGCGGTAATGAACCAGTCGCCCACACCTTCCGTTGCGCACCGTCAGCTCTCCCAGTTAGCGCGGTCTTTAAGACAACAATTTGGCAAATTCTCCCGACTAATCGCTTGTGTGACGGCCGTCACACTGGCCATTGGCGGCCTGACCATAGGATTGAGCGGCAAGAGCGCCGCACCGGCGTTGGCCTCAGTCCCCGGGCAACCCGGCATACCCCAGGACCCGGTGACGGTGTTTGCCGAGGACTTTGGCGACAATGGCGCCGTTACAACGCCAAGGTCGCTGAGGGATTACCCCACCAATGGGTCGCCCAGGTACACGGCTGACTCGGACTGGCTGCCTCCCACCAACGGTAACGATCTTGCCCTGATGCAGGGCCCGTGCAACGGCTGGGTGCTCAATGGCGGTTCTCCGGTGCCAACGGGCTCGGCCGCTGACTATGGCTGTAGCCGTGGCGGCGCCTTCATGTGGTACCAGCTTCAGGAAATGGCTAG
>Ga0123356_10003762_pt1 | contig 15811 bp, 16 predicted proteins | sample TergutEmb28metaG_2_FD_92546 | JGI IMG/M metagenome (GOLD analysis project Ga0123356, IMG submission 92546) | Embiratermes neotenicus P3 segment gut microbial communities from Petit-Saut dam, French Guiana - Emb289 P3 | ecosystem: Host-associated > Arthropoda: Insects > Digestive system > Gut ... | reverse complement strand
CAAGATTGTTACGATTCAGCAAATATTAGACGGTGAGAGGTTAAGCGTTCCTCTCGCAAAAGAAGTCAACAAAAAGGCACGGGCGGCAGCCCGACAAGACGGGCAAATGGGATTTGAGATGGAGTAAAAATGGTAGAACTTAAAAACGTAGATGTATTCTACAAAGAGAGCGGAGTTGACGCGCTGCGCGATGTCAACATTCGCATAAACGACGGTGAGTTCGTCTTTATCGTCGGGGACTCCGGGGCAGGGAAAAGCACACTGCTCAAACTGCTGACAGGGGAACACCTTCCGACAAAAGGGCGAGTATTCGTCAACGGATATAACATAGCGAAACTCAAGAAGAGCAAAATGCCGAAGTTTCGGCGTTCCATAGGCATGGTGTTTCAAGACTTTCGCTTGATTCCGGGCATGACAGTGTTTGAGAACGTCGCCTTTGTTCTGAGGGTGGTTGATAAGCCGAAACGGTTCATAAGGCAGAGGGTGCCTTATGTGCTGAACCTTGTCAAGCTTGCGGACAGAGGCAAGTCTTACCCGTCACAGTTGTCGGGGGGGGAACGCCAGCGTGTGGGGATTGCCCGCGCATTCGCCACAGACCCGGGGCTGATTATCGCGGACGAGCCGACAGGGAATATCGACCCGCGCTTGTCTTACGAGATTGTCGAACTGCTCATGGATATAAACAGGTGCGGCACGACTGTGATTATGGTAACGCATGAGCATGACTTGGTGCAGTATTTCGGCGGGCGGATTATCAACCTCAAAAAAGGAAAAGTCGTCTTCGATGATTTTATCGCAGGACGCAGTTCCGCAAGCACGAGCGGGGAGGGAGAAAAGTAAATGAGATGGCATAACTTCACTTTTCTTGTTCGGCAGGGAATCCATTCGGTGTGGTATAACCGAATGATGTCATTCGCGAGTTTTTGCATTCTTTTAGTGAGCCTTCTGATGGTAGGGTTGTCTGCGCTTACGGCGGTTAATATCAACTTAGTGTTGGAATATGTAGAGAACCAAAACCAGGTGTTGGTTTTCAGCGGAGGGGAACTCCCGGACGAGGTTACGAATGCGATTTCGTCGGCTTTGCGCAGTAATGTCCACAGCGCGCAAGTTGAGTTCCGTTCTCGGGAGGAAACCTGGGCGAATCATCAACAACTGTTCCCGGACGAGGCTTCTCTGTATGAACACATGGACTTTAACCCCATGCCGAATACCTTTGTTGTGACGATTAACGACATTACGAAAATCGCAGCAGCAGCAGCAGAGTTCCGCGAGATTACGGGCGTAATCCGCGTTAATGCCCCTCACGACTTCGCAGAGCTGTTCATCAGTGCGAGAAATACCCTTACTGTGGTGGGCGGTGCAATCATAATCGCGCTGATTACCGTTTGTTTGATTATAGTCTACAACTCGTCAAGGGCCAGCGTGTTCTCACGGCGACAAGAAATCAACATTATGAAATATGTAGGTGCGACGAACGCTTTTGTCCGCATTCCTTTCTTTATTGAGGGAATGTTCATCGGGATTTTGGCAGGGGTACTTTCGTGGGTTTTGACGCGGTATTCCTATGATTCTGTCATAGCTATGTTCGGGGAAGAAGTCGCTCTTTGGGCGGTTCTCGGGCTTGGTGAGTTGCTGGCGTTCGACAGCATTTCGCTGATTGTGCTTGTTGCGAATTGCACAGCAGGGGCGGTTCTCAGTGCGACGGGGATTATCATGAGCATGGGCAAACATCTGAAAGTTTAGGAGTGCGTTACCAACATGAACAAAGACTATATCGAAGTCGCTAAAATCACTAAGCCGCAAGGGTTGAAAGGGCACTTGAGGGCGCAGTTGCGTTGCGATTCCCCTGAAGTGCTTGTGGAGTTCGCGGATTGTCTGCACATAGGCGACGAGGGGAGTTCAAAAACACCGCCTAAGCCTATAGATGTTACCCTCACGAGCATTCGCAGCGGATTTGTTGTTGTCAAAATCGAAGGAATTGACGATATAGGAAACGCAGAGGTATTCGTGAATCAATGCCTGTTCGTCCCCCGTGAAGAGTGGGAGCTTCCTGATGATACGTGGTTTATTGCTGATTTAATCGGGCTGAAAGTCATAGACGCGGATAACCCGGAAATCGTTTACGGACACGTTACGAATATTTTGCAAGACGCGCCTAAAGATGTGTATGTCATTGATACAAAGTTCGGGACGCAAGGAAGTCGGGCTTTGCCCGACGACGCGCAGCACGCCAACGGTGAGCGGAGTCCGAGAGAGCTGTTATTTCCTGCAATAAAAGAAGTGCTAATCAGCACAGACACAGACGCGGGCGTAATCAAAATCCGCCCTTTGGAAGGCTTGTTCGATTTATGAGAGTAGACGTAGCAACACTGTTCCCCGATGTGTGCGAGGCATATCTGTCGGCGAGCATAATCGGCAGAGCAAGAAAAGCAGGGGCGATTCAAGTTGCGTGCCATAATATTCGCGATTATACCGACGACAAGCACCGCCGAGTAGACGATAAGCCCTACGGCGGCGGCACGGGAATGGTCATGCAGGCTGAGCCGATTTACCGCTGTATCAATGAGGTTACTCTGCGCGAATTTAAGGGGAAGCCCCCTAAGCTTATATATATGTCGCCTCAGGGCAAAACTCTTACCCAAGGGCTTGTGAAAACCCTCGCGAAAGAGCCGTGGCTTTTCATGCTGTGCGGTCATTATGAGGGTGTAGACAATCGCGTGCTTGAGGAACTGCCCTTCACGGAAATCAGCGTCGGTGATTATGTGGTAACAGGGGGCGAACTCCCCGCGCTGATGTTAATTGACGCAGTTGCACGGTTGCAGGAGGGGGTTCTGCCGAATGCAGAGGCTTATTCCAGAGACAGCCACTGGCAGAGCGGCGTTCTCGAACACCCGCTGTACACCCGCCCGGAAGCTTGGCGAAACCGCGGCGTTCCCACGGTGCTGTTGTCGGGTCATCACGAGAACATCGAGAAATGGCGAGAGAGCGAATCGCTTAATACAACATATAGTAAACGCCCCGACTTAATGTAGCACAGGTTGCCCCATTGTGCAACTTGCACAAAATTTTTCAATAAGATTGGCATATATTTAGTAATAAACGCTATTGACGAAATGTAAATTAACAGCTATAATAAGAAGTAGGAAAAAAGAACTCGGCAATTCAGCCGTAATGGAGGTAATACGTATGTTGGTAAAAGAAGTCGAAGTCAAGAATCAGGTTGGTTTGCACGCAAGGCCTGCGACGTTTTTCATTCAAAAAGCGAACGAGTATAAATCGTCGATTTGGGTGGAAAAAGAAGAACGCAGAGTCAACGCCAAGAGTTTGTTAGGGATTCTCTCACTCGGGATTATTGAGGGTTCTAACATCAAAATCATGGCAGACGGTGCAGACGAACAACTCGCAGTTGACGGGTTGGTGAAACTCGTTGAAAGCGGTTTCGCTGAATAGCAAAACAAGAACTTGCCTCGCAGAGCGGGCTTTGCCCGCTCGCAGAGGCAAGCTTGACAAGTTCGGCAAAACAATAGTCGGCGTGCTTAGTTTCATATAAGCACGCCTGAATTTGTATGTATGAGGGGACAGAAAAATTGAAAAATCAGAAACATCGCAGTAAAATCGGGGGGCAGGCGTTATTCGAGGGCGTTATGATGCGCGGCGTAACCTGTGAGGCTATGGCGGTTCGCCGAAAAGACGGCAGCATTTTCACCGAAAGCAAATCTCTCCCGAAAAGCAAGTGGTATCAGAAAGCACCCTTCGTGAGGGGTGTGTTTAACTTTGTTATTCAGCTCAAGAACGGGTATAAATACATGATGAAATCCATGGACGTGTCGGGGTTTCATGACGAAGATGAGCCTGAACAGTCGACAGTTGACAATGGACAGTTGACAGTTAATGAAGCCAAAGAGCCGTCAAAAATTGGCGACACGCTAATCGGTATAGTCGGGACTGTGGGCGGTGTGGCATTCGGGGTGGGATTGTTCCTCTTCGTACCGACTTATGCCGTTACCGGGCTGAATATGCTTCTCGGCTCGTGCGGGTGTTGCGGCGAAATCGGGCTTCTTGAGCCTTATCGCTCTGTAATCGAGGGGGCGATTCGCATAATCCTCTTTGTTGTGTATATGTGGGCTATGACCCTCATGAAAGAAATTCGCACAACGTATAAATATCACGGGGCAGAGCATAAAGTAATCGCCGCCTTTGAGGGTGGCGAAGACCTCACTGTCGATGAACACAGCAAATGCCCGACGGAGTGCATTGAAGCGGTTCGCAAATATCCCCGCTTTCACCCACGCTGCGGAACGAGTTTCATCTTCCTTGTCCTTACGGTGAGTATTCTGCTGTATTCGATTCTGTCAATCCCCGGTATGCCCATGAACGTCGCGACTATCGCGGGGTATTTTGATATCAGTGAATGGTGGGCGAATGCAATCCGCATAAGCATTCAAGTTTCGTCAACGCCTTTCGTTGTTGCCGTTACCTATGAGCTGATTAAACTCGCGGGGCGATATGACCGCAATATATTCATGAGGGCTTTATCCGCTCCGGGGCTTCTGTTGCAGCGGCTCACCGTGCTTGAGCCTACTGACGAGCAAATCCAAGTCGCGGTTGCGGCAATGGTTCCGGTAATTCCGAAAGATGACAAAGAAAAACAGGAGGATAAGTGGTAGAATGACTAACACAGAAAACACTCGCAAAACAATCCTGAGCGGCATTCAGCCGACTAATACACCGCACTTAGGCAACTATCTCGGGGCGACAAAGAACTGGGTGGATATGCAGGCGAGCTATGACTGTGTCTGCTTTGTCGCAGACCTCCATGCGATTACCGTGAGGCAAGACCCCGCGAAACTCCGCGCACAAACGCGCCAGACTTACGCCCTGCTCATGGCTATGGGAATGGACGCGGACAAAAGCATACTCTTCGTGCAGAGCCACAATCATCACCACGCGGAACTCAACTGGGTGCTGTCTTGCTTCACACAGTTCGGGGAGTTGTCGCGAATGACGCAGTTCAAGGATAAGTCCTCAAAAGGAGAGGACTCCATGAACGCAGGGCTTTTCACCTACCCGACGCTTCAAGCGGCAGATATACTCTTGTATCAAGCAGACTTAGTTCCCGTCGGCGCAGACCAGAAGCAACACTTGGAGCTTTCGCGCAATATCGCAGTGAGGTTCAATAACGCCTACAGCCCGACTTTGGTAGTCCCCGAGCCTCATATTCCTAAGGCAGTGGGGAAGATTATGTCGCTGTCAGAGCCGACAAAAAAGATGAGCAAATCCGACGATAACCCGAATGCAAGTGTCAGTGTTTTAGATGAGCGAGATGTGATTATTCGCAAGTTCAAGCGTGCGGTTACAGACTCTGAGGCGCAAATCTGCTATCGCGAAGAGGATGAGGCTAAAGCGGGGATTAACAATCTGCTCAGCATTTATGCGGCGGTAACGGGAAAGGCGGTCGCAGAGGCGGAGGCGGAGTTCGCGGGGCGAGGTTACGGCGAGTTCAAGGAAGCAGTCGGGGCGGCAGTGGCAGATGTGTTTGAGCCTGTTCAGCGGGAGTATGCGCGTTTAATCGAAGACAAAGCGCATTTAGACGCTTGCATGAAGAGCGGGGCTCAGCGGGCTATGCGCATTTCGGGAAAGACCCTTGCTAAGGTATACCGCAAAGTAGGGCTGTTGTCAATTGACAATTGACAGTTGACAGTTAGTTTTTACGCGAGGTTTACAAAGAATTTACCAAGATTTAATTGACAATGTTATATTTTCATGATATAATAAACGAAGGAAATACTTTCAGAAAGGAAATCTAAAAATGAGTAAACATTCTTTTTCCCACGAAGTTGAGCAGATGTGTACGCTCAAAAACGCGAAAGGACACGGGCCCGCCCCCATTCCCGTGGAGGGCAGATGGGTCAGTGCCTACCAAATCGGCGACATTTCAGGGCTTACCCACGGAGTCGGCTGGTGTGCCCCGCAACAAGGAACTTGCAAACTTACCCTCAATGTCAAAGACGGCATTATCGAAGAGAGCTTAATCGAAACAATCGGTTGCTCGGGTATGACGCACTCTGCGGCTATGGCGGCAGAAATCATCGTCGGCAAAACTATTCTTGAAGCACTCAATACCGACTTAGTCTGCGACGCAATCAACGTGGCAATGCGCGAACTCTTCTTGCAAATCGCATACGGACGCACACAAACCGCCTTCTCCGAAGACGGGCTCCCTATCGGTGCAGGGCTTGAAGACTTAGGCAAAGGCTTACGCTCACAAGTCGGCACGATTTTCTCGACTAAAGCAAAAGGCACGCGCTACATGGAAATGGCAGAGGGCTACATCAACAAGTTAGCTCTCGACAGCAACGACGAGATTATCGGTTATGAGTTCGTTCGCGTAGGCAAAATGCTTGAGGACATTCGCCACGGCAAGTCTCCTGATGAGGCTTACAAAGCTAATGTCGGCACTTACGGGCGTTTCGCGGAAGCGGTCAAAACAATCGACCCAAGAGAGGAGTAAGAAATAATGAGTAATATAAAATTTGAAGGTCAAAACAGGAGGCAAGGGAAAATCGACGTTTGCCTGAAAGAATACGGGTTTGCGGATTTGCAGGCGGCAGACGACCTTTGCAAATCTAAGGGAATCGACGTGCGGGAAATAGTTCTCGGTGTTCAGCCGATTTCCTTTGAGAACGCAGTCTGGGCATATACACTCGGGACTGCAATCGCAATCAAAAAAGGCACCACCAACGCTTCTCAAGCGGCGGCAGACATAGGAATCGGGCTCCAAGCCTTCTGCATTCCGGGTTCTGTTGCAGAGGCGCGTGATGTCGGCCTCGGACACGGAAACCTCGGTGCAATGCTCCTCATGGAAGAGAACAAATGCTTCTGCTTCCTTGCAGGGCATGAGTCTTTCGCGGCGGCTGAAGGCGCAATCGGGATTGCTCGCACTGCGAACAAAGCGCGTAACACTCCACTGCGTGTAATTCTCAACGGGCTCGGCAAAGATGCGGCGTATATCATTTCGCGGATTAACGGGTTCACCTACGTCGAAACTAAGTATGACATTGCTAACGACAAGCTCGACATAGTCCGTGAAGTCGCGTTTTCAGACGGCGAGAAAGCCAAAGTTAAAGTTTACGGCTGTAACGACGTCTGCGAGGGTGTGGCAATCATGAAACACGAGAACGTCGAAGTTTCAATCACAGGTAACTCGACTAACCCCACCCGCTTCCAACACTTAGTCGCAGGGACTTACAAGAAGTGGACAGGGGAAAACGATAAGAAATACTTCTCTGTTGCTTCAGGCGGCGGAACAGGCAGAACGCTCCACCCCGATAACATGGCGGCAGGCCCTGCTTCTTACGGAATGACCGACTCTATGGGGCGTATGCACGGCGACGCGCAGTTCGCGGGAAGCTCCAGCGTTCCTGCTCACGTAGAGATGATGGGGCTTATCGGTATGGGCAACAACCCCATGGTCGGCGCTACAGTTGCTTGCGCAGTCGCGGTGAGTGTGGCGAAGTAGGACGAAAAGATTAGACGGAGAGCATGATTTATACTATCGAACAACTGAAAGAAGCAATAGCCCCTATTGCATATAAGTACCAACTCCCTGCGGTTTATGTCTTTGGCTCATACGCCAGAGGTGATGCCACAGAGCTTTCTGATGTGGATATTTTAATTGACCGAACCGGCACTCAGTTACGAGGTTTACTCGCAATGGGTGGGCTTCACAATGACTTGTGTGAAGTGGTAGGTAAGTCTGTTGACTTGATTACGACTACCGCTTTAGAGGAAGAAGATACGAAACGAAGAACACCATGGTTTATTGAAAATGTGAACAAGGAGAGGATTCAAATTTATGGGGAGCGGGGACATTAACAGGCTTTTGCATATGAAAAGTTATTGCATGGATATCGCAGACGCCATAAAGCAGCTTGATAACAGCTATGCGAAATCGGTTTGCTCACTCCTATGCAACTATGGACAAAGACGACATTTGGGAAACAGCCTCAAAAGATATTCCTGTCTTGTTGGCATTTCGCGAAAGGATTATTGCAGAAAACGGATAAAAACTCCCCCCGACTTCGGTCGGTGAGAAGTCGCTTGCGCAGTCGCGGTGAGTGAGGCGAAGTAGAGGATTGAATATTATTAAAACCCTGTCGAGTTTCGACAGGGTTTTTTGTTTTTGTATGATATGATAAATAAAAGTTTATGAAGAAAGGGGTTAGGGAAAAGTACGGCGGTGAAAGCTTTTTATGAAAAATCAGAATACAAGAATATTCCGTATATTTGTCCTGATGACATAGTTAAAAATATGCCGTCTTTTTATGACGGTTTGAGCCTTGAGCAACTCTGTCGATGAAGCAAAAATTCGACGTGTTTATTTTTTTAATTATGATTTTGTTCAGCAAAAATCAATGTACATGAAATATATCGCGCCCTATATAAAAAACTAACCCCCGACTTCACGTCGGGGGGGAATTTTAACAACATCAAAGGCGAAAATCGACAGGAACGGGGATAAAAGGCGAAAACATTGTGAAAACTCCTATGCTCTAAATAGTCATATATGTGGTATAATCTTCTTAGGAGGAGGGCAATATATATGACTATTTTCAAAAAGAGAGCTACTTCAGAGGCGGTGCAAATCAACAAAGTGATTGAGGTTGAAGTCGGCAACATCTTGCCGAACCCTGCACAGCCCCGGGTGATTTTCGATGAGAGCGAGTTGTCGCAGCTTGCTCTGTCGATTCGGCAAAACGGGATTTTACAGCCGCTGACAGTCAGGCAAATCGGGGTGAGCGGGAACGACGGGGGTTCGACAGGGCAATTGCCGCCGCCCTTTCCGCGCTATGAGCTAATCGCGGGGGAGAGGAGGCTGCGGGCGGCTAAGCTTGCGGGGGTCGAAAAAGTGCCTTGTATTGTTCTTGACAAGACGGTTAAGGAATCCGCGCTTCTTGCGATTATGGAGAATATCCAACGTGCGAATTTGAACTATATCGAAGAGGCATTCGCGATTAAACGCCTGATTGATTTCCTCGGCATTACGCAGGAGGCGGCGGCAATCAAGCTTGGAATGGCACAGTCAACCGTTGCGAACAAACTTAGGCTTTTACAACTTTCAGACAGAGAGAAAGCCTTAGCCCTGCGGGAGCGGCTCAACGAGCGGCAGGCGCGTTCGCTGCTTCGGCTTCCCGAAAGCTTGCGGGAAGGGGTGATTCGGCAAATCGGGGAGCAGGGGCTGAACACGGCGATGGCGGACAAGCTAATCGGCGAGCTTCTGCGAGAAACGGACAGCGAACTCTCCGACCCTTTCGCGGGCAAGAACGCAGAAGGAAAAGGGGGCAAAAAGCAGCTTCCCGCGCGCAAATCTTTCTATGTGACTCAGACGAGAATCTACATGAATACCTTCGACCACGCCATAGACTCCATGAAAAAAGCGGGAATCGCCTGTGAGGCAACTCAGCGCAAAACTGAAGAGTTCGTGGAATATGTGGTTAAAATTCCGTTGAAATAAGTAAAAGAAGAGATAAGCCCAAGGGCGGGCTTTGCCCGTCCGAAGGGCGAATCTTGACATTTTGAGTTTGAGGGCTTGACAGAAGGGCAAAAATATGTTATAATGTGTTTAATTATGGAAAACAATCTTATAATATGCGGCAAAAATGCCGTTACAGAAGCTCTGCGTTCGGGGCAAACCGCCAATGCGCTGTATGTCGCAGATGGCGCAAAAGGTATAGGTGAGCAAATCGCCTTAGCTAAGGCGGCGAACGTAGTCATAAAACAAGTAACCTTGCGAAAGTTAGACGAGATGTCGGAAGGCACTCGCCACGGAGGGGTAGCTCTTGCTTTGTCTGCGGTTGAGTATGTCGGCGTTGCTGATATTCTTGCGTCATCGCCGAAAGCTTTTGTTCTGATTTGCGACGGAATCGAAGACCCCCATAACTTAGGCGCGCTTATTCGCACGGCAGAGGCGGCAGGGGTGTCGGGGGTTATAATCCCCAAACGGCGTGGAGTCGCAGTCACGGCGGCAGTTTATACCGCGAGTGCAGGGGCGGCGGCGCATATGAAAATCGCACGAGTCACGAATTTGACTGACGCAATCCGCGAACTCAAAGAAGCGGGTGTGTGGGTTTATGGTGCAGAGGCCGACGGGCAGGATTATAGCCGCGTTGATTTCAGCACAGGCGGCGGCGCGGCGTTAGTGATTGGCTCGGAAGGGCGGGGGCTGTCGCGGCTTGTTCGCGATAATTGTGACTTTGTCGTGGGTGTGCCTATGCATGGAAAAATCAACTCGCTCAATGCGTCTGCTTGCGGAGCGGTTCTGATGTTTGCTGTGGCAGGCTCTCGAACGAAACATGGGAAGGAGGGCGGAAAGCTTGAGTGATAATAAGAACGACACATTTTCTTTGGACGATATACTCAAAGAAGTCGGTGATAAAAAAAGCAGTAAGCCCCTCTCAGATGAAGAGAGCCAAGGGGAAGCCCCTGACTTGTCTGTAACACAGATTTTGAGCGAACAGGGGGTAGGTACGATTAAGTCTAAGGCGGTTGCGGATATGTCTGCCACGCAAATTCTTGATGTGTATGCCGCTCAAAAAGCAGAGCGGGCAGAGCAGGAGAATCTGCTTTCGCAACCGGTGGAAATAAAGCGGTTCGCGCCGGATAAGAAAGCGGCCAAGCTTAAAGCTTTCGGGAAAACAGGTCCGCTGAGCGGTAATAAGAAGGGCAGCCGCCAAGCCGCGACGGCAGAAGTCGATGTAGTTGCGGACAGAATCCCTCTCGAGAAGCCGCCGAAACCTACTTACAGTGACGAGAAGCAAATCTCTGCCGAGGAGCAGTTGCAACAGGAAAAACTCCGCAAACAAAAACAGATGGAGCAAGAACTGCTCAATAAAGAATTGGCTTTGGAAGACCCCGATGATATGATAGACGGGATTAACCCCTTCGATGTTGTTCAAGGTGAAGACCCTGCCTCTGCAGAACCTGAGCCGATTACCGAAGTGATTCCCCCTGATATGTTCAGCAAGGTGATTACTCAAGATTTGGGGCTTTTTATTCCCGCGAAGCACCTCAGGGAGGGGCAAGGAGTTTCGGAACCGCCACCACACGCTGAAGAGTTGACAGAAGCAGTTACACCCTCCAAACTGGACGAATTGAATATCACGCCTGTTCTCGAGAAGCTGAACAAGAGCCTCAAGGAAAAGCGGCAGGAAAACATAAATATCAGAACGACACTGAATGTCGATAATCTTGCGGATATAGGCGCGAGAAGCGGTCGCGATAAGAACAAAGCGACTGCTGTGCTTAATATTGATTACAAAAAGCAGATTATCAGCGATTCTTCCGCACTTCCGCCGGTGGGTAATCTTAAAGAGCGGCAGTTGGCTAAACAGCTTGAGGAGCAGGAACTCCGAAAGAACAGAAAGCGCAAAATTCGCGATTTTATATATCAAGATATAGAAGACGAAGAGGACGATTTCCTCTATGACGAAGACGGAGAAGATTACGACAGCTTTGATTCCACAGAACAGGTTTGGCAAGACCTCAACGAATCTCATCGCGGGTTGAAAATGCAGCTTGTTCTGTTGTTTATACTTTGTGCGATTTTGGGGCTGTTCACGGTGATTCATGACTTGGGAAGTGCGAACGGCACGTTGGAACAAATCGTGAGCGAGTGGTTCGACGGCAACCTCACGCGGTATTCGATGTTCCTTGTTTTCGCGAATATAATCGCGGGGGTTTGCGGAATTTGTATCTGCTCCGGTGCTGTGATTCGCGGGCTGAAGAACTTAGTTGTCGGGAAAGCCGACTGCGACAGTGCTTGCGCTGGTCCGATTGTCTTGACGACAGTCGCCTCTATTTTCTTCGCCTCTCACAAGAGCCACGGGCTTTTCCAGACGGGGCAGGTTCATCTGTATGTGCTTGTCGCGCTGATTGCCCTTATGCTGAATACACTCGGCAAGATTTTCATGATTGTGCGGACAAAGCGCAACTTCGGGCTGATTTCGGGCGATACGAATAAATACTTCGCGTATATGCCTAATCCTGACGAGGAACGCGCCGTCCGTGAGTTCACCAAAGGCATTGTTGATGACATTCCCGCGTCTGTGTTTATGCGCAAGACCGAGTTCTTGACAGACTACCTCAAGAACAGCTACAGCACCGATTGGGCGGACTTGCTCTGCCGCAAAATCGTGCCGATTTCTGTTGCTCTCTCACTTGTTATGGGAATAGTCGCGTATTTTCTGCCATCTGCGGACTCTCCCCTTGCGAGCAGCATTTTCTGGAGCGGAACTGTTGCAGGCGCGTTAATCGCGGCGTTTTCGCCCTTTGTGATTATGTTTGTTGTGAATAATCCTCTTCTGCGTGCCTCTACGGCTCTTGCGTCCAAGGAATGCGTAGTCATGGGGTACAGTGCCGCGAGCCGCTTCTCAAAAGCGAACTCTGTCGTGATTGATGCTGGAATGCTCTTCCCTGCGGGAACTGTTCGCTTTTTGAACGTCAAACGCTGTCAACAACCTAACGCCATTAATCCGATTAGCGTCGATGATTCAATCACCATAGCCGCGAGTTTGGCAATCGAAACAGACTCGATTATGTCTTCCATGTTCTTTGATATGATTGCAGGGAACAAAGATATTCTGCAAAAGGTTGACGGGTGCGTCTATGAAGTCAACATGGGAATCACAGGGTGGATTGGCGCGAAGCGTGTCATGCTCGGCAATCGTGAGCAAATGAAGCACCACGGGGTTGACGTTCCGTCTCAAGAAAAAGAGAGCAAATATTGCCCGGAAAACGCCGATATAGTCTATTTGGCAGTCGGAAACGAAAGCGTCGCGATGTTTGTGGTGTCTGTAGTTCCTAACCCGGCAGTCAAGCGCGGATTGTGGGAGCTTGACGACAACGGTGTAGTCTTCGCGGTTAAGACGAAGGACTCGTTAGTGACCAAAGCGCGGCTTGCAGAGATTTTTGAGCTTTCGCCGGAGCGTGTCAAAATCCTGTCTTTCGACCAGCACACAGCTTTCGATGAACTCAGCAAGTATACTTCTCGCGGGGATTCTGAAATTTCTTGCAACGGCAAGTTCACCTCTTTCGCGAAAGCCTTAGTCGCCGCGAAATTGCTCATGCGCGATATTATGCTTGGCTCAGCGATTTTGTTCCTTTCGCTGTTCATCGCAGGAGTGGTAGGGCTGATGTTTGTGATTTTCGCGGGTTCGGGGACGGAAACCCTCATCAGCGCGACGAATATCGTTCTCTACAACGCTTTCTGGCTCGCGATTATGTTTGTTATTCAGGGAATAAGACGGTATTGACAGTTGACAGTTATGGTGGCCGCGAGTGTGTGCGGGAACTATATGTAGAATATGGAAGATAAAGAAAAAACTTTGCTGAAAAAGCTTTACAAAATCGCTAAAGTTTTGCGCGAAGCTGCCGAAATACAAATATAGGTACAGTTGCCTAAAATTGTGAACAAACATATATTAAAATAAACCACTATAAATAAGGAGGGTATTACTATGGACGCTATCAGCAGAATCGTAGGTTCAATGGCGAATGTCGCAGTTACGCGAACCAATCGCGAACAGGCGGACGAACTCCGCAGTTCTCTCGGGCGTGGAGTCGCCTCAAGCGACAGCCGCACACACGAAGCGGCAGTCAACGGCGCGAATGCGAAGTCCGGCGCAAGCGGTGTGGGCGTAAATGCCGACAACGATGTAAACGAAATGTTCTCGTACATGAACAACACCATGGAGGGCGGCAACTCCGTTCTCTGGGGGAGCGGTGTCTTAGCCGCAGGGGCGCAATCCGACGAACCTGCACAAGCAGCAGCGGTATTCAGTGCAGCGCGGGACGATATTCAGCAGCGCAGTGAGGTTCTCGCGAATGAGCTTAACTACGCCAGTGCACGCGGGCTTGATGTTACGCCGACTCTTGAGGCGATGACGAACCTTTCGGAAAACCTCAATGTTCTTGACGCGAATGCGGCAGTGGCAGGGGCAGTCAACTTCGCGCCGGACTTTGGCGGCGAAGCACCCGTGTCTTTCAGCGAAATTGCTGATGAAATGGCAGTAGAAGTCGTTACTGTGCCTCCGAGTGAAGGCGACGACCAACCCGCTTTCGCAGTGTCGGGCCCTTTTGAGGGCAATGTGTCTGAGCAAATCGCGCAAGTTACCGCAGAGCAAGACCCCGAGGACATGAGCATTGCAGCACAAATCGCGGCAGACGCGAAGTCGGAACACGCAGAGAGTATTGATATTATGAACGACGCCCCCGACAATACGAACATTCCCACGGGTGCTGTACGGTAAGACAATCAAACGAAACCCCGCCTGTCATCATGACAGGCGGGGGAAGTTTGTGTTACTCACCGAATTTGCACAAGCTCAGCGGTGTCGATGACTTGTTGTGCAATGTCGCGGAGGGTTTCGTATGAGTTCTGCTATGCAATCGTGAATTCGGTATGCCACTCATCGAAAACTGCCCTGTATCTTCCACGTACAAAAGCGCAATCATACGCATCTAAGGGGTACCTGCACGCTTCTGTCGACTCGCCCGGCTCCCAAACGCTTACCATAGACGGAGTAGCTTTATTGTGTATCAAAGGAATGTTGTGCCACTTTCCGTCAGCGTAACGCTCAAAGCGAAGCTCTCTTTTATATTCGCCGGTAGAGTTTCGTCCACCGTTATTATAGTGTCGTGTTTCAGAAACATTGTGGATATTCACTATAACATACGCCGACATGATTTTATCACGTTCAAAAGTCAATCTTTCATTGCTGTGTTCGGGATTATCGGGGTCTATTTCAATGACGATTTGCACTTCGAAAGGAAGCGGCGGGTCAGGGAATTTGTAGGGAGCATAATCATCGTCGATGAGATGTTCTCTGTTCCCGGTAGCGTCTCTAAGGTGGTTTTCAATAGCTCCGCAAGCAACCAACGTAGTCAACGACAAACAGAGTACAAACAGCAGGGTTGTTTTTAGTTTCATGGGATTAGCCTCCTTCGATTAGTGTGTTCCGGTTCCAGCAAACACACGATACGTTAATGTAGCATTGTTGTTTGTTGTTACAACCGCCCCTATAAGGGCGGTTTAGCATTTTTCTTATAAATATTTGAGGTTAAGGTAGGGGGTCAAAAGAACCTCCTTCCCCACGAATCATTTGTATCCATCTAACTACAAAAAACTCATTTGGTGGTTCATCAAACATTGGAATTACAAACACTTTGTCAATAATAAAAATAATCAACAAAATAATTAGCAAAATCACAACGGTAGTGCGTGCAATGCGTATAAGGATGTGGATTTTTGTTTTCAATATAACACCACCTTTTTTGCAATAATATTTCAACAGAGATTCAAACTCTACTCAATCTTCATCATGTTCTTGCTAAAAACCTATGCTCGAACCTAACACAAGGCGTGAAATAAACTATAGGTTCAAGACCTCCTGTTAGTGATATATTTGTTCTGCTTCCTACGTGTACACCTGCAAACCGCACACCTAAGCCGCTCGATTGAGTGTAAGGGCCGCCACTATCTCCTGCTTGACTGCGACGAGATGCAAGTGCTCTGGTAAGACCAGCAGTTCCTTGGAAACTTACATCTCGGGCTCTAACAATAGCAATATCATGCCCTGACGTCGTGCCGTAACGACTCAATGCAGTTCCCACGGGAGGGTCACTAACCCGCCCATTGACATTCAATGTTCCTCCGCTTGTGTTGAAGAAAATTCGGTTTGTTAGTGTAGCGTTTACATTTGTGCTAACAAATGCATAATCAAAATTACCATTTCCGCCACTCATTACTTCTCCT
>Ga0123356_10003761_pt1 | contig 15813 bp, 15 predicted proteins | sample TergutEmb28metaG_2_FD_92546 | JGI IMG/M metagenome (GOLD analysis project Ga0123356, IMG submission 92546) | Embiratermes neotenicus P3 segment gut microbial communities from Petit-Saut dam, French Guiana - Emb289 P3 | ecosystem: Host-associated > Arthropoda: Insects > Digestive system > Gut ... | reverse complement strand
TTTGACTATCTCAGCGATCCTTTCGGCCCGTACTTTTCCGGTCGCTATATAGTCAAGGAAAAACAGCGGTTTCGCGCCCTGGCAAAGAATGTCGTTGACGCACATGGCTACGCAATCCTGCCCGATCGTGTCGTGTTTATCCATCATGAAAGCGACCATCAGCTTTGTGCCTACTCCGTCGCTGCCCGCGACAAGCACCGGCTCTTTGATACCGGTAAGATCCGGCATATACAAGCTGCCGAAACTGCCGAGTCCCGCGAGCACGCTTTTGTTGAAGGTTTTTTCAGCGTACCCTCTCATAAGTTTTACGGCGCGCTCGCCTTCTTTTGTGTCAACGCCGGCGTCTTTGTATGTCAGTTTTTCATTCATCTTTTCTGAAACTCCTGATCCGCCTGTATGATCTCTTTCTCCATATCGATTTTATATTTGCGCATCGCTTCGCGAAGCGCCGGATACTTTAAGGACAGTATCTGAACCGCGAGCAAAGCCGCGTTTTCCGCGCCGTCGATCGCCACGGTCGCGACAGGTATGCCCTTCGGCATTTGCACAACAGAAAGAAGCGAGTCAAGCCCGTCGAGTGTCGATGACTTTATCGGAAGCCCTATAATGGGCAGCGGCGTATTCGCGGCCATAACCCCGGCGAGATGCGCGGCCTTGCCCGCGGCCGCTATGATGACCTCGATCCCTTCGTCCTCGGCGCCTTTCGAAAAAGCTTCCGCCACAGACGGCGTACGGTGCGCGGATATGATCCTCGTTGTGTATTCGACACTAAAAGCGTCGAACACCGCTTCAGCCCTTTCGACTACCTTATAGTCGTTACCGCTTCCCATTAATATCGCTACTTTCATCCTTTTCCCCTTTCGTATTATCTGAAATAATCTATTCCGGATTTGAATATGCTGTTGTCAAAATTTCCGGGCACGTTCACATAGAGTCCCGGCGCGTTGCGTTCCGCGTGTCCCATTCTTCCGAATATCCGCCCGTCGGGTGACGTGATCCCCTCGATCGCGATCGCCGATCCGTTGGGATTGAAACGGATGTCATATGTAGGTTCACCGGCGAGGTCGACATATTGCGTCGCTATCTGCCCCGCGTCCGCCAAAGTTTTCAGCGATTTTTCATTCGCCACAAATCTGCCTTCGCCGTTTGACACGGGCAGCGTATGTATGTCGCCGGGTTCAGCCGCGGCAAGCCAGGGCGAAAGCGTTGAACATACGCGCGAGCGGACGAGTCTCGACATATGCCGTCCGATAGTATTGTATGTAAGCGTCGGAGCGTCTTTGTTCGGCTCCGTGATCCTGCCGTAAGGAAGGAGACCAAGCTTGACCAGAGCCTGGAAGCCATTACAGATCCCCAGCATCAACCCGCCTCTGTTGTCGAGCAGGTCATGGACGGCTTCAGTCATATACGGATTCCTGAAGACGGCCGTGATAAATTTCGCCGAACCCTCCGGCTCGTCCCCGCCGGAAAACCCGCCGGGTATCATGACGATCTGGCTCTTATGTATTTCCTCAGCCATGCGCCTGATCGATCCGCGCATCGCCTCCTCGTTTTTTGTCAGCAGGTTGACAATGCAAACCTCGGCTCCGGCCCTCTCGAACGCGTGGCGGCTGTCCTCTTCACAATTAGTCCCCGGGAAGACCGGAATGAAAACCCTGGGCTTCGGTATTTTTGTTCGAGTCGAGAGTTCTTGTCTACTTGCCGGCGGGGAAAAAGACAGATCCGCCAGAAAATGCAAGGTGCTTGCCGGAGCAGGCGTAGCGTCCACTTCAACAGGGAACGTCGGCGCGAGAGGCGATTCCCAGCGCTCTTCGATTTCCTTCAGCGTATATACTTCTCCGTTTGCTTCTACTGTACCGCTGTCCGTAGTATTGCCGACAACGCTATAGTTCAGGCCGTTGAATAATATATCCGGATCTTCCGTTCCGCTGATTTCAAGAAGCAGCGATCCGTAGTTTTCTACCGTAAGGTTTGTGGCGGAAAGAGTCGCTCCGATCCAGTTGCCGAGCGCCATTTTCGAGACCGCCGCGAAAAGCCCTCCATGTGAAACCGTGTTCGCCGACAGAATCTTTCCTTTGCCCGCCAGGGCGTGGACGCGTTTCATATTGTTTTTAAAGGCCGTGAAGTCAGGCAGCTTTTCTTTGTCTCGCGGGCATTCAAGCAATACCAGCCTGCTGCCGGCTTTTTTTAATTCAGGCGAGAGTATATGTCTCGCGTCCGCCGCGCAGACGGCGAACGAAACGAGCGTCGGAACGACGTCAAGGTTTTCAAATGAGCCGGACATGCTGTCCTTGCCGCCGATAGACGGGACTCCTAGCTCTATCTGCGCTTTCAGAGCGCCGAGCAAAGCCATGAAAGGCAGGCCCCAGCGTTCGGGATCGCTGCCGAGCTTCGGGAAGTATTCCTGGAATGAAAGCCTTATCTTTTCGGCGTCGCCTCCCATAGCGCAGATTTTCGCGCAGCTGTCGAGCACCGCGTATATCGCGCTGTGAAACGGACTAAGCCTCGCGAGCTCAGGATCGAATCCGTAGCTCATAAGGGTCGCGGTATTGGTTTCTCCGTTAAGTACCGGCAGCTTCGCTGCCATGCCTACGGCTGGCGTTATCTGACGTTTTCCTCCAAGCGGAAGAAGCAGGGTGCCGGCGCCGATCGTGCTGTCGAAGTGTTCGATGAGGCCGCGTTTGCTCGCGCAGTTGAGGTCGGACAAAGAGGCAAGCAGCCGACAGTCTCTCGTAGACTTGTCTTTTTCCCCACCGACAAGTCGGAGAGACTGCTCGGTGCTTGCCTCTCTGGCATTATTTTCTCTTACCTTGACCTGTCTTTCCTGCTGCACCCCGTTCGTGTCAAGAAAATCCCTTGACAGGTCTAGTATGCGGTCGCCGCGCCAGTGCATACGAAAACGACCGGTGTCCGTTACTCGCGCGACCTGTGTGACTTCCACGTTTTCCTCATCGGCGTAAGCGGAGAATTCAGCGACTTTATCGGCGGCGATCACTACGGCCATTCGTTCCTGGCTCTCGGAAATCGCGAGTTCGGTACCGTCGAGCCCCTCGTACTTTTTCGGCACTTTGTCGAGATCAACGTCTATTCCCGGAGCGAGCTCGCCTATGGCGACCGATACGCCGCCGGCGCCGAAATCGTTGCAGCGTTTAATAAGCCGCGCGGCTTCGTGCCTTCTGAACAGCCTTTGTATATCCCTCTCGATCGGAGGGTTGCCTTTTTGTACTTCCGCTCCGGCCGCCTGAACCGACTCTTCTGTGTGTTCTTTCGAGCTCCCGGTCGCTCCGCCTATGCCGTCGCGGCCTGTCCTTCCGCCGACGGCGAGGATCGCGTCACCCGGCTCCGGTCTTTCCCGTACGACGTTTTCAGCCGGGGCGGCTCCTACTATCGCGCCTATCTCCATTCGCTTGGCTATATAGGAGTTGTCATATATCTCATCGACAAGTCCTGTCGCCACGCCGACCTGGTTTCCGTACGAACTGTATCCTTTCGCCGCGCCCCGCGTGATCTGGTACTGAGTCAGTTTGCCCGGCGGTGTTTCTTCTATCGGGATCCCGGGGTCGCCGCTGCCCGTGACCCGCATCGCTTGATATACATAGGCCCTGCCGGAAAGCGGGTCCCTGATGCCTCCTCCGAGACAGGTTGCCGCGCCGCCGAAAGGCTCAATCTCGGTCGGGTGGTTGTGCGTCTCGTTTTTGAACATCACGAGCCAGTCTTCTGTGACAATTTCAGGAACACAAAAAGAACCGTCCCCGTTGTGTTCTTCTGGTACCCTTAGGATTTCCGCCTTGACCTTTATACTGCAGGCGTTGATTTCCTCGCTTTCGTCAATGTCCGGGGCAAGTCCTTTGCTTTTTAAATACTTCGCTCCGATCGTCGCCATGTCCATGAGCGTGACAGGGCGGGACTTAGCTTTTTCGTCGCCGTATACTTCTTTTCTCAACCGCAGGTATTCGCCATAGGCGTCTTTTATTAAGGATGAAATACCGTCTTCCTCGAAACTTATGTCAGTAAGGCTTGTCAGAAATGTGGTGTGCCGGCAATGGTCGGACCAGTAAGTGTCGATCACGCGAAGCTCGGTGTATGTGGGTTCACGGTTTTCTTCATTTTTGAAATACGCTTGCACAAAAGACAGGTCTTCCTCGCTCATCGCGAAACCCATAGAAGCCCGAAACGCTGATAATTCACCGCTGTCCATCGCGCGGAAGCCCTCGCAGACCGCGACGCTCTTAGGTTCAGGCACGATGATCTCGAGAGTATCAGGTTTTTCAAAAGACGCTTCTCTGGAATCGACAGGATTGACGCAGTATTTGATTATTTTTCTCTTAGCTTCACTGTCGGTCAGTCCTTCTATCACGATGATCTTCGCGCAGCGTACGATTGGCTCCGCTCCTTCCTCGATCAATCTTATACAGGTTTCCGCCGAGTCCGCACGCTGGTCGAACTGACCGGGCAGATATTCTGTCCCGAACGCGAAAGCGCCGTCTGGAATTATTATTTCATCTCCTATTATGTCATCGAGGTTGATTTCTGAAAATACAAGCTTCTTCGCTTTTTCAAAAAGCGTGTCCGAAATTCCCGCTACGTCGTACCTGTTGACGACACGAATGTCACCTATCCCTGCAATACCGAGGTTCTCCGCGAGTTCTTTCTTCAGGCTTTGCGCTTCAACATCAAATCCTTTTTTCTTTTCGACGTATAGTCTTCTTACCATGTCTCTCTGCTGCTGTATCATAAACGGTTGTGACGTCTGCGAATACGATTGATGACCGCGAGTATAAGTCGCGCGAAAGCGGCGACAAAAACGAGCGCGGCGGCTATGCTGCCGGCAATAATAAACGCCTGTGTGCCAATCGTGATAGCCATTGAATAGTCGCCTATGAGCATATAGTTCATAGTCTTGTAGAGCGGCTCTCCGGGGACGAAAGGAATGATACCCGGAATGATGAAGAGCGTCGTCGCGTCTTTTCCGGCGCGCGAGGCGAATTCAGCGAGGATCGCGATCGCGCAGGCGCCGAAAAAGCTCGCGCTGATCAGGCCGTATTCTTTCGTCATCGATAAGAGGGTGAACATGCCGACCCCTCCTATGATGGCGATCGGGATAAGCAGTTTTTTTGGCGCGTTGAATATCAGGCCGAAACCAAGCGTCGCGCAGGATCCGAAAAGCAGGAACCAGGGAGCCTCGAACGTAACGATGCGGTCGTGCATTATGGTCCCGCCGCCGAGCAGCCAGATCTGCATGCCGATACCGATACCCCCCGCGATGGCTATAGCCGTAAGGCAGGCTTCGACAAGACGCGATGTTCCTGAAAGCATGTCGCCTGAAAGCAGGTCTCTGGCGGCGTTTGTGATGGCGACGCCGGGAAGGAATATAGTAGTCGCGGCAACGACAACCGGAGAAATGCTGTCGCTGGCGCCCATGGCGGCCGCGGCCAGCACCATGCCCGCGGCGCCGGCGCAACTTATAAATATGCGTATAAAGTCCGGAAATCCAAGGCGTCTTATGAATATAGACAATAAGTAACTGACGCAGGCGATCAATCCGGCAATGAACATATCTCCCAGAGAACCGCCGTAGATCGGACAGAAAAACATTCCGACAAGCAGCGCGCCTATCACGCGTAATAATACTCCGTACCCTGGTTCGGCGTTGATCTTTTTTAGCTGTTCGAACCCCGCTTCTATCGAAAGATCGGTCGTCGTAAAGTCGCGTGAAAAATTATTTACCGCCGAGATTTTGGCGAGATTAATATCCGTGCCTTTTATGCGTTTAATAAATGTGTGAGTATTGTCTTTTTCCTCGCCTCTGTCGATCGAGACGAAAATACCGGTCGTTGTCGCGAAGCATTCCGCGTAGTCTATTTTGCAGGCCTTACAGATGCGTACTATCGTGTCTTCTACGCGGTAGATCTCCGCTCCGCTTTTCATCATGATCTCACCCGCGAACAGCGCGAGAATCAATACTTTTTTCTGAACGCTTTCTAACATGTTCTAAGTATATCATTTTCCCACCCGGCTGCGCTTCTATGATATACTTCTACGTAATATTCAGAGTCAAAAGGAGGAACCCAAAATGACTACAACGGATAAAGCCGCAGCGCTTCAAGAAGCGCAAAAAGTCGTAGGCTTCATTGAGAAAGAATCTCTCAGTGAAGACGAAAAAAAGCAGATTCATGACGAATCAATCGAAAACTTCAATGTGAACGTGAACCCGGGATGGCTTGAATACCGCAAGTCGGTTTCGACCGACGCGGCGTTCATCGAGTGGACTGACAGTGTCGACCATTTCGAAGACCTAAACGGCGTCGAATTTATCGACTGCCTCGGAGGATTCGGGATATATACCTGCGGTCACAGGAATCCGGCGATTCTAAAGACAGTTCAGGCGCAGCTCTCGCGCTACGCTTTGCACTCGCAGGAACTCGTCGACCCGCTTCGCGGCTATCTCGCGAAGATCACGGCGCTAGCGACCCCCGGCGACCTGCAGCATTGTTTCTTTACTAACGGCGGCGCCGAAGCTGTAGAGATGGCTCTCAAGCTCGCGCGTCTCGCTACCGGCGGCAGATGGTATATTTCGACCGTAGGCGCGTTCCACGGAAAATCCATGGGCGCGATCTCGATGGGCGGCAAGGGTGGCTACCGCGAGGATTATCTGCCTTTGATCCAGCAGGTCCAGCATGTCGAATTCGGCAACGCTGAAGCGATGGAAACCGCGATCAAGAACCTGATAACTGTCGGCGAAAAAGTCGCCGGCGTCATCATCGAGCCGATCCAGGGCGAGGCAGGCGTCATCATTCCGCCTGAAGGATATCTGACAGCCGTCCGCGAGATCTGCGACAAGTACAACGTAGCGATGATCGTCGACGAGATCCAGACAGGTATGGGCCGTTGCGGTACGCTATGGCGCGTCGAAGTCGAAAACGTCGTTCCCGATATCATGACCTTCGGTAAGGCTTTCGGCGGCGGCGTCATGCCGATCACCGGTATCATCGCGAGGCCGAAAATGTGGATCGACAAACTTATCGAGAACCCCTGGATCCTCGGAAGCCCGACGTTTGGCGGCAACCCGCTAGCTTGCGCGGCCGCGATCTCGACTTTCAAGTTCACGCTTGAAAACGATATCCCCGGACTCTGCGCGAGACAGGGCGCCCGCTTCATGGCGAAACTTGAAGAATTGCATGAGAAGTTCCCGACCGTCCTTGTCTCGTCACGCGGCGCCGGACTGCTCATCTGTATGGAATTCCCGGAAGCCGAGGTCGGCTACGCGGTCGTAAAAGCTATGTTCGACCGCCACGTTATGACAGCGGGTACGCTCGTAAACGCGAAGACCGTCCGCATCGAACCGCCCGCGGTCCTTTCGGAAGAGAGCATCCAGAAAGTCTTCACGGCGCTCGAAGAATCTCTTGCTGAAGTAAAAGCCGAGTTCAATCTCTAAAAACTAATTGTTTAAGGAAACAGCGCGGTGATTATCCGCGCTGTTTTTTATTCCGGGATCCTGGTCGCTTCGAACCAGATATCGTTGATCAGGTCTGTAACTCTGTATACATCTTCCTTGTAATAATCAAAAACTTGTATGGTGCCTTTCATAGCGGCGTTTTCATCGAGGAAAGTGATGATAACAGTATAGAGCGGGCCTGTGTCCGATTCGAAAATCAGGCCTTCGTCTTCGTGAGATACAGTGCCAAGAAACGCTTCATATAAACCAGTGATCGCGGGGACCTCAGCGTTTTCCTGCCAGAGATAGATACCGTTGGACATCAGGATCATAATGCAGCCCGATGTCGTTTCGTACGCGCCAAGCATAGGATGGTCGTAGGGCGGAAGTTCGTATCCCTCGAAACGCGCCATGTACTCAGGAGGCAAAAGCGTGCTGAACGGTTCGGGAAGGAGATCTCCTTCCGGAACTTCAGGCAAAGCCTGTATGATTTCCGGCGGCTCCGGCAGCGGCGTCGGTTCCGCGTTCGAACAGGCCGTGAGTAAGAGTGTCAACGCGATCAATAAAAACAAGAGCTTTTTCATACTGTCAGTATAACACTTCAGTGTCGCTGGCGGCCGCCGCCGGCGGCGACTTTTTGGCGGTTGACGGCGCGGCGGGCCGCTTCTTTGTGTTCCGCCACTTCCCGGGGATCGTCTTTTGGCGAATGATGCTGGTCGAGCCATTCCCGTTCGCGCTGGCCGGCCGCGTTCGCGCGGTCGAGATCGATTTCCTCGGGCCACTCGGCCGAGTCTGTAAAAATGAGTATGTAATCGCGTACGTCCACGAAACCTCCGGAGATCGCCGCGAGCTTATATTTTTTTGAGCCCGCCTCGCGGAACCAGAGCTCTCCTGTGCCCAGCAGTTTGCAGGCCCAGCTGTGACCGGCCATATATCCTTCTTCTCCGGTGAGCGTCCTTACGATCACGATCTCAGCCTCTCCCAGATAGAAAAGCTTTTCGGGCGTGATTATTTCCAGCGTGAAGCTTTTAGCCATTTTTGCCCGCTCTTTCGACGACCTCGTCTATTCCGCCTGCGTACAGGAAGAACTGCTCGTGTATTTCGTCATGCTTGCCGTCGAGTATTTCCCTGAAACCTCTGATCGTTTCCTTGATGGGTATATAGACCCCTTTCATACCTGTGAACGCCTCCGCGACCGCGAACGGCTGCGAAAGGAATCTCTGTATCTTACGCGCCCGGCTCACGGTAAGCTTGTCGTCGTCGGAAAGTTCGTCCATGCCGAGTATCGCTATGATGTCCTGCAAGTCCTTATACCTGTTAAGCACCTCCTGGACGGCGCGCGCCGTATCGTAATGTTCTTCCCCGATTATAAGAGGATCCATGATGCGGCTTGTCGACTCGAGCGGGTCGACAGCAGGATAAATACCAAGTTCGGTAATAGCCCGCGACAGTACCGTTGTGGCGTCAAGGTGAGCGAAGGTCGTGGCCGGAGCCGGATCGGTAAGGTCGTCGGCCGGCACGTAGATAGCCTGCACGGACGTGATCGATCCTTTTTTCGTTGATGTGATCCTTTCCTGCAAAACGCCCATCTCGGTCGCGAGTGTCGGTTGGTAGCCTACGGAAGACGGGATACGGCCCAGCAGGGCGGAGACTTCGGAGCCGGCCTGTGTGAACCGAAATATATTGTCTATGAAAAGAAGTACGTCCTGTCCCTCTTCATCGCGGAAGTACTCGGCCATTGTCAGACCCGTAAGAGCGACGCGCATACGCGCTCCCGGCGGTTCGTTCATCTGTCCGAAAACAAGCGCTGTCTTTTCGAGGACGCCGGACTCTTTCATTTCGAAATACAGGTCATTGCCTTCGCGGGTCCTCTCGCCGACCCCTGAAAAGACAGAAATGCCGCCGTGTTCTTTCGCGATATTCCGGATAAGCTCCTGGATCAATACGGTCTTTCCAACTCCCGCTCCTCCGAAGAGGCCGACCTTCCCGCCCTCGGTATAAGGCGCGATCAGGTCTATGACTTTGATGCCTGTTTCAAAAATACGCGAAGACGTGTCCTGTTCCTCAAAGGATGGCGGCCTCCTGTGAATAGGATGCCTTTTTTCCGTTTTTACCTGTTCCTTTTCGTCTATATTGTCGCCGACTACGTTGAACAGCCGTCCGAGAACTTCGTTTCCGACCGGAACCGTTATGGGCCCGCCGGTATCGAAAGCTTCCATGCCGCGACTGAGTCCGTCCGTCGAAGAGAGCGCTACGCACCTGACGACGTCGTCGCCGATATGCTGCGCTACCTCCGCGACGATTTCGCGTTCCCCGTACGGGATATGTATGGCCGAAAGCAATTCGGGCATACTGTTCTGGGCGAACTTTACGTCCAGAACCGGCCCTATGATCTGATGGATTGTCCCTTTGTTCATTGTTTACTCCCTGACTAACCGTTTACCGCGTCCGCGCCGCTAACGATCTCCGTGATCTCTCTTGTGATTGCCGCCTGTCTCGCGAGGTTGTAATGCAGCCTTAACTCGTTCATCATGTCGTTCGCGTTATCCGTCGCGCTTTCCATCGCAAGCCGGCGAGCCGCGTGCTCGCATGTCGCCGACTCGACTATAGCCTGATAAATCATGATCTCCGCGTATTTGGGTATGAGATAATTGAACACCTCGTCCGCTCCCGGTTCATATTCGACCTGCTTCCCTTCAATGTAAACATCGGGATCCCGCTTCGCCTCGAAGGGCAGAAGCCTTTTTATCTGCACCCGCTGGACCATCATTGACAAAAACGCGGTGTATACGATTATGACCTCGTCGATCTTCCCTTCGTCATAAAGAGAAACGATAGGCTTGCTTATGTCGTGCGTGCTGACAAAAGAGACATCCTCGGGCGGACTGTGATATTCCGAAAATATTTCATAGTCCCGGAAAGCGAAATGGTCGCGGCCCTTGCTGCCGACGCAAACGAGCAGAGGTTTTTCGCTGTCGTCCTTCATTCTGTTTTCCGCGGCTTTGATAACATTATTATTGAAGCTGCCCGCGAGACCGCGGTTGCTCGTTATGATGACGTAGCAGGTTTTTTTGATCTCGCGGTTGCCGAGCAGGTAATGATCGGGGATGTCGTCAACCGTGTTGAATAATTCATTGATGCAATCCGTGACAAAATGCAGGTATTCCTGGGTTTTTTCGAATACGGCTTTCGCCCTGCTGAGTTTCGCGGCGGACACAAGCCGCATCGCGTTCGTGATGTGTTCGATATTCTCAACGCTGCGTAAATGACGTTTGATGTCCTGCATAGAGGTCCCTGACATCAGTTCCTCCCGCGCAGGAATTCCTGCTTGTACTCTTCGATCCCTTTTCTGAGTTCTGCTTCCGTCTCTTCGGTAAGCGTTCCTGTTTCTTTGATCGATTTTCCGACCGCCGGCCTTACAGAGTCCATATGCTCGTACAGGCCTGTCTCAAAGTCATGAAGGTCGTCTGTTTTCATGTCGTCAAGAAACTTTTCGACGGCCGCGTAAAAAATCATGACCTGGCGCTCGACGCGCACGGGACTGTATTGCCGTTGCTTAATAACTTCCATAAGCACGACCCCGTGGTCAAGACGGGCTTTCGTGTCTTTGTCGATATCCGAGCCAAACTGTGAAAAGCTCTTGAGCTCCCTGTACTGCGCTAGTTCGAGCTTGACCGAACTCGCTACTTTTTTCATCGCTTTGATCTGCGCGTTTCCGCCAACGCGCGACACGGAGATGCCGGCGTTGACGGCAGGGCGCTGACCCGAGAAGAAAAGATCTGTCTCGAGGAATATCTGACCGTCGGTGATAGATATGACGTTAGTCGGTATATACGCGGAGACGTCTCCGGCCTGCGTCTCTATGATAGGCAGCGCTGTGATCGATCCCGCGCCAAGTTCGTCATCCAGCTTGGCGGCGCGCTCGAGCAAACGGCTGTGCAGGTAAAAGATGTCGCCCGGATAAGCCTCCCGGCCCGGCGGACGCCTGAGCAGCAAAGACATCGCGCGGTACGCTACCGCGTGTTTTGAAAGATCGTCGTATATGATGAGAACGTCTTTCCCCTCGTACATGAAATGTTCTCCCATCGCGCATCCCGAGTACGGGGCGAGATACTGAAGAGGCGCTACGTCGCTTGCCGTCGCCGACACTACTATTGTGTATTTCATCGCGCCTGAGTCTTCCAGATGCTGGACCATCTGAGCGACAGTGGACTGTTTTTGACCGATGGCGACATAGATGCAGATGACGTCCTCGCCTTCCTGGTTGAGGATAGTGTCTACGGCGATAGCGGTCTTACCGGTCTGCCTGTCACCGATGATCAACTCACGCTGTCCCTTGCCGATCGGGATCATGGAATCGATTGCCTTGATACCTGTTTGAAGAGGCTGATGCACGGATTTGCGCGACAGCACGCCTGGCGCTATGTTCTCGACGGGGCGTGTCTCGGTAGTGTTTACCGGTCCTTTTCCATCCAGAGGCTGCCCCAGCGAATTGACCACGCGGCCAATCAGCGCGTCGCCAACGGGGACTTCGACGACCCTGCCGGTTGGCTTCACAACATCGCCTTCCTTGATATGCCTGTCCGATCCCATAAGGACTACGCCCACGTTTTCCTCTTCAAGATTGAGAGCCATTCCGTAGGTTTCCCCGGGGAATTCCAACAGCTCGCCCGACATGCAATTGTCCAGTCCGTAGACTCTGGCTATGCCGTCTCCTACCTGTATGACCGAGCCGTACTCAGTCACTTCGATCTCGTTGATATAGCTCTTTATCTGCTCCCTTATGACAGAGCTGATTTCTTCCGGTTTCAGATTCATTGCATTACCCTCTGTTTCAAACTATCGATATGCGTCTTCACGCTCGCGTCTATAAGTCTGTTATCTATGTAAACTTTTACTCCGCCGAGAAGGCTTTCGTCTATCCTGTTTTCAAGCTGCACGCGTTTGCCGACCACTGAAGCGGTCTTGAACTCAAAAGCTTTTATCTTGTCTTCCTCCAAGGGTATGACAGAGTAAATGATGCCTTTCGCGTGCCCCTCTCTTTCAAGCAAGAGTTTTTCATATTCTCTAACGATACCGTCCCAGGCGCCTACGCGCCGTTTGTCGATGAGAATGAAAATAAAATTCAATAGTTCCTGTGAAATATGACCGCTGAAAATTCTTTCCGCGGCCGCTTTCTTTTCATGGACCGTTATGCACGGAACGCTGAACAACTTTCTGAGCAGAGGGTATTCCGCAAAGACTTCACTGACGCCTTTGAGCTCTTCAAAAACTTCGTGCGTTGTTTCCCCGTCTTTAGCGGCCTCGAACAGCGCTCTTCCGTATACAAGTTCTATAGTTAGTTTTTCCATACTTCACCGGCGTGCTGTTCGATAATATCGTCTATGATCAATACTTGCTCTTTCTCGTCCAGCTCTTTTTCGATGATTTTCTCTGCCGCGTAAAGCGCGAGCATCGCGATCTCTTTGCGCATCTCTTCGGCGAGAAGGTGACGTTCTCTTTCCGCGTCTTTCTCGGCCTGCCTGAGGATCTCGGCTGCCCGTTCGTGCGCTTCCTTGATGATTTCGTGCGCGCGTTCTTCCGACGACGCTCTCGCGTCTTTCAGTACCGTTCTTCTTTCGATCTCGATGTCCTCGAGTTTTTCTTTGTATTCAGAGAGATGCTGTTCGGCAAGATTGTTCATCGCCTCCGCGTTGTCGAACTGATCTTTGACCTTCTGCTCTCTGGCCTGCATGAAGTTGTGGATCTTTTCAAAGAAGAACTTTTTCAGGATAAGATACAGGACAAGGAAGGTCACAAGGACCATTACCAAAGTCCAATTTAAGCCTATAAGCGGCGCGACAAGTTCCATACGCTTCTCTTATCCGATCATGCCGACGAGCGGATTGACGAACATGAGTATGATGGCGACGACCAACGGAAAAATGATCGACGTCTCAGACATCGCGAGACCTATGAAAAGCGTCTGCAAAAGATCACCCTTTGCCTCAGGCTGCCTGGCTATGCTTTCAAGCGCTTTGCCTGTCGCGATACCCTGCCCGAGTCCGACGCCTATGCCCGCGATCATCGCGATCCCGGCGCCGAGCGCGGAAAAAGCGAGTACGAAAGCCTCCGGTGTAACTAATGCCATTTCTTTTCCTCCTCCTTAACTCGTTTCATGACCTTTATGAACAATAGCTTTCGCTATAAAGGACATTGTTAAAATAGTGAATACGAAAGCCTGCAGAACAGGCTCAAAAATATCGAAGAACGCGTTGAGCGGCAACGGCGTCACTGCCTGGAATAAAGGAACAGGCAGATGCGCTTTCTCAGACAAAACACGCATTTGATGCATGAACAATTCGATAATGATATAGCCGGCCAATATGTTCCCGAAAATACGGAAGGACAGGCTGACCGGGAAAACTACCTCTTCGATGATTTTTATCGGCACCATGAAGGGATAGGGTTCCGCGAATTCTTTAAAGAATCCTTTCACGCCTTTCGATCTTACGGAATTGAACTGTATGATAAGAAAGACCAGTATGCCCATGGCGAATGTGAAGTTCATGTCCGCCGTCGCGGCCCGCTGACCCAGAAGGCCGAGCGAGTTGCAGAGAAGAAGGAATATGAACAGGGTCCCGACATACGGCGCGAAACCGATATTGTGTTTGCCCATCGTATTGTTCACGAATTTGTATACAAATTCGACGATGAGTTCCGCCACCGCCTGCAATCCTTTCGGATATTGTTTCAGGTTGCGGGTCGCCACGAGCGCGAAGATTATCATGCAGACCGCCACTATCACCGCCCAGCAAACGGTCTCGGTTATATACACTCCGTTCGAAAAACGGAAGATTATTCGGGGACCAAGCTCAAGTTCCATCGCGGTTGACCTTGATTTTTCTGTAGTGTTTATGCGTTAAATATGTTCGGCCTTCTTTGTCCAGTACAAACCACGGCTCTTTCACGAACAGCAGGCTCCGCGTATCCGTTACCCAAACCGTCTCGGGTTCTTTCGCGATTTTTTTCCGTATCACCGGCAAAAGACCGCGCATGACGTACAAAGCCGCGTGCGGAAGCACCAGCCCGATCGCGGCGCCGGCGAACGTGAGGCCCGCGGTGCTGACGGCAAAAAACAAAGCCCCGCCATACAGCAGGACTCTGACAATAAACCCCAAAACAACGGGGCCTTTTTTTCTTCTTTCCGCGGCCCGTTCGATCGAATAGTGAATGATGTTCAGCGCTATGACTGAAGCGCAGGCACCGATCGCCAGCCCGTAAGGAAACAAAATATTCGGCCCAAGGACCGGTAGTGAGATCAGTTCGGCGGCGGCCGCCGCGATGATCGTATATAGAGTCAAATCTTTACGAATTTTAGAAATATTCTATCCTCCCGACTCATTAACACTACTCATTATATGCCCGTAAAAAAGCAAAATCAATGTGGTAAAATACAAAAGCAAGGATCATTTATGGGGAAAAGGGGGAAAGGTGAATGAAGACCGCGATTTTATATTATTCTCTTTCAGGAACGACAAAAACTATCGCTGAAAAACGTGCCGGGGAAACAGGAGCGGACATCTTCGAGGTTCTCGAAGCGAAAAAACGTAACGGCTTTACCGCTTTTATACCGGGATGCTGCCAGTCAATGGCGATGAAAAGCTCCGCGATAGCGCCGCCTGAGATCAACTTTGACGATTATGACGAAGTCGTTATCATGGGACCGATATGGGCGGGCAAACCGGCTCCGGCTGTCAACGCCGTCATCGGGCTTTTGCCCGAAGGCAAGTCAGTCTCGCTGATCTGCACATCGGGAAGCGGAGGCAACGACCTCTCCAAGACCGCGGCGCTCATCACGGCGAGGGGCTGCGCTGTCAAAGAAACCGCTTGTTACAAGAGGTAAGAAATGAAGGCTAAGCTTTTCCGCCGCCTTTTTGTCACGGCGCTGTTTGCCGCCGCGCTGCTGTTTTCATCGTGCGGCGGAAATGGTAGTGTTTCCGGGCAACCGCCGGATGTCGGGACCGCGGTCGTTTCTCCAGACGAAGAAGTCCCTCTGGCGCCAAAACCAAACGAAACCAAAACTCCGGAAAAAGAAGAGCTGTCGGGCGACTTCACTATTTACTTCATTGACGTCGGCCAGGCCGACAGCGCACTCGTCGAGTGCGACGGAAAGTACATGCTGATCGACGGAGGAAACAGCGACGACTCGAGCCTGCTTTATTCTTTTTTGAAAAAGCGCGACATTGCCTATCTTGATTACGTGATAGGAACACACGCACACGAAGATCATATAGGCGGCATCGCGGGAGCGCTGAGGTTCGCGAACGCGGGAAAAGTATATTGCTCCGTAGAAGAGTACGACACAAAAGCGTTCAGCAATTTCTTAAAAGCGGTCG
>Ga0123356_10003760_pt1 | contig 15815 bp, 14 predicted proteins | sample TergutEmb28metaG_2_FD_92546 | JGI IMG/M metagenome (GOLD analysis project Ga0123356, IMG submission 92546) | Embiratermes neotenicus P3 segment gut microbial communities from Petit-Saut dam, French Guiana - Emb289 P3 | ecosystem: Host-associated > Arthropoda: Insects > Digestive system > Gut ... | reverse complement strand
CTGAGTGTAAATATAAAAAGGCTGGAAGAATATTTCCATGTCCCAGCAGACCGAGCCGAGATACATTTCACTGGTCGAGCCTTTGGCACAGTTTAGCGCACGCGGGTCGGAGGAACGTGCGCGAAGCAAATGATATACGGACTGCCGTATCGCCCGCTGGCTGTTATAAGGTTCGGGATCGTTTGATGTGATTTGGATATCGGACATTTCCCAGTTTTCCGCCCAGCGGTCAACATGCGCAGAATGGAGCACCTGCGCTCCTTTGCCGATTGCGGCATTTATCATTTTGATACCTTCATCGAGAAGAGCTTCTTTGTCAAAGTACACGCTTGCAGCTTGAGCAGAGACTTTTAATGCTTGGACTTCTTCATTTTCACCGATCGAAAATGAAAGGCTTGAGCTTACACGGCAGCCGTCTCTTGAAATAACATGGGATTCCGATTTATCGCAGACCAGGCGGCTGACGGTTACTATGCGGTCTTCTAGATTTCCTGTGACATCGGAATAAATCACGCGGTCGGCGGCAAATCCTATATCACGGCTTATGAACTTATCAAAACCGTTTGTGCGTGTGTCATTATCAATGTAGCTTTTTAACATTATCCCGGCTTTACCGGAGAGTGATTTTATATTAAACTCCTGCACACATATAAATCTGTCATCCGGATTCATGTAACGTTTAAACAACAGATTTAGTTTTTTGCCTGTTTTTGTTTCCCATATAAAAGTGCGGTACAGTGTGGCGGTTTGCATATCAAGCCAGCGCTTATAGCCGGAGATTTTGCCGCTTTCCATATCCAGTTTTTCTCCGTCGGCGTACACTTCCAGACCCAGCATATAAGGCAGATTGATGACTCCAACATTCCAAAACGGATGCCTGCCTTGCACCAGTGGTATAAATGTGCCCCAGCGGCTTTTTTTGACTGGTACGACTTCAAGCGACACATTCATGGCTTTACGGTCATATGAGATATTCTGCTGATCGTCTTCAAAACCCTCATCAAAGCTTGAGCGGGTAGTTAAAAAACCGGTGCCGAGTGCCATAACGGATTCGTTATGACGGACACGGGTAACATCGAATGCATCTTCGATAACACACCAGTCCGGATCGATTTTACAGTTGTCTATGTACATGCCTGCTCCTTTGGGAGTTGAAATCAATGCTTCTCCTCTATACGTTTATATACATCCTCGAGGGTGCCCCGGAAGGGACCGTAGGTTTCCATTTTTACCGATACTAGAGCTGCCGCAAATTTTAGTGAGGTCGGCACATCGTGTTTTAGTCTCCAGCTTTGATATGCCGCAAAAGTGGTATCTCCGCGTCCTGTGCGGCCGATCACGCTGTTGTTTGAAAACTTTTCGAAATATGTCACGCCGTCTACTCTTGCCAATACTCCGTCCGATCTGGTCGCTACTATTTCGGGGCATCCCCATGAAGCAAAAATCTTTGCGGCTTCTTCAAGGTCTTCCGTTCCCGCACAAACCCTGGCTTCCACTATATCCAGCTTGACCATGTCCATCTTTGATACGATTTCTTCTTTATTTTTTGCTTCCGCGAAATTTATCTCATTTGTGACAGGTGTGATCTGGCGGACATAACTTTGCATATCTGTCGACAGGCGGCATCCGCGTGCTTTTAACCCGTCTATAAGTGCCATATCGAACTCCGAGTCCGATATACCGCCGAGGTGATAAAATTCCGTATCGAGTTCGGGTATATCTTCTATCTTCATAAGCCCTGCTGTTCTGATAAGTGTAATATCGCGTTCATCCACATTTTCGGATTTATGGATCACCCGGGAATATGTTGTACACTCTGCCGGGATGATAAACACATCTACGCCCAGATTTTTCATCGGCTGTGTTATTTCTTCTTCATCCGGTGACATTTTTACAACTGCCGCTGTTTTGACTCCGATCCTTGCCGATACCATTGCGCCGCACAATACAGCACTGCCGGGAGCAACGATCTTTCCCCCTCCGAAGTGATGAACCTCGTCATACGCCATGTGACCTACAAATGTTATTCCGTACTTATCCACCTGTTCACCTCTTTAGTCTATCACTTAATTATATTTATCCATATCGGATTTTTTACTATTTGTTTGTGTTTTTTACTGTATCACGTACGATAAGCCTACTCGGAACGGTTACATTACGTTCGTTTGCGTATTCACCCGTACCGCTCAGTTTTTGCGTTGCCATTTGCGCCGCCGCATATCCTATGGCTTTTAAATCTATTTCCACTGTGGTCAGGTTTGGAAAAACAAATTCCGAAACTTCGCGATTATCAAATCCTACGACCGATATATCATCAGGAACGTTTAAGCCCGAGTCTCTGATAGCGTCCATTGCACCAACAGCCATAAGGTCGTTCATGGCAAGAACCGCTGTCGGCAATGCACCGCCTTCGGAATCCAGCAGATCTTTCATACAGGCATATCCCGTATTTCTTTCCCAGTCTCCGTTTCTGACAAGCGCACTGTCCAGAATCAGGTTTGCTTCTTTAAATGCTTTGTTTATCCCCTTAAGACGTGACTGTGCGGGTGCTGTATGAGCCAGCCCCGTAATAACGGCTATGCGGTTGTGCCCGTTGTCGATAAGATGCCGTGTGAGCTCGGCTGCCGCATCTTCATTTTCATAGTTTACAGAGCATGCGTGTCCGTCGATTGATGTGGAATATGCGATCACGATCGGTTTATTGATATTCATGAGTATATCCGATATGTCACGGTTGAACATTCCGACATATATCACCGCATCTACCTTTGCGCCAAAAACAAGAAAAGAAAGAGCTTTGTTGATCTTTTCTTTTTGATGGATGATCTGATCGTATTTATTAAAAAGGCTGTCCAGCATACGAAGGTCGTTGAGCAGTATGTTATAGTCGCTTTTTTCTATATATTCGGATATTCCGTTGATAATACCGACAGTCGGGAAGCTCAGTATATCCTCTGCAAGAACACCGATCGTGTTGGTCCTTTTTGTACGAAGGCTTTTTGCCACACGGTTCGGCTGGTAATTTGTTTTTGAAATAATATCCAGAACACGCTGACGCTTTTCGGGCATCACATGTCTGGAACTGTTTATAACATAAGACACTGTGGCGGTTGAAACCCCGGCTTCTCTGGCTATATCTTTTATTGTTATAAGTTTCACCCCCGTCTGTATTGCAGGTACACCGGGCGGAGTATAATCGCCTTAAATCTAAACGATTAGATTTAAGGCGATTATACTCTATTGACACGTTATTGTCAACATTTATATATATGTGAAATATTGCAAAATAATTGTCGGGATTTCTGTGTATTATTCCCTGTTTTTAATGTTTTCCGGTTCTTCACCGGGTTTTTTGTCTGCTTTTCGGTATCTTTTGTTCTTTTAAACGATTAATCGGCAAAAATTCCTGCCGCTTCGGACATGTTGTTTATTACCGGTACATCAAAGGGGCAGCGCTCTTCACAGTGTCCGCATTTTAAACATTCGTCGCCTTTATGCATTAAATTCCGGTAATGAGAAACAACAGACGGGGGTATATTACTTTTATCAAGACGGGCTATATCCAGATATTTATTTACCGTTGATATATCGATTTCCGCAGGGCAGGGCTGGCAATGACTGCAATATACACAACTTCCTTTAAAGTCATTTTTCTTTGAGGTCAGAACTCCGGTGTAGTCACGTTCCGAATCGCTTGTTTTAAAGTATTTCATAACATCACACACCTCGGCACCCGTTTGGCATCCGGGCAGGATACATGCAACGGCAGGTCTTGACAGTGCGTAATGAATGCATTGCGGCACGGTCATAGGCCGGTCGAACGGCGTGTGTTCCCTTGAGATGAGTTTTCCTGCTCCGAATGTTTTCATCACCGTCATACCTATTTGCTTCTGCTCGCAAAGCTTATACAACTGCGCTCTCTTCGGGTCGATCCCTTTGAAAAGACCGACTCCGAAATCCCCTTCAAAATGATCAAAAACATATTCCGTCGATGGCAGCATATCGAATGCGGGATTTACACTGAACATCAACATCTCCGGCAATCCGGTATTTATTGCCCTGATCGCCGTTTCAGGGTTATGCGAACCGAATCCGATGTGTTTTATATCACCTTGTTTCTTAAGATGCTCAACATATTCTGCAAATCCCGTTTCAAATACATCACGGTAGTTTTCATCCGTATCTATAAAAAACATCATCCCGAAATCGATATATCCGCCGAATATCCGCAGCAAGTCTTCAAAGTACTTTTTAACAGTCGGCAAGTCACGGCTTATGTCATATTGCTGGTTTACATCCGAAGCTCCGATGTGCCCCTGTATCATCACCTTGCCGCGCCTGTTTCCAAGTGCCCCGGCGATAAACTCGCGAACCTCTTTTCCCGGCATAAAAACATCGATTATGTTGACTTCATGTTCAAGTGCAGCATCGATCGTTTCTTTGACCTGCTCATATGGTTTTCTGTCCAGATGCTCACAGCCGAGACCTATAATACTTACTTCTTTTCCGGTCTTTCCAAGTTGTCTGTACTCCATTTTTTCATTTCCTTTTGTTTTATTAAAAAAGGCCGGCTTTTGCCGACCCTTTAAATTTTAGTTTTTATTAACGCGGTCTTGCTTCATACGCTTCCATAACGGCATTGTTGAGGTCTCTTTGATATGTCTTGCTGTTGGTTACGGTATTGTTGAAGTGCAGGCAGAAGTGTCCGTCTATCCCGTTATCACGGATCGTACTGACATCGTGGGGCATCCCGTTGAGTGCCGCCGCAAATGTACGGCTTCCTATAGTGACCCACACAGGTCTCGGAGCCCATGCCCAAACACCGTTGCGTGATTTGAGTATCGCTTCCGTGTCCTCCTTTGTGGGCGGTTCAACATCCAGATGACCACTCTTCGCAAAGCCTCTCAAATTAAATGAAATGCCTGTCCTGACATCTACAACACGCATGTTTACACCGGTCGGCACGACATTTCTTGCAGATGACCAGTCCAGAAGTTCGATATTTCCGGTTCCCGTTCCCAGCAAGTCAGATCTAATGAAGCCTTCCGTACCGTTATGTTTGACTCTCGACCATCCGTTTGCCTGGTTTTCCAAAACTTCAACAGCTGTATTTGCGGTAAGTAACCTTATAACACTGTGGTTTTTTGATGGTCCCGTTCTGAAGTTGACCCCCGTGACTGTCCTAAGGGTAGTCCCCGTTTCTACAGCAGATGATGCCAATAAATCCGATCTGATAAAACCGTCCCTGCCGTTAAACCTGACGTTTGACCAGCCATCGGTCCGGGTATCAAGCACCTCAACACTTGTGTTTGCTGCGAGAGTTACAATTATACTGTTGCTTGTTGATGGTCCGGATCTCATATTTACGGATCCGGTGGTTTTAAGAGTCGTTGCTGACGGCGATGAGGGTGCACCTGCTTCCGATATCAATTCGGTTTTTATATAGCCGCTTGTTCCGTTAAACCTGACGCTTGACCAGCCATCTGCCCGGTTCTCCAACACTTCTACACTTGTGTTTGCCGCAAGTGTCCTGAGAATGTTTGTATCTGTTGACGGTCCCGACCTCATGTTCACAGTTCCGGTTGTTTTTAGGATAGCAATTGCTTCTCCGGACGGTGGCAGTACAACAGGCGGCAGGGGAGTTACGATCCCGCTTCCGCGTGTGAGAAAGTCCGATCTGATAAAACCGGATACACCATCTGCCCTTATACTTGACCAGCCTGCCGGATCATGTTCTATGACCTCTACGCCGGTTCCCGATGCAACAGTACCGACTACGTTTGAATCGAGTGATGCTGCCGATCTGATATTGACACCGCCTGTCGTACGGAATACCGCTGCGGTATCACCTGTCGGATACTTTAGAAAGTCCGACCTGATATATCCCGTTAAGTTACCTACCTGTACTTTTGACCAACCTGCCGGGTCATGTTCGAGGACTTCAACATCTGTCCCTGCATTAACGACTGTGATCGATGTTGATTCGGTCGTCGGTTCGGACCTGAGGTGGACACTGCCGGTCGTACGAAACGTACCCGCAGCTGCTGCGGGTGGTGACATGCCTGCCAATGCGGCAATTATACAAGCTAACAGTATAAAGGATATTATGCCCGGAGATATTTTCTTTTGGAATTTGCGGTTCACGAAATTTTCTCCTTAAACTACTTTAATATGTTCCATTTGGAGAAATCATTTTAGCACACCTTTTGTCACCAGTCAACCCATTTTGAGATAATTTCGTAACTATTTGTAATGTTTTGACAGGCTATTTTTGCTATGATACTGTTTCGCCCCGCATTACATGATCACATTGAATGGAAGTCCTATATGTCTCAAGAAAATAAAAACAGGCATCCTCTGATAGAAACGCTGACTACAATAAAAGGTAATCCCCGGATCGCTCTTTATACGGAACCGTTATGGATCGTTCCCTTTAACCTGTATATGCCTTTTGCCTCTGTTTATATGGCTGCTTTATTGCTGACAGACCGGCAAATCGGTATGGTCGCTTCCGTTTTTATGCTCTTTCGTGCTGCATCCGCACTTTTCAGCGGCGCTATAACCGATAAACTCGGCAGAAAATTAACTACATTTATTTTCGATACGGTTTCCTGGTCCATTCCTTGTTTGATTTGGGCATTTTCGCAAAACTTCTGGTGGTTTATTGTTGCTGCATCTTTTAACGGTCTTATGCAGATAACAGACATTTCATGGTTATGCCTGCTGGTTGAAGATGCAAAAAGAGCTGCGCTGGTAAAAATCTTCTCGCTGTTACATATGATCGCTCAGGTGGCGGTTATCTTTGCTCCAATTGCCGCTTTTATGGTAAACCGGCTTTCCGTGGTTCCGGCAATGCGTATACTGTACTTCCTTTCATTTGTGTCCATGACGATAAAGTTTATTTTACTTTATAAGTACGGTGATGAAACCGAAGTCGGCAGAACACGTCTGCGCGAAACTGCCGGTATGTCGATTTTCCGGATAATGAGAGGATACGGGGGTATTTACAAACGTATCTTTGCTTCCCGTGAAATGATCCTTTCCCTTTCCATCATGACGATTTTCAGCATAACAGGTATGGTCCACGGCAGTTTTTTCGGATTATATGTGACAGGACCGCTCCTTATCCCGGAACATTATTTGGCGTACTTTCCGATCCTTCGAGCGATAATCACAGCCGCTTTACTTTATATCCTGCAGCCAAGGCTCGAGAAATACGGGTTCAGAAATCCGATGATGATAGGGGTGTTTTTTCTCACGGCAAGTACCGTTTTATTGATCTTCACCCCTGTAAAATCCCTGCTTGTGCTTGCCGTATATATATTTATTGATTCTATCGGTTACAGTTTCGTGGCACCACGCAGCGATTCATTGATACAAATACTGATAGAGCCCTCGGAACGCGCTCGTATCCGCGGGCTCATGATGGTTATAGTCCTCGGTTTCAGTATCCCTTTCGGTTACCTGGCGGGTTGGCTGTCGGAAGGTGACCGCCGTTATCCATACTTTCTTAACGTATTTCTCCTCTTATTGATCTTTATTATCATAGCCGCAAGCAAAAGAATACTGGAAACATTAAATACGACAGTGGAGCAGGAAGATCAATCCTGATTTTCTAAAAGTATATTGAATTTATTCATGATATCCGCAATTTCTATATTTTGGGGACACAACGGACTGCAAGAACCGCAGCCGGTACAGGCATGCGGTTTTTTGTCATCGGGAAGTGAGTCGAGCACATCATGGATGTACCATGAAATCCCGTGAGCAGCTTCATTGTATGTCGCAATCAGCATCGGTATGTCAAGATTTTGCGGGCAAACACCGCAGCAGTAACGGCAGGTCGTGCACGGCACAAACGAAGCCATTCCGTCAACGACCTTTTGAAGAATCGCCTTTTCCGATTCCGATGCCGGGTCGTTTACTTTAAAAATCTCTATATTTTCCTTAACATGCTCTAAATCCGACATACCGCTTATTATGACATGCACATTCGGAAGTGACTTTAAGAACTTAAACGCCCAGGACACGGGAGCATCTCCGGGCCGGGAGCCTTTAAGCAAAGCTTCCGCTTCTTCTCCCGGTGCGGCAAGCAAACCGCCTCTCAGCGGCTCCATTACAAAAACCGGTACACCGTGTTTTGTTATGACATCATATTTTTTGCCCGCTTCCTGAAGTGTCCAATCCAGATAATTTAACTGGATCATCACAAACTCTATACAATCATATTTACTCAGGAACTTGTCGATCGTTTCATAACGGCCGTGTGAAGACATGCCGAGATGTTTGATACGCCCCGCTTTTTTCTCCTCAAGCAGATAATTTACAATTCCAAGGTCATCGTCTGTATATAAATCAAACGTGGTTTCCGAAACATTGTGCAGCATATAGAAGTCGAAATAATCTACTCCACAATTTTTAAGCTGATACTCGAAAACATCTTTGGATGAATTAAATGTCCTGTTTTCCATACCCATATTTTCAAGTTCCATCGTCAGCTTTCCATCTACGACTTCTATGAAGTTTCCGGGAAATTTATCTGCCAGATACCAGGAATCACGCGGATACCGTGCCAGCTCTTTTCCGAGAACGGTCTCCGACGTGCCGGCATGATAGAAAAACGCTGTGTCGAAGTAATTGACCCCGTTTTGAAAAGCATAATCAACCATTTTTGCTGTTTCTGTCCTGTCGATTTCTCCCGACGTTTCATCTTTGGGCAGGCGCATGCCGCCGAACCCTAGTGTTGGCAGTTTGAGTCCTTTAAAATCCTTATAAATCATGTCAGCTTCTCCCGTCAAATTTTATTACTGCATAACCGTATTCCGGTCGTTATCTCTGCTGTTATTATCAACTGCGCTGCCAAGGGTATCTCCGATACTTTCCCTTATTATCAGATCCGCATACCTGTCGTACGGAGTTTCCGATTTATTTATAAGTACAAGTCTATTTCCCCTGTAGTAGTTTATCAGTCCTGCCGCCGGATATACATTTAAAGATGTACCGCCTACAATAAGCATGTCGGCATCGTTTATTGCCGATGTTGCTTTTGTCATCACAACCGGATCAAGACCTTCCTCGTATAGTACCACATCGGGTTTTATTACACCACCGCACGAGCATAAAGGTATATCGCGGGACTTAAGGATCTTGTCTATCGGATAACACTTTTTGCAGGACATACAAAGGTTTCTCAGAGCCGAACCGTGCAGCTCCAGAACATTTACACTACCTGCTTGCGTGTGTAAGCCGTCAACATTTTGCGTTATTACGGCTTTTAGCTTTCCTTGCTTTTCAAGTTCAACAAGGGCATTATGTGCATTGTTTGGTTTTGCGTCCGGATAAAGCATCTTTTCTTTGTAGAAACGATAAAACTCCGCCGTGAAGTCCATGAAGAAACTGTATGACAAAATCGTTTCCGGCGGAAATTTATATGATTCATTATACAGTCCGCCGGCACTCCGGAAGTCGGGTATACCGCTTTCCGTGGATACGCCGGCTCCGCCGAAAAAGACGATATTATCAGAATCCTGCAGCATCTCTTTAAGTCTGATAATGTTTTCGTTCACGGTTTATTCTCCCCGGTATGCGGGTTGATTGCTAAACCAAACTCAACTCCGCTATCATTTTTTCTATCGTCTTCCTGCTGATATTTCCTTCCATGGGTCCAAGAGCAGCCGTGTTGAGTGATGCTGCAGCGCTCGCCATTTTTGCTGTTTCCTGCAGGGTTTTTCCTTCCAGTAAACCGCAGATGAACGCACCGTCAAAGCAATCCCCGGCTCCTGTCGGATCCTTTACATCCGCAGAATAAACACCAAGAGAAAAACTTTCATCACGTGTGTAGATCGTACATCCCTTTGAACCGTTCTTCAGCGCTATCACTTCAAGCACGGGATTTTCAAAGCAGATTTTTACCGCTTCATCCACCGTTTCTTTACCGTTTATCATCAAAAGCTCCGAAACACCCGGCAGAAATACACTACAATGCTCCATGACTTCATGTACCATTTTATATACACTTTTGTCTTTCATTAATTCAGGCCGGATATTGGGATCGAATGAAACCTTCACACCTTTTGACGCAAGTGCACACATAAGCTTCAGTATCTCCAGTCCAAACTCCCGCTTTGCCATCAGAGAACAACCCATGATGTGAAAGAATTTGACATCATCACCCAGCTTTGTTATATCCGGTGCCGTGGGGCGTGTTGCAGGTGTTTCGGGGAAGTGGTACAGGAAACGCCGGGAGCCGTCGCTGAAATATGTCACAAACGCGACACCTGTTGTACCGTCGTCGTATTGTGAAATCAAAGAACAGTCGACACCGTCCTTTATAAGCCTGTCAAGCAGGTTTTTTCCGAAATCATCTTTTCCAACCCCGCCTACAATACCGGCACTGTGCCCGAGTCTGGCAACCGTATCTATAAATATAGCAGGTGCGCCGCTGGGAAAAGGCCCGTGGAAAACTCCTGCTTTGTCCAATGGCATATCCACCTCCGGGCGCATTACTTCACATAACAGTTCACCCATCGTCCATACTTCCGCCATAATGTCACCCGCCTTAAGCCGTAAAGTTGGATTTTAGAAATTCCAGTCCCGTTTTCAGTTCCGAATCCATCCTTTTTTCATCCGCACCACCCGAAAGATCGCGGAATACCTTTATATCCTTTCCTATCTGCCCGCCTTGAAGTACAAAAACCTCCATAATCACATCGCCGTCAAAACCAATATCCCGCAGAGCTTTTCCAATGTCGACCCACGGTATGCGTCCCTGTCCGGGGATTTTACGGTTGCATTCCCCCGCATGTATGTAGCTCAGCCTGTCTCCCGCTGTACGGATAGCGTCGCATATACTGTCCTCTTCTATATTCATATGGAATGTATCAAGAAGGATCTTAACGTTGGGATCGCCGACATCTTTACAGAATTGCACAGCCTCCTGCGCGGTGTTCATAACATGTGTTTCAAATCTGTTTACAACTTCGAGGCTTAACAGAATACCAAGCTCTCCGGCAAGTTTACCCAGGGTCTTTACACTCTCGACACCTCTTGCCCATATGGCGGGTTTATCCAAATCACTGAAATCATTCGGCCAATAGGTATATAAAACTCCTATCAGATCACGTGAATCCAGTCTGTCCATTTTTCTCATTATGTTGGACAGGAAATCAAGGCCTGCTGCACGGATGTCTGCATTTTCCGAAGCTACATCATACTGCTTTGGCGGGCCGATATTGGAGTTGATTTCAAGCTGCAGGTCTTTTGATAACGCCTTTAAATTATCAAGATCACTATCGCTCATTTTTAAGAGATCACCGGCCGATATCTCCATAATATCAAAGCCGAGACCTTTAAGTTTCTTTGCAAAAAACATATAGTCGCCGGTCCATTCATTACACCAGTAAGCATATTGAGCGCCAAATTTCATATCATGATATTCCTTTCAGATTTATTGCAATATAATCAGGATCGTAAAATCATCCGCCCGACAAACGCGGCATCAGCCATATCATATCGCCATTGCTTAAAACCACATCCGATTCAACATCAATACATTGTCCGTTAACTAAAACCATGATGCTTCGCTCACGCGGATCGGCACCAAGCCGCCCGCTTAATATTTCCAGTAATTCACCGGGAGATCCTTCATTTAATGTGATATCCATCACTTGTGTACTTTCGTTTAATCCGGCAATCGGAAATATTTTTACATTTACATTCATATCAGGAGCCATTCTTAATGATAGTTGGAAGTCGTTTAAGCTATTCTGATTTCCATTTGGGGTTATCTATTATCTCGGGCTTGCCGTTACGGTCGACGATCAATTTCCGGTATCCTTTTTCTTCGATCGTACCATAATTATGCCCGGCGTCGCCGCGAAATGCAAAAAATGTCACAAGTGGTGTCGTACCGGTATTTATACTGCGGTGGGCATAACGTTTCGGGACATAAACAGTTTGCCCGGCGGTCAGCGGAAATGCCTCCCAATCCCCCTCGGGGTTTTCCACCAGCATAAAACCTTCACCTGAAAGTGTGTAGTAAACTTCCGCGGTTTCCAATATCGTGTGAAAATGTCCTTTTGTCATAAAGTATTCATCGCCGACTTTTCCGGGATAGGTTATTGAAGAACCAAATGCTATATCACCTGAATGTTCGGGAGCTCCCAGCTCATAAAATTCATATACGACCGGATCTCCGCCGGTTATCATTTTTTCTTGTGCAGCTTCATCTGCAAACATGCCTTTCATTTGCGAGAGTTGGCGTTTTGTCGATTTTGCCGTTTTGGAAAGACCTGTGACTTTATCGAAATCCACTAAAAAGCCTTTATCCCAATCATATCCCATTGAACGATCCTCCTGTTGATAATTAATCACTAAATAAAATTTATATATGGTCAGAATACCATGAAACACCATCTGTTGCAATAGCATGTGACGGTACATCCGGGTACTTGTACCTACAACTTTTGTTTATTCAAACACACCCTCGTCATTGCGAGGTACGAAGCAATCCATACAATAAACCAAATGTTACTGTCAAATTAAATACAGTATCTGTTAGCGGAAGTTACAATTTATACTTGCATTTGTTGTGATGTTTCATCATAATAACAGTAATATTTATAAGAGGTGATTGACCTGTGAAGATTCTAGTAACTCCGACGTCGTTTGGTCCTGACACACAGCTTGCGCCAAAGGATAAGCTTCTTGAATTTGCCGATGAAGTTATTTATAACCCGTTTTCCCGTCCTTTGACGGAGGACGAGCTTGTACCGCTTCTTGAAGGATGTGACGGATATCTCGCGGGTCTTGACTTTATAACCGAAAAGGTTCTTAGCTCTGTAAAGGGTCTGCGGGTGATTTCCCGCTACGGTATAGGTTGTGACAGAGTAGACCTTGAAGCGGCAAAGAAGTACGGGATATTGGTGACAAATACACCCGGTGCAAATTCCGATGCTGTTGCCGATCTGACACTTGGTCTTATGCTGTCTGTCGCACGTGCGATACCGATGCTCGATCGATCTACCAAGCAGGGCGAATGGAAACGCCGGACAGGAATCGAACTTGGCGGAAAAACTCTTGGATTGCTGGGTTTTGGAATGATCGGCAAATTAACGGCACGCCGTGCTGCCGGTTTTGGAATGCGTATAATAGCATATGATCCGTATATCGATAAAGCCGGTTCGGAAAAATACGGAGTGCTGTCAAAATCCTTTGAAGATGTGGTTAAAGAAAGTGATTTTCTCAGCTTACATTTGCCGCTGACCGAAGCAACAAAAAACATTATAAACGAAGAAACAATAAAACAAATGCGTCCGGGAGCAGTTGTTGTAAATACTTCCCGCGGTGGTCTTATTGATGAAAGTGCACTTTGCCGGGCATTGGAAAACGGTCACCTGGGCGGTGCCGCTCTCGATGCTTTTGAAAAAGAACCTCCCGATTCCGGTTTTCCGCTATATCAGCTGCCAAATGTAGTTACAACTCCGCATACTGGTGCACATACAGCTGAAGCATCACTTAACATGGCAACCATGGCGGTTGATAATCTGATCGAAGTTTTGAAAACAGGTGACTGCCGGTATATCGTAAACCGTTAAGCAAACCGGATGAACTCCGGTTCTCTGTAATTCTCTGTAATTTGAAAGGAATGAATAACAATGATCAGTGTACAAGAAAAAATTGCAAATGCCAAACTGCTTCCGGTCATCAAGCTTGACAGAGTGGAGGATGCGGTTCCTCTGGCGGAAGCACTTTCCGAAGGCGGTCTTCCCGTGATGGGGATCACTTTTCGCACGGATGCCGCGGAAGATTCCATTCGTGCTGTATCAAAAGCTTATCCTGATGTGTTGACCGGCGCCGGAACTGTAATAACACTTGATCAGGTAAAAAGAGCACATGATGCAGGTGCAAAGTATGTGGTCACTCCGGGGATATCCGTATCCGTTATCGAGTACTGCTGCTTAAATAAAATCCCTGTTTATCCGGGTGCATGTACACCGTCCGAAATCATTCAGGTGATGGAATTCGGTCTTGATATAGTAAAATTTTTCCCTGCCGCTCAATACGGAGGTCTGCCTACGGTCAAAGCCTTGTCCGCTCCGTTTCCGGCATTAAAGTTTGTGCCTACAGGTGGTGTTTCCGAATCAAACCTGCGCGAGTATCTGGCATTTAAGAAGGTAATAGCATGCGGCGGCAGTTGGATGGTCAAAGATGATATGATCAAGGCAGGAGACTTTAAAGGCATTGTTTCACTAGTCAAAGAGGCGGTCGCACTTGCTAAATAAATTCCGCTGCGGTGATAAGATAACATACAGGAGGAAAGATATGAAAGCGAAATTACAACCTATGGCAATGCCCGATCAAAATGAGCGGGAAATACAGGAGTTTTCGGTTCAGTTGGATATTTTACGTGATATGTACAAAGATGAAGCCGAGTTTCTTGACCCGGTTTATGTTGGAGATAATGTCAGTGAAAACGCCGACGCGGTAGTATTTATACAGCTTATAGGAACAGCATTTGGTGCAAAGCAAAAGCTTAATCTTGTAAAGATCCCGATAATAGTATTGACCTCTCAGTTTGGTACCGTAGAAATGTGGGATTGGGAAATCGTATCATTTTTACGCGAGGAAACGGATCTGACCGTTTTTTCACCATACAATACGGAGCTTGCCCGTGTTATAATGCGTGCTCTTGCCGCAAAAAGGGACATGCGTAAGGGTATGCGCTTTTTAATGTTTCAGGATTCTCCCGGAGAAGGTGTACAATCGGGCATTTTCAAACGTTTCTACTGGTGGGAAGACGAATGTACAAAACAAATAGAAAAATTATTCGGCATCCATATCGAATACCGAAGCTATAAAGAGTTAAATGCTAAAGCACAGATGATCCCGGATGAACAAGCTGATAAAGTATCTTCCGACTGGAACATTCCATGTGAGGATGTTTCTCCGGAAAGATATCGCAAAGCCGTAAAGTTATACATTGCCATCAAGGATGTTATATCGGAAATCGGCGAGGTTCACGGTGTCGGCGCAAACTGCCTCAATGAGTCATTTAACTCGGAAACCACCCCGTGCCTCGCATGGAACATTTTATATGAGCATGATAATATCCTATGGGTGTGCGAGGGTGATACAGTTACTCTTGTCAGTAAATTCATTATATACAGCGCATTAAAGCTGCCGCTCATGATGACAAACATTTACCCGTTCCTTGTTGGTATGGCTGCCCTTAAGCATGAAAAAATCGATAAATTCCCGGACGTCAAAAATTCCGACGATTGCGCTCTTGGTGTGCACTGCGGATACTTCGGGCTTGCACCACAGAGCTTTTGCAGCCGGTGGGTCTTGCGGCCGAAGGCACTTGCAATCGTTGAAAAGGACAGCCTTATGGTGGATTGTGAAATAGAGCCGGGTCCGATCACACTTGCAAAGATCCATCCGAATATGAAAAAGATGATAATCATCGAATCGGTCATCGAAGAGTACGTACAGTACCCGGGTTCGGACTGCCGTAACGGCGCTCTTATCCGCTTTAAAAACAACAACGGACACGATGTCATGCAAACCCTGTGTTCTCATCATGCCCTGATCGTTAAAGGTGATTGTGTACCGCAGCTTCGTCTGCTCGCTTTGATATACGGGTTCGAAACCGAAGTATTGTAATGTAAATATTACTACACAGGGGAGGGAAGATATGCATTATTTGATAGGTGTAGATTTGGGTACACAAGCGACCAAGGCTTGTGTGTGTGATGAAAGCGGAGCGATTTTAGGTGATGCCGTTGCAGAGTCGAATCTTCTTTATCCAGAGGAGG
>Ga0123356_10003759_pt1 | contig 15818 bp, 13 predicted proteins | sample TergutEmb28metaG_2_FD_92546 | JGI IMG/M metagenome (GOLD analysis project Ga0123356, IMG submission 92546) | Embiratermes neotenicus P3 segment gut microbial communities from Petit-Saut dam, French Guiana - Emb289 P3 | ecosystem: Host-associated > Arthropoda: Insects > Digestive system > Gut ... | reverse complement strand
TGCTGGCGCGTCGCTGCATCGATCACGATCGCATTCGGACCAGCAAGATTTTGCAGGCGTGCAGCGAGATTAGGCGTCTCACCGATCGCGGTCTGCTGACGCCCCTCGTCCGTATCGATCGGCTCGCCGACAACCACGAGACCAGTCGCGATGCCGATGCGGACTTGCAGGGGCTCGGTGAGCACAGGAGACTGGGCGATCGCATCGATCACGGCCAAGGCGGCACGGACCGCCCTCTCGGCATTCGCCTCATGCGCCTCGGGCCAGCCGAAGTAGATCAGGACGCCGTCGCCCACGTAGCGGGCGATGAAACCGCCGAAGCGCGCGATGATCGCAGCAACGCGGGCTTGATAGCCGCGAATCACGGCACTCAGTTCTTCCGGATCCAAGCGGGATGACAGCAGTGTGGAGCCGATAAGGTCACAGAACATCACACTGAGCTGGCGGCGTTCAGCACTGGATTGCTGTGACCGCCGGCCCGCCCGCGGGTTTTCAACGACGTCCGCGTCGGCCTGCAGTGCGGAGATGGCATCCAGCAGCCGGCGACGATGACCGACGAGGGTAACGCCAAGGTCCTTGAGGTCTTCCGCTGTCAAATTGGGTAGCAGATCGGTGGTGACGGAATTCTCGCGGAACGCCGCCTCATATTGTCCAAGCCCCAACGTCCCCAGCCAGTCTGCGACGTTCATCGTTCCCCCAAGGGAGCCGTCGACCTGTCAGACCAGCATCGCCTAACCAGGCTGAACCTGTCCAGGAAATTCTGTTCGTAATCAAAATGGATATTTTGGGCGATTCTGTTGAGAAACTCTGGCGCAGAGTGTGTCCAGCAACATTATTCGGATCATTGGGCGGGTACCGCCGGGCCGTTCTGGTGGTGAACCTCTAGTTATTCGTCACACCGATCACAAAGCAGCCCACAGATTGTGCCCAATCTTCCTTGCACGTAACGGGCGGCTCTCGGTATTCCGAGCAACCTGGGATGGAGGTTCGCAGTATGGCGAAGCTGGTCTTCGGGTCGAACCAGTCACTGGACGGCTACGTCCAGCACCAGGAAGTTACGCCTGGTCTTGCACTCGTTCGTCACGTCGTCGAGAAAGTGCGCGATCGCGCCGGCAGTGTCGGCGCTACGCGTGGCGGTATTCCCTGGACGGCCCGCGAGGTGTGAGCAAATTCAGTTGGCTCGACCGGGAACATGCGTGCGATTATTGGACATGCAGGAGCACGCGCTGCCGGAGGGAACGGGACGGTTAATGGGACAAATATAGGCGCCAGCGTAGCAGGACTGCCCCGAAGGGCGTGGTGGTGGGTCGCCAGCGTATGGGAAGCCACCGCCGCCGTATGGGGACCCGCCACCAGCGTATGCCACGGGAGCGCTCCAGCCCCAGCCCGGCTGGGCCCAGCCCGGCGGGGCCCAGCCCGGCCAACCCGAACTCCAGCCCGGCCAACCCCAGCCCCAACCAGGCCAACCCCAGCCCCAACCAGGCCAACCCCAGCCCCAACCGGCCCAACCCCAACCCGGAGCGAACCCGAAGCCAAAGCCGCGCCGGAAGCGACCGCCCCCGCAATTGAAGCAACCGCGGAAGCCGCCGAAGCCGCTGTGGAACCCGACGAAGCCGCTGTGGAACCCGACGAAGCCACCTCGGCCTCCGCCACGCTGCGCGAAGGCGGAAGTCGCACCCGATGGGAGACAAGCAAGGACAAACGCCGCCAAGACTAAAGCGCGGACCAACCTAACTTTCGGCACACTCATGGCGCCCTCCGAAAGCATCGCCGGCGGCGCGACCTGACGAAGCGGCGACGCACTGTCGTCAATGTCGCGGAACCTTCAATCCGGGATTTCCCAGACAACCGTCGATTTCGCCTCTGCGACCGGCACGGTAGCCTTGGCCCGTGCTTTTCGGCAAGGATGATCTCCCGGTCCGGCCAGCCCCGAATAAACTTGTGCCGGAGGTAGGTCTCGACAGTCCGCATCATGTCATCCCCGGTGAAGTTGAGGCCGTGGATCGCGTTGAATTCCAACGCGCGGCAGATCGTCTCATCCCGTGATCTGCCAGATCGACGGCAAGCTCGTGCCGTCAGACGGTTACCATCGTTTCGAGGCCCGGCACCGGATCGGTGCCACGGACATCGCATCGGACATGCGTGAGGGCACCAAGCGGATTTCAATCATCGTCGCACCCCGTGCCGCCACCTTGCCGAGCAGGATTACGTCCTTCGTCACGAACGTCTTATGGGTTTTGCGTCTGATGAGCCGCTATCCTCCTCGCTATCGCCTGTCCTTGGGAGCGCCTGATGCGACCGGACGGCGGCTCGACGGCCCAACGTATGCGACTGAGCTCCAGCTCAATCTTGCGTCGACACCCTCCCCGATCCTGGCGGCGGCGGGTCTCAGCTACAAATCGTTCCAAGGCGAAGCGCGCACCAGCACGGAATGATTCGCACGCTGATCAGGGAGCGAAAATGGTGAAGACGTAGGTCGCCAGAAGCACCAGGTGTACGATGCCCGACAGCAGAGTTGTCCGCCCCGTGCCATACGTAACGATAGCGACCATGAAGCCGAGCACCATCAGCACGCTGCTACTCATGGAGATACCCAGCTCGAGCGGCTGACCAATCCACTGCGACACGAGAGCAACAGCCGGCACCGTCAGCCCTATACTGGCGACGCCGCTGCCGAGTGCCAAGTTTAGGCTGGATTGCAGCCGGTTGCGCAATGCTGCCCGGATAGCAGCCGCTGACTCCGGCAGCAGCGTAATCGCAGCAACGATGACGCCGACGATAGCGACGGGAGCGCCAGCCGCCCGCACGCTTGCCTCCACTGCCGGCGCAATGTTTTTCGCCAGCAACACGACAACGAGCAGGGAGATCAGCAAGAGCGCGAAGGATGCAAGCGCCGTCACCCTGCCCGGGGGCTCATGGTCCAACGTACCATCATCGGCAACCGGCAGGAAATAGTCACGATGCCAACCTGTCTGAATAAACAGGACACCACCGTATAAAATCAGGCAGGCAGTGGAGACAAAGATGAGCTGAAGACGGCTGTAGTAGGGCCCGGGTGCGGAGACGACAAAATTTGGCACGACCAGGACGAGCAGCGCCATCGGGATCAGCACCCCCAGATAGGCGTTGGCACCTTCCACATGGAACTCGACCTCACGCTGGCGAATCGCGCAAACCACGATGCAGAGACCAGCAAGACCATGGAGCACGAGCATGACAACGGCGTGCACGGAATCTCGCATGAGTCTTGGACTTGGCTCGCCACTCAGCATTATCATGACGATCAACCCCACCTCGATGACCGTCACCGCAAGAGCCAGTACGAGCGTTCCGAACGGCTCGCCCAAACGAAGCGCCACCACCTCGGCGTGGTACACGGCCGCCATTACGTTGCCGAGCAATATCGCGGCCACCACGAGCGCGAGAGGAACAAAGCCGACCTTGCCGATGAAAAGATAGGTTGCAATGCCGAGCGCGGGCAGAATGATCGTGTGTAGAGGCATGCGAACTTTGGTGCCGTGGGACACGGCGTCCTCCTGGAAGGTGTTGTCCTGATATCGCTGCACAGTGATCATGGATCGTTGGCTGGGCAAGGGTAGACGCGAGCGAGCGTGTCGCGCGCGTGGGCGGTGAACATCCTTTTTGTTCATGCACCGGATGCATTGTCTCGACGCTTCCAAGCGTCGAGCTGGGCCATCAGTGTCTCTCGTTCGCCAGCCAGGCGATTGACACGCTGACCGCGCAGCACGCTGATCTCGATTTCAACTATGATAGGCAGCACGCAGAGATTATACCGAGCGAGCAATGGATCGTAGACGGTCATGACCGAAGAGAGTCGGTTACCGGTCGTCTAGATCGGGCCACCCAAATCACACTCAGCGACCTGCGACCCCACTCCGAATCATGGTGGCGAGTAACGACCGCCCGAAGGAAGTCACCAGTATGGCGTGAACACACTAATCTCGAAACATTGCGGCGATCATAAGCTGCTGCCGAATTCGTGGCATCTGTGATATCCTGCCGGGCTCATGTTCAAGCGCACCCAATGCCCAGGCAATTCGCTCCTCCGCAGCCAGCCAGAAGTGCATCCACGGTGGCAGGACCGGCCGGGTGGCGGATTCCACCGAGAGGAGTGGAAAATCGTCTTTCGAGTTGAGGAGGAGGACAGGGAAAAGCTGGCATCATCCATTGGGCCTCGGCGGGTGGCTATCGACCAAGCCCTTCCGACCGATAGAACCCGGCGATTTCGCGTGCCGTTGAGAGCCGGATCTTTGGCAAGCTGATATGGAGAAACATTTCTTTGTTGCACCTGCGATGCCTTCGGGCAGCAACTGTGATGTGCCAGATCATCGTCCACTTTACGCTATCCGCGCCACCTTCAAGACCGCCGGGACGGTTGCGTTCAAACCATGACCGACGAAGGTAACGTAGCAGGCTGCTTGCGGTGGAGGTGTCGAGCAGGATGAGACCCGTTGCTCGTGCAAGCCTCTGCGGCAGGCATCGGCAATAATTGCCGTCAATGACCCAGCGCGTACCCGAAAGGGCCTCATCATGTAGGGCGATAAACTCTTCTTCAATCCGGGGCTGCCAGTCAGTATTCGGTATATGATAAAGCTGGTCTAGGTGAATCGGCGTCAGACCGCGCGCGCGCCCGATTGCGGTCGCCAAGGTCGACTTGCCGCTATTCGATGGTCCCATGACGCAAATGCGCGGTCCAAGATCATCGAGGGTCATGATGCGGATCCTATGTCCGCTCCCAGCGCTCCAGCAATCCTCCCGAAACGGCTTGAATCGGTCGCTTCGTGTCGATAGGCGGCAAGGTCGGATGGGATGCTGTCGGTCTTGCGCGCGACAGACGGACGTTAGCGAGAGCCTCATCCAACCGTCGGCGCTAACTTCTGGCGCTCTTGGTTACTCATGCGGCATGCCTAACTCTGCGAGTCCTTCCGCGACACGATCGAGGAATCTCGGCGTGTGCGGCAAACCGTTCATGACCTGAGCGATCGTCAGGTCGGGGAAACTAGCGGTGAGCGCGTGCAGGCTCTTTCGCGCAACCTCCGGATGGCCACCAAGAACTGATGCGGGAGCGAGGAACCGATTGAGCCAGGTCACCTTCGGCTGCTCGGCAAGTGCGCGTCGGTACCACCGAACGGCCTCGTCATACCGGCCCTCCTCGAAACGAGCCGCCGCGATGCCGATCGCCCATATGAAGCCAAGCGGATCGGTCGGCCCTAGCGTCCGCGCGATCCGGCAGCATTCCACGGCCCTGGCTGTTTCGCCGCGATAGCAATGCACCCATGCGAGCCGGCCCCAGCCCCAGCTCGACCCGCCGTCGATCGCAAGCGCCCGTCGCGCGTGGACTTCGGCAGCGGCGAGATCGTGGGCGAGCATGGCAGCGGCCGCCAGCGTCGTGTCGACCAGTGGGTCGTTGCCGCCAAGTCCGGACGCCTGCGATGTAAGCGCGAGAGCCGCGTCGCGCTCGCGCTGCGGGTGCGTGGTGAAATGGTGGCCGGCGCGCAGACCGCGGCACCACGCCGCGAGCGCCACCGGAAACGGATCGCGGGGCAGCTGCTCCATCGCCTGCTCGAGCAGTTGCAGGGCGTCCGAATGAGACGCGGGGTCGGCCGCAAGCACCATTGGCAGGGCGCGCATGCTGAGCTCCCAAGCCGACATTTGGATATCGTCCTTGTCGGCTGACCGGCTGATCTCGGCTTCGCGCAGGACAGATTGAAGCACGCCCCCGGCGAGATTTGGAAACCATTCCGGAAAGCCGGCAAGATCGCCAGGCGCGCATTCGAAGCTGTCTGCCCAGACGTGGCCGGCAAGGGAACGGTCGACGAGCATCAGCCGGATCCGCAGCGTGTCGCTGCGATCGTCCGTCACCCGACATCGCAAATGGTAGCGTCCGGTGGGCGCAGGCACGATCCTGATCCACCCGGTGCGGCTCAATGCGGCCCCGATCGCCTCCGCCAGATCATCGGCCCCGCCCGGCAGCGAGCCGATCGGATCAAGCGGCAGCAGCGAGAGTGTCGGACGTTCCGACGATGCCATCAGGCGGGACGGCGATGACCGGGCGGGGGGCGGGACGCGGCGCAATCGGAGAGTCTCTGAGGGATTTTCGCCGTGGCGGTCGCGGTATGCCTTGGCGAAGCGCCCTGCATGATTCAGCCCGCACGCGACGGCGATGGCCGTCACGCTCGCCCGGGGCGGCGCCGCCAGCAGCCGGCGTCGCGCCTGATCGAGGCGCTCAGCGCTCAGGAATTCAAGCGGCGCGCGTCGAACGAACTGTCGAAAATGCTTCTCCAGAGTCCGCCGCTTCACACCGCAGCGGCGCGCCAGGTCGCTTATCGTCCAGGAGTGCGCCAGATCGCTGCGCAGCAGGTCGAGCGCCTTTTTCACGTCATGCGGAAGTAGCTGCGTATGCATCGCGGGCCTCGCTGTTCCCCATGTCTTAACATCTCCGACTTGCCCAAAGGAGGCGGAATAGCGGGCCGGCTCGCCTTAAGGGCGCAAACCGGATGGTCGATGCGCAACCCGGATTGCCCGGCCGAGACCGGGCCGATGAAGCTCCAGGCCCGAGATCACCGCAATGCACGAACCGACGAGGCCGAACGGAGGAACCGATCCATGGACTTACAGCAGATGGAAGCTCTCGAGAGTTTCAAGACACGCGCAAAAGCGACATGGATGGCGGGCGACTATCCGTCGGTCGCGCGCCTCCTCGAGCAGTCCGCGGGAGAATTCATCGCTCGCCTGCATCTGAGATCAGGCGCGAAGGTTCTTGATGTCGCATGCGGCAGCGGCAATCTTGCAATTCCGGCAGCGAAAGCCGGCGCGATCGTCACCGGGATCGACATTGCCCCCAACCTTCTCGACCAAGCACGCGTGCGCGCGACCGATGAGAAGGTCGAGATCCGATTTGAGGAGGCCGATGCGGAAGATCTTCCGTTCGCTGCAGGCGCGTTCGACGTCGTCGTCAGCATGTTTGGCGCGATGTTTGCGCCGCAACCCGAAATCGTCGCCGGCGAGCTTACCCGCGTGTGCCGACATGGCGGGCAGATCGCACTCGCGAATTGGACGCCGGCAGGGTTCATCGGCGAGCTCTTCGAGGTCACCGGCAGACACGTTCCGCCTCCCACGGGCTGGCCGAGCCCGCTGCTGTGGGGCGATGAGGCCGCCGTGCGCGCGCGTCTCGGCGAACGCGTCGCCAAGCTCGCGATGGAGCGCGTGTTGACCTCGCTGGAATTCCCGTTCTCGGCGCAAGAGACAGTCGAATTCTATCGGTTGCATTACGGTCCGACGCTCAAGGCCTTCGCTGGGCTGCCGCAGACCGGCCAAGCCGCGCTGCGTCGTGATCTGGAGGACCTTTATATCCGTCACAACACGAACAGTGATGGCACGACTTGCATCGCAGCAGAGTATCTCGCGGTCATTGCCACGCGATCATAGATAACTCGGCGATACCTCAGCGAGCAAAGCCGGCCCGGGGAAATGACGGTTTCCCGGCACCCAAACCACCGCGTGGGTTGGGCCGAAACTTGCCGTTCCGAATTCGATCGGGCAAACGACTGCGATGAGCGGCCTGGAACGCCTGCGGGTAATTCTAATGGGCTCGGGCCTGCATTCTCCGCAGGCAACTTATCCCCGAGACTCCAGACCGTGGCTCAGCGACGACGAGCCTGCCGCACGGGCGATCGGCGGTTCGTTCTGGGACGTTAAGGAGATAAACGCATGAGCAAGAGGATCGATGTTGCCACGCTGAAGCCAGTAGTGGGCACACTTTATCCGCCGCCGTTCGACGAACCCTGCCGGGCACGCGAGCGCACCCGTCTCGGCGATGCCGCAGGCCTGACGCAGTATGGGGTGAACCTACTGCGCTTGCTCCCGGGCACGTGGTCGAGCCAGCGGCACTGGCATGCCAAGGAGGACGAATTCGTCTACGTGCTGTCCGGTGAGGTCGTGCTGGTGACCGACACGGGCGAGGAGGTGCTGCACGCCGGCGACTGCGCTGCATTCAAGGCCGGCGATTCCGATGGGCATTGCTTACAGAACCGCGGAACGATGGACGCGATGGTGCTGGAAGTTGGCTCGCGCGTCCGGGGTGAATACGCGACGTATTCGGACATAGACATGAAAACTGAGCCCGGCGTCGGCTACGTCCACAAGGACGGCACGCCCTATCCTCAGATGACGCGGCGCGGCGCTGGTTAAAGAGGCTCCACACAGGCGTCGAACAAAAGGATACCGCCGTGGTCGCAGTTCGTAATTCGCGGTTGCTAGTCGATCTCAATGACGGTCGCGAGGGGTGGGAAGTGGGCCCCGCTGATTGGTGATCCCTGCTGAACACGCCATTGCTGACGTCGAATGGCCCCAAGATGACTGGCGATCGCGGCTGCTGACCTGGCGCTACCATTGCGCCTGTAATCCCAAGGCTTCGAGGACACGCTGGCGTAATTCCGCAAACTGTGGGGCGGCCCGATGTCGGGGGTAAGGCAGGTCGACGTCGATATCGGCAAGCACCCGTGCGGGCCGGTTACCCATGACGAGCACGCGTCCGGCTAGGCACAGCGCTTCCTCGACATCGTGCGTCACCAGGAAGCCCGTGAATCGAGCCTGCTGCCACAGGCCGGCGAGCTCGGCTTGCATTGAAATCCGTGTCAGGCTGTCGAGATTGGCGAGCGGCTCGTCCATAAGCAGCACGGATGGATCGTTCACCAGAGCTCTCGCCAGTGCCGCACGTTGCGCCATGCCGCCTGAAAGCTGATGTGGGTAGGCATCATCGAAACCCGTCAGACCGACTTGTCGGAGTGCAGCGTCAATGCGCCAGTCCTGTTTGCATTGCAGGCCACGGGCTTGGAGGCCAAGGGCGACATTCTTTCGCACGGTGCGCCAGGGGTAGAGCGTCGGGTCCTGAAGCACCAGAATACGGGACGGGTGAGGCGCGTCGATCTGCCGACCGCCCATGCAGATGCGTCCCGATCGTGGCCGGTCGAGCCCCGCAATGAGGCGCAGCAACGTAGATTTGCCACAGCCACTCGGCCCCAATATCGCGACAAACTCGCCGCTCCCAACTGAAAAGTCGATCCCGTCGAGCACTGACAACGTCTGCCCGTGAAGCTCGAAGCTGTGGAACAATCGCTTCACCTCAACCGATGAGCCACCACCGGCTACCACCGCAGCAATCCCTTCTGCCAGCCCAGTAGAGTATCGCGTAGGCGGAACAGCAGCGTAATGACGCTGCTACACATCAGCGCCATCAGGAATAACGCTGCGTACATGTTGGAATATGCGGCCCAGCCCTGAGCCCAGGTTAGATACCATCCAAGCCCCGCTTTCACTCCCATCATCTCTGCGACGACCAGTACTGAGAATGACGCGCCGAGACCCATAAACAGGCCGACGAACACCGATGGTAGAGCAGCAGGAATGGCAACATTGAGAATTAGAAAAGATGGGCGGGCACCGAGTGTGCGTGCCACATCGTAGTAAGCCGCGTTAACACTAGCGACGCCCGACCACGTCAGAACGGTGACCGGGAATCCGCTTGCCAGAGCAATCAAGAAGGCCGCGGCGCTCCAACTCGACGGAAACACGAAGAAAGCCAAAGGGAGCCACGCCGTCGCGGGAACCGGGCCGACGAAGCGAAGCAGCGGATGCATCCAATAACTGACAGCTCTCCACCAGCCGATAGCCACACCACTCGCGAAACCAAGCACTGCGCCATAGACGTAGCCGGTTATGAGCAGTGCGAGTGAGTGCAACGTACAGTCAGCGAGACGTTGCCAGTCGTCGATGTAGACTCGGATCAACGATTGCGGTGATACGAAGAACGGACGTGGCAACAGATCAAGCTTTGCGGTTATCAGTTCCCAGCACGCGAGCAGAAGCGCAAGAGCGATCGCCCACGGGCCTACCCGAGACACGCGTGACAAATCGACATAACTCTTTGCTACGCTGCCGGCCAGCAATCCAATACCAACTGCCGCCATCCCCCAGGCCAGAACGGCAGTTGCTCCCACCTCACCAGCATCTGGCCACCGCATAGTTAGTCCAGCAATGACAAGCCAGATGATCGAGGCTAGTGCGCCTGTACGCCAAATGCGTCGATCGACCGGGCCTCCGTTGTCAGCGGAGACCCGATCAACCGTGGCGTCGACGATGTCACGCGTCGGCACGTTCAGGTGGCGAATATGTCAACGCAGACCCGATTAGCCAGAGCGGTTGGGTCGGTGCTTGACTGCAACACTTTGGCTTGCTTCAGGTCGTGGGCAAAAGCGATGACCTCCTGTTTCAGAACGCCGTCAACTGGGTGATGGTGATGCGTCTCTGTGCGCAGCATGGCCGCGAACTGTTGCGCTGACGCGACGCGGTTGATTTTGGCCAGAATCTCGGCAGCGCCATCGGGATTGGCGGCGACGAACTCCTGCGCCTCCATGATAGCGGCAGTGATCGCGGCCGCCACGGGACGCTCGTCGCGAACCAGACGGCCGGTTATGCCGAGGATGCAGCAGGCGCGGTGCGCGAACTCATCGGCCAGATTGTTGCTGACTTCTACGAGATGGTCTCTGTCACGCAGGATCGAGGCCATCGGATCAAGTGACGAGAACGCCTGGATTTCGCCCTTCCGCAGGGCCACTCCAAGGAGGTCCGGCGGGTAGACGCGCCAGTCGATCTCACTCAGATCAACGCCGTGCTTTGTCGCCAGCACTGACATGAAGATCTTGTCGGGGCTTGCCATGTTGAATGTGCCGACCGACTTGCCTTTCAGGTCGGCAATGGTGGTGATGCCCGACGCAGGCGTGGTCAGGAGACGGATGCAGCCGCCGTGGAGCGCTGCGGCCAGCTTCACGTCGAAGCCTTGTTCGAGCGGTTTCAGCCATTGCCAGGCCATACCGGCGCCGGCATCCGCCTTACCTGTCGCCAGGGCCTCCAGCAATTCATTTGCCGCCCCGGAAAAGACGGTATACGCGACCTTGAGATTGCGCTTGGCGAAGAAGCCGAGATGCTCAGCGACCGGCACACCCAGTTGGCAGAGCCCGTTGGGATTCCAGGCAATCTTGACGTTTCGTGGCGATCCGCCCGGAGCAACCGCATCCGGATGATCCGCGACGTGGCAGATCGGAGGTTGGTTGAGTAACGCATCGAGCTGCGGTCGAGGGCCTGTCCGCCACGACGCCATCGCGCCAAACGGAACAGCGAGACCGGACGCCGCGGCGACCTGAAGGAACCGACGACGTCCTCTGCTTGTAGTCTCGGATAGTTTTACGAAATTATTCACGTTGGGCCTTCCATGCATCTGTTGGCGGGGCCGTACGGTCTGACCTCGTTCCAGGTAATTCTGAGCCTCAGGGGCGCGCTTCCAGCACCATGTTAAACGGTGTCGCGGTCGCCTTGCGCACCTTGCTGAACCCGCCTTGCGTGATGGCTGACGAGAGCTTGGCGAAGCCCGCCTGCGCTCCGAACGCCGCTCCGACCGGCTGATCGAGCGAGGTCGGGACGCAGATCATCGTCGAGCCGGCGTAGAACATTCTGCTCACGGGATTGAGGTTTTCCTCCAAGCAATCGCCGGCCGCAGGCTCGACAATCATCCAGCTACCATCGGGTTTTAAGCTCTCGCGCACATGGCGCGCGGCGCCGACCGGATCGCCCATGTCGTGCAGACAGTCGAAGCACGTCACCAGGTCGAGATTTCTGTCGGGAAAATCACTTGCCGTCGCGACTTCGAACCTTGTGTTCGCCGTCGTCCCGTGTTGGTCGGCATGAAGCCGCGCCTGCTCAACCGATGCGGGATGAAAATCATAACCGACGAACGTCGATTTCGGAAACGCCTTCGCCATGATGATGGTCGAAAAGCCGTGGCCGCAGCCCACGTCGGCCACTTTCGCGCCGCTTTCGAGTTTCGCGCAGACGCCGTCCAGAGCCGGCAGCCAGGACGCGACAAGATTGTTATGATAACCGGGTCGGAAGAAGCGCCCCACCGTGCAGAACAGGCACGGCGCTTGGTCGCCCCACCCGACGCCTTTGCCTGACCGAAACGCGGCCTCGACCTTCGGCTGATTTTCCACCATCGCCACCGCGAGATCGAAAGCCCCTTGCAGATAGACGGGGCTGTCAATGTCCGCGAACACCATCGCCTGTTCGGGTGGCAAGGCGAACTTGTCTGAGGCGGCGTCGTATTCGACGTAGCCGGACGCCGCCTGGTGGGACAGCCATTCGCGGGCATAGCGTTCGGCAACATTCGTCTTGGCCGCCAGTTCGCTTGCAGTCATTGGCCCATGTTCGTTGAAGGCCTTGTACAGGCCGAGCTTGTCACCCATGCGCACCATCGGCACGCTGAACGCGCCGCCAAGATCGCCTAAAATGCGGCCAATGAACGTGTTCAGCTTAGTTTCGTCGACCATCGTGGTTGCCTCCTTGCTCAATCTGATCACGCCCCATGACCGGTCCGCCATTCGAGGCCTGACATTTATTGCTGTTCAGTGATGTGTGGGTCTTTTCCATGCTGGGCCGCTGTTACGTTGACCTGGGCCCAATCTCGGTGTCCGTGCTACCGGCCGGAGGCGATCGGCCGGGTGGACCGAGCGGAAACACGTAGACCGCACCGACGACTTCGGCCGACAGTGAGGTTGGACCTGCCACGGCCTCCGCCGGGACAAGCGGGAGAAGGTCCTGGATGCCCGGATCACAGCCGAGCCCCTTGAGTCGAATGTGAGCATCATCAGCGCCCCTCCGTGGTCGCCGCCACAGTGGGCGTCACCCAGCACAGCGATGTTGCCGGGATGGACGCACGCCCGCTATTCGATTTCCGCCTGAATATTCAGTTCTCGCCGGAAACGAATTACGGTATGATGGCGCACCGACCGCTGGAGCATCTCGATGAGATCAGGCTACGACCCTGTTGCCAATTGCGACGCCAAGCTTTCGGGAGCCCTGCCGACCGATTTGGTTCGTGCTCTCGACTGGCTGGGTGGGCATTTATCGGAGCCTGTCCAGCTCGAGCGCCTCGCCGATGTTGCGGGTGTTCGCCCACGGACCCTTGAGACCCATTTCAAGATGTTTTTGGGTACCACGCCGCTCGGCTGGGTGCGTCGTATGAGGCTAACCCGCGCGCGTCAGCAATTGCTTCACGCCGGTGCGCAGACCACCGTCACGGACGTTGCCATTGCCAACGGCTTCAGCCAGCTCGGTCGATTCGCTGGAGCGTACCGCGGGACATTTGGCGAATTTCCCTCGGCGACGATCCGACGATCGAAAAGTTCATCGTCCAAGTATTCCGATCGAGACGTCGACGAGGCAGTTCGGCTCACTTTCGGCGCCTTGCCGCTTGCTTTCGCCGTTCAAAGTTCCCAATGCGATGCGTGTATCGCAGGCCTCTCTCGTCCTCAAGAACTAGCTCCGAGCTACGGATTGCCAAAGGCAGCAGCCGCCTGGTGCTGGGCGCAGCGCGCAGCGCACAGTTTTGGCTCGAGCCCAGCTGCCGACCAAATCCTGGCGTATCGGCTGGCGGAAGAGGCATATCGGCTCGCGCCCGATGATGCCCTGACGTTGGCGCTCAGCAGCGGCGCCCTTGTACTGCTGCATCGCCTGGACGAAGCGGACCGGCGCCTCGAGCAGGCGCTGGCGCTTGATCCTTTGTTGGCATATGCCTGGGTTCGTCGCGGATGGATGTCGGCCTACCTTGGTGACGGCGGCAGTGCGATCCGCGAACTCAGGACCGCGCTTCATCTAATGCCGTTCGAACCGCTCCGGCACATTGCGTTCATCGGCATGGGCTGCGCTCACTTTGCCGCGGAGCGATATGACCAGGCGGCACGCTGGATCGGGAGTGGTGTAGAGGCGTACCCGGAATCTTATTGGGCACAACGCGTTGCGGTGGCGGCGGTAGCGTTGACCGGGGCGCGTGCAGAAGCTCGCCGGATGGGTCGGGAGCTGGTGCGGAAAGAACCGCGTCTGACGGTCTCGCGGGCTAGGCAAGCATGGCCTTTTACGCCGCGGTTCATGTCCTGCCTCGGAGACGGGCTTGCAATCGCCGGACTGCCGCACGCATAGCAAGGTCTCGGACCTTGATCCAATGGCCGCCGTGGGTCGCTGGCGGTCGAGCCGTTCTGACCGATAGAAGCACGAGAGTTGCCTGGAGGTGGCAAGCCTGACCTTTAGCAAGCCAATGCCGGCAAACAATTTTTTGTATCGTTTGCGATTTTCACGGGTGGTGATCGCGATATGGCGGATCATTTCCCAGTTGACGCTATCGTTGCGGCCGGCGAGCGCGCCTTGGCGATCGCGCTCGAAGCCGGATCGACACGGGTTTCTGAGGAGACTGGTAGCGGTTGAAACGTCGAGAGGAATAACACCAGATGCTGGTTCAAGCCACTGCTGGATGCAGCTTGAGTCGTTGCCATCCATTACCGAGCTCGAACCCAAGATCGCCGCGTCGTGAGAACAATTCTTCAATAGGTCGAGGCCGCCAGTCGGTATTGGGCTGATGGTAAAGCTGATCGAGGTGGATAGGCTGCCGGCTGCGTGCGCGCCCGATCGCGATCGCCAACGTTGACTTGCCGGTGTTTGCCGGTCCCATGACGCAAATGCGGCCACCACCGGTAGCGGCAAGGATGGTCGGGAGCGGCCGTGTCGTTCCGAGGCGCGAAGCGGCCGAGCGCAGCAGCAGCTTTGAAACGTGCAGCCGTAACCATTACCTTCGGCCGTGTCAGAGCGGCATTTCAGACGGCCAGCGCCATTGCTGGCCATCGGTCGGCCCAGGGCGCCAGAGTTTCCAGTCGTTCGGCGATTTCAAGAACGATGGCGTCATGTCCGAACGGTGCGACGATTTGCACACCGATCGGCCGATTGTCGGGATGCGGTTGGCCGGGAACGCTGATGCCGGGCAGGCCCGCGGCGTTCACCCAGGCGCCAAACATCCCCTGCGTCGCGGATGTGATACCGGGCGGCGCTTCGTCCTCGACCCGCCATGCGGGTGCGGCGGCGGTGGGTGCGATCAACGCGTCATACTCTCCCCACGCGGCGGTCAAATCGGCCCGCCAGGTCGCGAGCGCGTCAAGCGCGTCAACATACGCGGTGGCCGATATTGCAAGCCCACGTTCTGCGGCGGCCCGCACGTTTTCGCACGTCTCGGCACGCCAGCGATCCGGGAACCGAACCACGACCCGAGCCGCTGCCGCCGCGGTCAGCACGGCATGAAAGGCGCGTAGAGCATCGAGGTTGAAAGGGGCGGATACCGGCGCAGTAGCACAATTCGCACTGGCCAGAGCGCCAACGGCAGCGGCGACGCTAGCCGCGACTTCTGGCGTTGCACCTTCATCACCGATCGCCGTGAACCAGCCAATCCGGAACCTTCGACCGGGCGAAACGTCCGGAGGGGGCGGAAACCTTACGGAGTAGGGGTCGCGCGTGTCCGGGCCGGCGAGCACACCGTACAGCAACCGCGTGTCGCGCATGGTCCGGGCGAAGGGGCCGATAACCTGGAAGTCGATTGAGGTGGCCGGGAAACCGAACCGGCGGGGGATCCGTCCCGTCGAGGGCCGCATCCCCACAAGACTGGTGTAGGAGGCTGGGAGCCGTGTGCTACCCCCCATGTCAGTGCCGATCGCAAGGGTCGTAATCCCGGCGGCGACCGACGCCGAAGCGCCGCCCGATGACCCGCCCGGCGTCAGGGTGGGGTCCCAGGGACTGCGGGTGACACCCGACAACCGACTGTCTGTGCGGCCCAACATCGCCATTTCCGGTGTCGTGGTCTTGCCGACGATGACGGCGCCGGCAGCGCGCAATCTTTCTACGCAGATGTCGTCGCGGTCGGGTATGTG
>Ga0123356_10003758_pt1 | contig 15819 bp, 8 predicted proteins | sample TergutEmb28metaG_2_FD_92546 | JGI IMG/M metagenome (GOLD analysis project Ga0123356, IMG submission 92546) | Embiratermes neotenicus P3 segment gut microbial communities from Petit-Saut dam, French Guiana - Emb289 P3 | ecosystem: Host-associated > Arthropoda: Insects > Digestive system > Gut ... | reverse complement strand
GCTAATCTGGCGGCAGCCCTCGGCATACCGCGAACAACTCACATTACGCCTATCTCCGCCGAAATTGCCCTTATTGAAGAGCGGACCGGCGCGAAAGTTGACCAGTACGGGCAGGTATTCAAACTTAACCCCGAAGTGTCCGATGTGGCGGATAAATTGGCGGTTAAGCATAATGGCGTTGAGCTGCTGACGCTGGGCGCGGTTAAGCGGGGCGGTGGCGGCTGCGCTTGCCCTGAAAATATTTTTATCAAAGCTCTGGTAAACGATCTGGTACTGTACAAAGACGAAACCCTTATCATGGATATGGAAGCGGGAATTGAGCATCTTGGGCGCGCCACCGTCATGGGCGTCGATGTGATGGTTATCGTGGTGGAACCGGGCCAGCGTTCGCTGGATTGTGCGGCTGCGGTTATGAAAATGTCCAGAGAAATCGGCTTAACGAAATTTGTAATTGTCGGAAACAAGGTTATGTGCGATGAGGATAAGCAATACATTACAATGAACAGTGAACAATTAACAATTAACAATGAACTGCCGGTTCGATTGGTTTTTGTTCCTTATTCAGAGGGTGTTCGTGCTGCGGACAGGGATGGGGTTTCGGCGCTTGACGGGATGGGGGCGGAGGAACATGCTGCGATTGCAAGTCTTATTGAGATTATTTACCACGAACCAACACCAACTCGTACCTATGGTACGCACACGAACAGGAGAAAGATATGATAGTACAGGTTCGTGTGGTTTATGTGGTTCGTGGTAGAAATCTTAAAATAAATTTAATGAGCATATATGAGTAAACTTATCGCAATAACCGGAAAGGGCGGGGTCGGCAAAACGACGATGAGCGCTCTTTTGATAAAGAATTTGCTTGCGGCGGGGAAGTCTCCGGTGTTGGCGATTGATGCTGACCCCAATAGCTGCCTGGATGCGGCGTTGGGTGTATGCGTTACCGATACGGTGGGACGGGCGCGGGAAGATGTGCGGAATGCAGCCGGTGTTGGTGCCGCCGGTGTTAATATTTCTAAACGTGAACTTTTGCGGTTAAAGCTGGAAAGCGCTTTGGTAGAAGCCAAAGGGTTTGACCTTATCGCTATGGGAAGGCCGGAAGGCGAGGGCTGCTATTGTTATGCGAATAATGTTCTAAAAGAAGTTATCGCGGAAATTTCATCTTCATATCCTTATGTCGTGTTGGACAATGAGGCGGGATTGGAAAATCTTTCCCGGCGTATTGTGCAGAAAGTAGACCTGCTTGTTTTAACCTCGGATGCTTCCAATGCCGGATTGCAAACGCTGCTGCGCCTTTATGAGCTGGCGGGCGAAATGAAAATGGCTTACGGCAAATTGGCGTTGGTTATCAATAGATTGCGTACAAACGGAGCTGGCGGCGATAAATTTCATGGCAGAATAGCGGAAATTCAGGAGAAAACCAGGGCTGGCCTTGTGATTGAACTGCCTGATGATGAAGAAATCGCAAGTTTTGCGGAAATTAGCGGGAATTTTCTTGATATTTCTGATTCAAACCCTGTTTACAGGAAAGTAAAAGAACTAATTAGTGTCTGTCCATAATGTGGACACATCTTTTAAATTCTATACTATTGTAAAATTAACATATATAGGGTATATTTAGATATGGAGAAATTTATGAAACGATCTTTTATTTTATTTTTATTTATTATCTTGTTATTTAACAACTGTGCAAGTAAACCTGCGGTTAAAGGCGGCCTTATAAGTCTGGATGAGGCTCTTGCAAAAGCGGCGGAGGAATTTGATTTGTTGGTGTCGGGTGATACTGAAGCCGTCATTGCAGAAATTGATGCCTCCTTGCCTAATATTTCGGCACTCATTACCAGCGAATTGTTCCTGTACCTTGATTCAAAAGAGAAGCTGCTTGTACTGGAAAGGGGTACAATTCTGGAGGCGGTAAATGCAGATAGCCATCTGCAAATGTCGGGGCTGATGAGCGATGAATCTGCCGCAAAAATAGGTCAATATGTAGGCGCTAAAATGGCTATTACCGGAAGATTCAGCCAATATGCGGGATTTAATCTATTAAGGCTTAGGGCGATAGATACGGAAACATCAGAGCTTCTGGGTCAATATTCGGCGCGAATATTTCCTGCCGATGTAAAGTTGCTGCTTATTGACGGTTTTCAGGATATTAGCGGCCCTATCGTAACAGAAGATATTCTTGCGCAGATGAATGACGGCGAGGATGCTTTAAGGAAGGGTGAATATAGTGAAGCCATCAGTAATCTTGACAAGGCGCTGTCCAAAAACAACAAACTTGCCGAAGGGTATTTTTTCAGAGGTTTTGCGCACCAGAACAATGGCGACTTGAATAAAACCATGGCTGATTATGACCAAGCTGTTAAATTGAATTCCGATTATGCGGCTGCTTACAACAACCGCGGTATTGTTTATCATAATAATAGCGACCTGGATAAAGCCATAGCTGATTATGATCAGGCAATCCAGATAAATTCCGATTATGAAGCTGCGTATTACAACCGCGCTATTGCGTATCAGAGCAAGGGCGGCACAGATGCAGCCATGGCCGATTATGATCAGGCTATTCAGCTAAATCCCGATTATGAGGCTGCGTATTACAACCGCGCCATTGCGCATCAAAGCAAGGGAGACCTTGACAACGCCATAGCCGATTATGATCAAGTTATCCGGTTAAATCCCGATAATCCTGATGTTTACAACAGACGCGGCCTTGCATATTACAACAAGGGAGAATATGACAACGCCATAGCCGATTATGATAAGGTTATTGAGTATTATCCCGATAATGCAGCAGCGTACAATAACCGCGGTCTTGCGTATTATAAAAACAGCGACCCGGATAAAGCAATCGCCGATTATGACCAGGCAATCAAACTGGATTCTGATTATGTAACTGCTTATAATAACCGCGGCAATGCGTATCAGAACAAGGGCGACTTTGATAAAGCCATAACTGATTATGATCTGGCGATCAATCTGAATTCCGATTATGCGGCAGCGTATAATAACCGAGGTAATGCATATCATAAAAAAGGCGATTTAAACAAGGCAATAGCCGATTATGATCAGGCGATTAAGATTGATTCCGATTATGCAGACGCATATTACAACCGCGGTATTGCTTATCAGGACAAAGGCGATTTAAACAAAGCCTTATCTGATTATGATCAGGCAATAAAACTGGACCCGGAACATGCAGATGCTTACAATAACCGGGGCCTTGCATATCAGAAAAAAGGCGATTTGGATAAAGCCATGGCCGATTATGATCAAGTGATAAAATTGAATTCGAATTATGCGGCAGCTTACAATAACCGGGGTCTTGCATATCAAAATAAAGGCGATTTAGACAAAGCTATATCTGATTATGATCAAGCGATAAAATTGAATCCCGATTATGCAATTGCGTGTTATAACCGGGGTACTGCGTATCAGGACAAAGGCAATCTGGACAAAGCCATATCTGATTATGGGCAGACGATAAAATTGAATTCAGATTATGAAGATGCATATTATAACCGGGGCCTTGCATATTACAACAAGAAAAATCTTAATCAGGCGATTACAGACTGGGAAGTTGTACTAAAGTTAAATCCAAATCACGCAACAGCAAAACGAAATCTTGAAATAGTACGGCAGCAACGGTAAAGGCTGCTGTCCGGGAATCGCGAACTTCAAGTTCGATGGTTCCCGGACAAATACAAGGCCTGTCCGCAAAGCAACCGGTTTTGCGGACAGGCATTACCGGCTGCTTTCGTTTAAAATTTTAATGAGTTAAATTATCGTTCGCCGCTTTTATTTGTTCGTTTACTTCGCTAAAAACTTTTACAATAAGCGGGTCAAAATGCATACCGGAACCTTGCAATATAATATCTACCGCTTCTTCATGGGTAAATGCTTTTTTGTAAGGCCTATCCGAAACAAGAGCATCATACACATCTATAATTGCCATTATGCGCCCCTGCAGCGGAATCTTTGTTTCATTTAATCCGTAAGGATAGCCTGAACCATCCCATCGTTCATGGTGATAGGCTGCAATCATTTTGGCATTGTATAAAAATTCTTCATCACCAATTTGCTGTATTAACCTGTCAATAATTTGCTCACCTGCCATGGAGTGAGTTTTCATTGTATCAAATTCTTCTTTTGTCAAAGAACTGCTCTTGTTTAATATTGAGTCGGGTATTACGATTTTTCCCAGATCGTGCAAACGCGCCGATGAAATTACAGATTCCAGATTCCAACTGCGTATTTCATCATCATATATCCCCTCTGACAGCATGGCATCGATTATTATTTTTATGTATATGGCTGTACGGGCAATATGGCCGCCAGTATTTTTATCACGGCTTTCCACGAGATCTGCCATTGTAAATACAATACCGTTTTGAAGCCGTACAAGCTGTTCTGTGCGTTCAACAAGCTGCGCTGTGCGTTCACGAATCAGTTCGTCTATGTTCAAATGATTCTTTATGCGATTAAGCAATACAGGCTCGGAAAACGGCTTCATTATAAAATCTACGGCTCCCAATTTAATGCCGCCGGCTTCACTGGCAGGATCGGTTAGGCCAGTCAGGAATATTACAGGAATGTCTGCAAAATTACCGGCTTTCAACCGCATCATTGCCTCGTAGCCGCTCATTTGCGGCATTTCGATATCAAGCAGAATTAAATCCGGTGTGAATTTTTCCAGTGCTGTAAACATCTGCGCTGCAGAAGACAGCGCAATTACACGGTAATGCTTTGACAGTAATTCTTCTGCCATAGTAAGGTTTGTTGCATTATCGTCAACTAAAAAAACAGTTTTTTTCATCTTTTTCCTCCATTTATTTCTTTATGAATATTTTTATTGTTATCTAATAGATTATCAGCATACACTGCTGCCAAGTTTTTAGCTTCTTCAAACTCGCTTTGAAGAATACTTCCCATAATGTTGTCAAGAACTTCTTTTGTCTCTTTTGAAGAGTTTTTTATTTCAGCAAGAATATCCATTACGCCTTTTCTGTTATAATCCAGGCACATTTCCTGAATTGCCTTTAATTTTCTATGTAAGCCCTTAATATCTTCGTCTGCGAAAACAATGTTTGAATTGTTCTCGCTGCGTTTATATTCAAATTCTTCCAGTAATGCCCGCAATTCATTTAAAAAATCAGGAACAGAGGCTTGAATCAGTTCCATATCCTTCTCGCGGCTTGCCTTTTCCAGTTTTTGCGCCGATTCGGCAAGATCTGTTTGACCAATGTTTAAGAGAGAACTTTTCATGCCGTGGACAATAACGGTAAATTTTTGCAATGTTTCTTCGTTTTCAAACCCGGTATTTTGAATTTGTTCTCTAAGCCAAATAACAGCTTTTTTGGCATCCTTGATAAACGATTCCGCCAGCAGCAGATCGGACTGCGGCTGGGCGCTGGCTGTGTAATGGCTGGCAGCTTCGATAACCTCGGGCGGCTGTTTGTCCCGGATAAGTCTGTTAAGGACGGAATTTAACTGGCGTATGTCTATTGGCTTGGAAATAAAATCGTCAAAACCGTTATTAATGAACATATCTGCCTGCCCGGACACAGCATTAGCTGTCAATGCAACGATGGGGGCAGTATACCCGGAAGCGCGAAGATGTTTTGTGGCTTCTATCCCGTCCATTTCCGGCATCATGTGATCCATAAACACGACATCGTATTCTTTGCCGCGCCTGATTTTTTCAATAGCTTCATATCCGCTAACCGCAGTATCTATGTGCAGGTTGTAAAGCTTCATTAGCCCAACTGCGACATACAGATTTGTTTCGATATCGTCCACAATCAAAACACTGCCATAGGGCATTTGATCCCGCGTTATCACTCCCCTTTTTTTGTGCGCCAGATAACTCATTTGGAACCGCCGCAGATTTTCCGCTATCTCTCTGCCAAGAACTTCATTGCCTTCAGTTCCCTGCGGCAAGCGCACAACAAACAATGTCCCTTTGTGCCGTTCGCTTTCCACATGAATTTCACCGTTCATAAGGGAGATCAGGCGCTGCGTAATGGCAAGCCCCAGGCCGGTGCCTTCCACCGTGATGTTTCTTTCCATGTTGAAACGGGAGTATTCTTCGAACAATTTGTCCAATTGTTCTTTCGTCATGCCGTGCCCGGTATCCTGTATACTTAACACAAGCGTTATGTCTCCGTTTTTGGTATGATGAAATTCGACCGAAAGCGTAACCTTGCCGGCATCTGTATATTTAAACGAGTTTGAAAGCAGGTTGTTTAATATTTGTTTGATGCGGAGTTCGTCGCCAATTAGTTTTGCCGGAATATTTTCATTTATCATAAGCTCGAACTCAATGGGCTTGCTGTTGAGCCGCATCATGTTCATGTTTATGGAATCATTTATCATGCTTGCGACTTCATATTGCGCAGGCATAATGTCAAGCTTGCCAGCTTCGATTTTTGAGAAGTCCAGAATGTCATTTATGATGCCCAGAAGCAGGCCGCAGGAATTGTAAATCTTGTCTAATCCTTCATTTATCTCTGCAGGAAGATTTTCATTCTGTATGAGCATTTCGGTAACACCCAGAATTGCATTCATTGGAGTGCGTATTTCGTGGCTCATGTTCGCAAGGAAAGAGGATTTTGTCTGACTTGCGGCTTTTGCGCTTTCAAGCGCAGCTTTTAGTTCCTGCTGAATTTTGAAAATTGCCGTTTCATCGTCTGTGCTGCCGACAACGCCGATAATATTGCCATCGCCGTCGTATAAAGGCGTTGTCCGCGAATGGAACACTCCGCCGTTTATATCGCTTACAAAGTCCTGCGGGCCTTCCTTGAGTGTTTTTTCTATATTTTCGATAATATCCAGATGCCGGTTTTTCTTCCGCGCAAGTTCGATATTTTTGCCTTCCAGAAATTCCGGTGCAACTCCCAGCGTTTTTAAATACTGCCCGTTAAAAGTGGTAATAATTCCGTCGTTGCCCACACTCCAGATTACTCCCCGGTAATTTGCAATAACTGTGCGCATAAATGCGTTTTGCGTCGCAAGCTCGCGGGTTCGCCTTCCAACAAGATGTTCCAGTTTTTTGCTGGTACGGCGGTTTTTTACATAAAAAACAACGACAAGAATCAGCACAAACAAAGATAAAGCGATAAAGCCCAACAACCAGGGAATCTGCGTTCGCGCGAGCAGGCTCCGGTAATCGTAGGTTTGGCTCATCCATTTATCTGTGATGCCTTTGGTATCGACAATGCCGAGCGCTTTGTCAATGACGGATGCAAGAACGGCTTCGTCTTTGTTAAACCCAAATGTAGAGTAAAGAGGATAATCGAACAGGAAATTGATTTTATATTCCGTGTGTTCCAGATAATGAGTCAGGTATAAAAGACTGCTGTCGCTGTTCATTACCATATCTACTTCGTCGTGCATAAGGGCATCGAAGGCTTCTTTCTGGCTGCCGAACAGGACGGTATTATTATGATTCGGGAACCAGCGGTTGAATAATTCGGCATACGCAGTATCTTTGCTTACCCCTACGCGGACAGAATAAATTTCCGTAATGTTAATGTTGCGGTAATCCATTTTGGATATGAGCGCGGCATAATTTGTTTTAAATGCCAGATTTGGCCATAAAAAGCGCCCTTTCCGGTTTGCTGACTGAATAAAATCGCAGTGCATAAGAGTTTCTTTGTTTTCAAGCTTTTGAAGCATTTCTGAAAATTTTGTCTGCTTGTCATTGGCAATTGAAAATTTAATTCCTGTTAAGAATTCTATTTCTTTGAGCACGTCAAAACCAATTCCCAGCCATTCTTTGGAACGGGTATCGAAAAAGCATGTCGGATAATTATCATACTCTGCGGAAAATGGTATTACAGGACGGGTGTTGATGTACGCAAGTTCTTCTTCGCTAAGGCGCGCAAACAGCTTAAGTTTTTTATAGTCCTGATACCCATGATTGTACAATTCAAGAATATGATGAAAGGCGCCGTTTTGAAGCGCTTTTTCCATGACTGAAATGAAAGGTTCAAGCGCCGGGTCTTGCGTGGACAGTGAAACCGGCATACGAATTAATGGATAGACGTTAGAGATAGTCATATCACTGTATTGAATAAAGTTCATTTCCGCTGTCCCGCTGTAAAAGAAAGTATCCATTTTATCGTTTTTGAGCGCTTCGTAGACATACTCAAAACCGGGCACTGTGACAACTTCGTATGTGCCTTCTTCCAGCACTGCAATAACAGCGCCGATAGTGGCAGCTCCTGTAATGAACCCGTAGCGAATCGGGCGTTCTTTTTCTATTTCTGCCAAAGGCTTCATGTTGACAAGACGGTAAGAATTAACATTGCGCGTGAAAATAGCGCTTGTCATTTTGTAGATTTTTAAACGCGCTTCTGTGCTGGTTAATTCCCCCGAAAAAGAGATTTTTCCGGTTTCCATACCGTTTAACAAGTCGAGCCATTCAAACAGGGCGGGCTGGAATGTTATCCCAAAAAGTTCTGTCAGCCACTGGCAAAAAAAGGCAGTAAAACCGCAGATTTCGCCGTTTTCATTTTTGAATGCTTCGGTACTGATTGGCATTCCGTACACAAAGGTACCGTTTGTTTTCCTGATAGCTTCTATTGCCTCTATTTCTTCTGCCGTTACACCCGGAATGTCACGATACGAAGAAAATACTGCCCGGCTGCCGGATTGTTTGTCCCCCTGATTATTGCAGCCTGAAAAAATGGCACACAATATTATTCCAAAAAGCAAAAAATATATTGTTTTTTTAAACTTCATTCGTAACTTATTGTACCACAGATTGTAAAATAATGCAAAGTGCCGCTTTTTTTGCTGTCCAGGGGTTATCCGGGCTTAATTCTTAAGGCAGCCTGTCTATATAGGCAAATATTCCCCCGGATTCCCTTTCGCGTAACAACCATGTAAAAGCAATATAGCCGTCTTGAGGGCGGAGCGCGTCTTTGAAAGGCTTACGCAAAGATTTGATTTTTAAGTGAGGCTTAAGAGGGGGCAAAAACGGCTTTTGGGGGCTTTGAAAAATTCAATATTTGCTTAGGATTTCGCTGAGAATTTCGCTTGTGGACTGGTCTATTTGGGTTTTTATTTGGGTTTGGATCTGTTTTTTCATGGAATTTGGCAGGAGGGGGAACAGATATTCAGTCTCTGAACAAATTTTATTGTCATTTTGGCTCTTAAAAAAGTGGTACGGCTCTATTCTAAGTATATTCGCCATCTTTTCTATCATTTCCAGAGAAGGGAACCGCCGCCCAATCTCTATTTGCCCGATATAACTGGTGGCAGTGTTACAATGCTCTGCCAGCTTCATTTGCGATAAACCTTCTTTTTTACGGAATTCCCTTAAATTTTGGATAAATATTTGTTTTAAAGTCATTTTTATATGCTAATAGCCAAGATATTGGGCTATCAATTAGCTTATTAGTATCAATTAGCTATTGCATTATATTAGCATATAGCTCATAATTGAAAGTGGAATTTTATCGGCTAAGGTATTATTTTTGATTTTTTTCAATAAAGGAGCTTCGTATGAAAATGAAAATGTTTAAATTGATTGGGATTATTGCCCTTACGGCGGTAATTGGGTTTGCTTTGGCGGGTTGTAAGGAACCTGAGAGTGAAACTTCTGAAAAAGAAACCAAACAACCAGTTCTTACCGGAACGGTAAGCATTAGCGGCACTGCGCAGGTGGGGCAGACGTTAACGGCGGTAACTACCAGCCTTGGCGGAAGCGGGATTATTACTTTTCAGTGGAAGCGAGGTAGTACGAATATTGGCACTAACAGCAGTACTTATACAGTACAAGCTGCCGATGTCGGCTCTACAATAACTGTAACCGTAACACGTTCCGGTTATTCTGGCAGTGCTACCAGTACTCCGACATCGGCTGTTATTGAAGACTTAAGCCTTCCTTCGCTTACCGGAACGGTGAGTATAACAGGAACTGCGCAGGTGGGGCAAACGCTTACAGTAAACACCGCCAGCCTTGGCGGCAGCGGAACGATTTCTTACCAATGGAAACGGGGTACCGTTGACATTGGCACAAACAACAGTACTTATATAGTACAGACTGATGATGTTGGCTCTAGTATTACAGTAACTGTAACCCGTGTCGGCTATTCCGGCATTGTTACCAGCTCTTCTACTGTTGTTAATGCTCCACTCCAGGCAACATCGGGCTTGTCTTTTGCATTGATAAATGGCAATACGGAATACTCAGTTTCCAGAGGTACAGCAAGCGCCGCCGAAGTAGTAATACCGGATATCCACAACGGACTACCTGTTACTGCCATAGCGAACAATGGCTTTTCTTCCTATACGAATATGACGAGCATAACAATACCAAACAGAATAACGAATATAGGAAGTTATGCATTTTCCAATTGCAGCGGATTGACGAACATCGTAATACCCAATAGTGTGACAAGCATTGGTAGCAGCGCATTCTCCGGTTGCAGCAGCTTAACAAGCATTACAATACCATTTGTCGGCTCAACTTTGAGCGGGTCAACCCACTTTGGTAACATATTCGGAGCATCAAGTTATTCCGGTCAAAATTCTTTTATTCCTGTAGCATTAGAAACAGTAATCATAACAGGCGACAATGTTATCGGTAATTATGCATTTTCCGGTTGCAGTAACTTGACTAGCATCACGATACCCAATAGCGTAAATAGTATTGGTGAAGGCGCATTTTCTGGTTGTACCAATTTACCGAACATTACGATAGGCAACAGTGTAACAGATATTCCCAACAATGCGTTTCAGAACTGTACTAGCTTAACGAGCATAACGATACCCAGCAATACAACAAGTATTGGTAGCAGCGCATTCTCTGGTTGTAGCGGCTTAACAAGCGTGGAGATTCCCAACAGCGTGACTAGTATTGGCATTAGTGCGTTTTCTGGTTGTAGCGGATTGACTAGTATTACTATCCCATTTATTGGTAATACGTTAAATGGGACTACAAACATTTACTTTGGTTATATTTTCGGTGCATCAAGTTACTCTGGACAGAATTCTTCTATTCCGATATCGCTTGAAACGGTCATTGTAACAGGCGGAAATAGTATCGGCAATTGTGCGTTCCATGGCTGCAGCGGCTTTACTAGCGTAGTGATCCCCGACAGCGTGACGAGTATTGGCGACTCTGCGTTCGCTTCCTGCTATGGCTTGACTAGCGTAGTGATCCCCGACAGCGTGACGAGCATCGGCGACTCTGCGTTCCACGCCTATATGGGGAGCGGGAGCGAAATGACGAGTGGCTTGACGAACATCGTGATAGGCAGCGGGGTGACGAACATCGGCGACTCTGCGTTCTACTATTGCAGCTTGACGAGTGTGAATATCCCCTACGGTGTGACGAGCATCGGCAATTATGCGTTCTATCACTGCAGCGACTTAACGAGTGTGTATATCCCCAGCAGCGTGACGAGCATCGGCAGTCATGTGTTCGATGGATGCAATAGCTTGACGAACGTGACAATCCCCAACAGTGTGACGAGCATTGGCAGTTATGCGTTCAGTGGCTGCTTCAGCTTGACTAGCGTGACAATCCCCAGCAGTGTGACGAGCATTGGCAGTTCTGCGTTCTATTGCAGCAAGTTGACAAGCATCACGATACCGTTTGTGGCAGGCGGTTATTTTGGCTATATATTCGGTGCATCAAGTTACTCTGGGCAGAATTCTTCAATTCCTGCATCATTAAAAACGGTCATTTTAACAGGCGGAAATAGCATCGGTGGTAATGTGTTCTACGGCTGCAGCGGCTTGACTAGTGTGGAGATTCCCAGCGGGGTGACGAGTATCGGCGGCTCTGCGTTCTACGGCTGCAGCGGTTTGACTAGTGTGGATATTCCCAGCAGCGTGAAGAGCATCGGCGGCTCTGCGTTCTACGGCTGTAGCGGTTTGACAAATGTGTATATCCCCGACGGTGTGACGAGCATCGGCGACTCTGCGTTCCGTGGCTGTAGCGGTTTGACGAGTGTGTATATGGGTGTGTATGATTTTTCCAGCAGTATGACGAGCATCGGTGGCTCTGCGTTCTACGGCTGCAGCGGTTTGACAGAAATTGCGATACCGTTTGTTGGCAATACATTGAACGGAACTACAAACACTCATTTTGGTTATATATTCGGTGCATCAAGTTATTCTGGTCAGAATTCTTCCATTCCGGCATCACTTAAAACGGTCATTATAACGGGTGGAAACAGCATTGGCTACTCTGCATTCTCTGGCTGCAGCGGTTTGACAAGTGTGTATATCCCCTACGGTGTGACGAGCATCGGCGGCTCTGCGTTCTACGGCTGCAGCGGCTTGACTGGCAATTTGATGATTCCCGACGGTGTGACGAGCATCGGCGACTCTGCGTTCCGTAACTGCAGCGGTTTGACGGGCGTGACGATTCCCAGCAGCGTGACGAGCATTAGCCATTGGGCGTTCAACGGCTGTAGCGGATTGACGATCGTATCATTTTTGGGGACTATGACTATCACGTCGGGTAATTTTAGCACTTCAAATCCATTCCCAGGAGACTTACGCGATGTGTATTTTGATACTGGCGGCGGTGGAACATATGTCAGGGCATCGGGGAGTGATTCTTGGTATTATTAAAATTGTTGGTGATTATTTTGGAGGGTAAGAATGAAGAAAGTCTTGATTATACTACTGCTTCTCTGCTCCCTCATAGTTACGCCATTATGGGCTTCTGAGAAGCCAAAAATTGCTGTTTACGTTACAGGAGACTGGAACGAAAATGATAAAAGGGCTGTCGATGCATGGATTTTAAAAGAACTCCTAGATAGTGACAGATATGTATTGGTAGAGAGATCCCAAGAATTTGTGGCAAAGGTGAAAGAGGAATTGAACACGCAGCACAATGGCGATATTGGTGACAATGAAATGTGCATGTTAGGCCGAGGATTCGGCGTTCAATTTGTCTGTGTTGTAAGCATAAAATGGGCAGTTGATGCTTACCAAATATCTGCCCGTATAATTGATGTAGAGACACGAGAAGTGAAGTCTATCGGTATTTCAAAGAGCAATATGAAGTCTACGGATGAAATGGAGCGAGTCTCGAAGGAAGTCGTCCAGGAGATGTTCAAAGAGATTGATCCTAATGACGAAGCTAAAGAAAGGCGGAATGCAAAAATAAAACAAGAAAAACATGAAAAGCAAAAAGCCCTTTTTGGAGATACTGCAAAGTTTTGGAGTGTGGGAGCTTCTGCTGGTTTTTCAATTACCAAAGTCGATCCTAAAGTGAGCGGTACGATACACGGAACCATAGCGCCATACAAGAATTGGTTTCTTGAAATTGGCTGTGATGTGGGATTCTGTAGTTTCGAGAAGCACATCTCCTGTTATTATTCAATTATTCCCTTTGTCCACTGTGCCTACTTTAAATCTTTTGATGATTTTCCCATACCTTTTGTAAAAGGCGGGTACATAGGTGCTGGCGGCAGCGTCATAGTACGTGAGAAATACTGCTTTGACAATATTGATATTACCCAAGAAAATGATGCTCCTATTCCAGCAGCAGATTTTATTACCATTGGTCTTAATATTATAAACTTCTTCGATGTTTCCTATACCTTTTCCTCGCTTTTTATTGTTGATAGAAATCTAGTCAATTTAAAACACAAGGTTTCAATTGGTTTCATATATCGTATTAAATAAGGAGTAGATATTATGAAAAACAAATGCCTGTTATCGTCACGAAATAATACAGTTTTTCTTGTCTATGCCGTTTGTGCAGTGTTTTTTACAGATTGTGACATAAATCTTAATTCTTCAAGGTTGCTTGAATATACCATTTCCTTTAATGCAAATGGCGGGAAAGGGACAGTTCCCTCGCTGACAGAAAGAATAGCTGTTGAAATAGAGATTCCCAGTGGAGACAAACTTTCAAGAAACGGATTTACCTTTATCGGGTGGAATACAATGACCGATGGCAAAGGAACAAATTATAATAAGGGAGACAAAATTTCATTATCCAAAAATATTGCCTTGTATGCGCAATGGAGAGTCCATTCTTACACAGTTGTCTACAACGTCAACGGCGGTACGGGAGATGTGGATAATTCCAGATTTACCTACGACATACCACAGGAATTGCGTACCAATACTTTTTCCCGTACTGGTTATAATTTTGCCGGTTGGGCAAGAACAGAAAAAGGAAAGGTAGAATTTGCAAATAAAGAAATTGTCAAAAACCTAACCTCTACAGACGAGGCGACGGTAATCTTGTACGCTCAATGGGGCGCTTTTCCTTATACGGTAGCCTATGACAAAAACGGCGGCAGCGGAACTATGACCGATTCCAAATTTACCTACGACATACAACAGGATTTGCGTGCCAATACTTTTTCCCGTACTGGTTATACTTTTACCGGCTGGGCAATGGCAGCAGATGGAATGGTAGAATTCACAAATAGAGAAATTGTCAAAAAAAACCTGACTGCGATTGAGGGAGAGACGATAACCCTGTATGCCCAATGGAAAGTCAATTCTTATACCGTTGCCTACAACGCCAACGGCGGTACAGGACAACATATGGATGATTCCAGATTTATATACGATGTACCACAGGAATTGCGCCCCATTACTTTTTCCCGTACTGGTTATGCCTTTGCTGGTTGGGCAGTGAATGTTTATGATGAAGTAAAATACATGGATCAACAAGAAGTAGAAAAACTGACCCCGATAAATGAAAAGACGGTAATCTTGTACGCCCAATGGAGAGGTTTTCCTTATACGGTAGCCTACGACAAAAACGGCGGCAGTGGAACTATGTCCGTTTCCGAATTTGTCTATGATATGCCGCAGGGACTGCGCCCCACTACTTTTTCTCGTGCTGGTTATGCTTTTACCGGCTGGGCGACAGCAGGCGGAACGAAAGAATTCACAGATAAAGAAATTGTCAAAAACCTGACTGCAATTGAGGGAGAGACGATAACCCTGTATGCCCAATGGAAGGGGGATCTCAGATTCGCCGAAATTGACATTGGTGATTACAATCAGGAATATGACGGAGAATTAAAAATACCGGAAGTCGCTATTGTTCACGATAATAGATCGTTGATTGTTGGCACAGATTACACTATTTCGTACAGTAATAACCGGGACGCTGGGAATGCATCTGTAATCATTAGTGCTGTATCAGGTACAAATTATATTGGAACGCAAACAGTTCAATTTACAATCAATCCCAGACCAATTACAAGTGTTGCGATCGCCGTGAACGCGCCTGGTAGGGGTGGTGAGAGATCCACAATAGCGACCTTGCCAAGTAACGCTTCAGTCAATTACACAGCAAGTGCAGTGACATGGACTCCCAATGTTACTAAATTTTTTGCAGATGGTACACGGTATACCGCTACGGTTACGCTTACAGCAAAAACCAATAATATCTTTACAAGCGGAGATGATTTTTCCGGCACCATAAACGAGTATAATGCAACGGTAACTAACAATACCGGTAGTCGAGTCACACTGAGTTACCGGTTTCAATCAACAGAAGCCCTTCCATATTGGGAGAGATGGACAGAACTTCCTACTACAGGTACTGGTACGATTACTGGTAATTATAAGGTGAGCAATACCATGACAATTACAGCAGGAACGGCTAAAAACGGTCTTGTTGTCTCCAGTGTTGCTACTATTTATATAGAAGCAGGTGTTACCCTGACCGTAAAGGGAGGTAATGGTATTGCTGGCGGGAATGGCGTTGCTGGCGAAAAAGGTACGGGTGGCAGTGGCGGCGGCGGCGGGGCAGGTGGTGGCGGCGCAGGTATTGGTACAAATGGCGGCAATGGCGGCAAAGGCGGTAATGGCACT
>Ga0123356_10003757_pt1 | contig 15821 bp, 12 predicted proteins | sample TergutEmb28metaG_2_FD_92546 | JGI IMG/M metagenome (GOLD analysis project Ga0123356, IMG submission 92546) | Embiratermes neotenicus P3 segment gut microbial communities from Petit-Saut dam, French Guiana - Emb289 P3 | ecosystem: Host-associated > Arthropoda: Insects > Digestive system > Gut ... | reverse complement strand
TTATATACAATAAAAAAAATAAAAAATATAAGCAGTATTATTAAAAGTCTATGACGATGATATTTTTGAGCAGTGTATGAATATTGCAGTGATTTTATAAACATTTACATCCTGCCTAAATAATATTACCCCAGCGATTGAACGGCCAGAAAATTACCAATCCCCTGCCAAGTACTTTCGACGTTCTTACAGGGCCAAAAGAACGTCCGTCATTTGAACTGTCACGATTATCTCCCAGAGCAAACACCCTTCCTTCCGGCACATACCAGCCAAGGCGATCTCTTGCATGAAAAACGGAATAACGTTTATCATGCGGAACAGCTTTTCTGATTGTTTCATTTCTTGCAGCGCCAACGGCAAATGAATCATAATAACTTGCAGCTGAAGCGTCCGAAATCAAACTTTGCGAAACAGGAAAACCTACATTACTCCACCCCTGAACTTTCCCTACAGCGCTGATGGCAGGATATTGTCCCTGATTTATAAGACGGCTTATATTGTGATTCCAGCCCATCGATTCATTATATTCCCTTTCGGTTACCCATCGAACTTCACCTGCAAAACGGATTTTCATTTCGCCGTTTTCGATCATGAACCTGTCCCCAGCCTGTCCTATCGCGCGCTTGATAAGAAAATGTACCCGCTGCTGTCCTGTATCGTCTCTGTCAATATCTACAAGAGAAAGAGTAAGCATATAAATAACCCGCTGCATTATGTCAAAAACAGTCCCGCGTGATACATAATCGGGGCTTTCAAAAATAATAATATCATTGCGAGAAGGCTGAACCGGACTTGGCAATTTTAAAAAGCCCGGTAATAATTCCGGTCCGTATACCATTTTATTTACAAAAACATGGTCGCCGATATTCAGGGTGTCTATCATCGAACCTGAAGGGATTCTATATGCCTGTACCAGATATTGATTGGCAAGCAAAACCATGCAGGCAGCCCAAAGAAACGCTTCTATCCAGTCCACCAGGGGTTTTTTTGCCTTTTGTTTCTCTCTTTTCATATGGCGCACCCTTGCCCTGTGAGTCAAGAATCTTTCAGTTATGAACTGGATTCGGTCAAAAAAATCGATTTTTTTGGTATTTTTCGCCATTAGCGAATCTTACCATAAAAAACATCTTTTTTGCAATAGTTTCGATATGATAAAAGTCACATAGTTACCCTTATATCTTTACAATTGAGGGTTCCCGAGGTAAACTAAGGCATAAGGAGAACTATTTTGATAAAGGCAACAGCTAAGTTGATTCTTGCCTTAAACGGCAATGTTAAAAAAAGCCAGATAGCGGCGGGTTTTGCCTGGGGCACGCTTTTGGGCTTAATCCCGGTTGGTAATGCGTTTTGGATTGTCCTGTTCCTTGTTTCTTTCTTTTTCAGGCACAATCACGGGGCGAAAATTTTCGGTATTGCTATCGTAAAGCTTATTTATCCTTTAATTGTCTATCCGTTAGACGGACTTGGATTTATGATTTTGACTGATATTGACGCTTTAACCCCTTTATTTATAACAATGTACAATATGCCGTTTGTACCTTTTACAAATTTTAACAATACGCTTGTCATGGGCGGACTTGCAAGCGGATTAATTCTTTGGATTCCTGTTTTTACTTTTTTTATGCTGCTTATTCCGGTTTATCGAAATCATGTTGCGCCGAAAATAAGAAACTCCAAAATTATTAAATCCATTGCAAAGTTTCCATTGTTTGCATTAGTCGATAAAGCCCTTTCAAAAGATTAAACGGAGTCATATTATGAGTGATAAAATAAAAACAGTAAAAGCGCCGGGCGCTTTAAGAAAACCGATAAAAAAGAATAAATTTAAAGGCAGATATGAAAAATATCTGGAACATCCCGGGGACAGGCAGTTCTTTGTATCCAAATTTGATTTTAATGACGATGTTTATACTATTCGCGGCGATTTAAAAAAAGAAGATGTTAAAAAACTAAAAAGTCTTTTAAAAGTAATAAAAGCAAACCGAAAAGGCGCTGTGAATTTTGTTCCTCTTGCTTTTGCCTCTGCCATTATCGGCGCTATCGTTATTTTCTTTGTAGTTTTTGCAAATCCGCTTCTTGGAAAAGCGCTTGAAATGGGACTGGAAGCTATATTTGAAGCAAAAGCTGATGTAAGGGGATTCCGTCTTTCATTATTAAAGTTTGAAATTTCTGTAAGACATATTACAGTAGCAAACCGCGACAGTCCAATGACCAATCTTTTTGAATTGGGCAGAACCGGAATAAAACTAAGACCTCAGGCAATACTCCGCGGAAAAGTTTATATCGAATGGATTAGAGCCGAGACTATTCGTTTTGGAACTCCAAGAACCGTGTCAGGCTCATTGGGAAGACCTCCGAAAGTAAAACCGGAAAAACCTGTTAATGAAGCGCCTCCTTTAATCAATTTGGAAAACTTTGACGCGATGGCTCTTTTGGAACAGGAGTTTGACAAACTGCTTTCTCCAAAACTATACGATGAAGCGATTGATACCTATAACGAAGCCGCAGAAAGATGGGAAAATCAGGTGGAAGAGTCTACTGCAAGAGTTGCAGAGCTGCGCGAAACCACCGCGCCTCTATTAAATCTTAATGTAAGCGGTATGCGCGATGTTGAAACAATAAGAACTACAATTCAGCAGTTAAACACAGCTTTAGACAGCGTTCGCGGCGCGGCGGATGACGTTTCCAAAATTGTTTCCGGCCTTGATAATGATATAAACACGGCGCGCAGGCTTGAATCCAATGCACGTAACGCGCTTAACGATGATATTAACCATTTAAAATCATATTTTGATCTTGGAAGCGGAGCTGCATTTGCCGCTATTGAACCGTTCCTTAGAGATATGCTTTCCGATACTGCCCAGCAATATTTGGATTACGGCATTATCGCTTTGGACGCTCTTGAAAGTTTAAAGGTAATGGCAGCTTCCCGTCCAAAAAATGAAAAGCCTCCCAAACAGCCAAGAATTACTTTTAAGGGCAGAGATGTTCATTTCCCGACTGTCGCGTACCCTGCGTTTTATTTAGGTATTGTTGCATCGGACTTTACGCTGGATAGCTGGAATTGGTCGCTGGATTTACGCAACATAAGTTCAAACCCCGATTTTACACGTCACAATAATTTTGCAGACGGTCCTGTTACCCTGAAGTTAGGGCTTACAGAAGACGGCGGCAGCTTACACCGCAGTATTGCATTCAACGGCGGCGCGGATTTTAGAAGCAACCCGGCAGAAAGATTCAGAGCTGAACTAACAGGCGCAGGTTTCCCTGTAAGTTTGGGAGACCAGCTTGACAAGTTGGGAATAAACGGCTTTTCGGGTGAAACTGATTTTTCGGTTAACATGAGTCAGCCCGTTAATAAATCCATCGAAGCGGGCGGCAATGTAATAATCAATAATGCGCGCCTTATTGAACCACAGGGAACATTGGCGGAAGCCGTTGGCATTGCGCTTGAAGAAGCAGACAGTGTTAATCTTGGTATTCAGTATGCAGACGATTCTTTAAGTATCACGACAAACATCGCCGATTTAATTGGTCAGGCATTAAGACGAACGGCGGAAGTATACGCAAGAAGAGCGATGGCAGAAATAGAAACAGCATTACGTCAAAAAATAGATGAATATATTGACGGCAGACTTGGCTCGAAGGATCAATTGGATTCGCTGCTTAGAACCGCAAGAGGCGACAGAGCTGCAATCGATCAAACAAGAAACGCGCTTAATGCAAAAATCGAAGAATTTGAACAAAGACTAAGATCCATGGCAACTGACGCTGCACAGCAGGCAGGACAAAATCTACTTCAAAATTTACCTTCGAACAACCCATTTAGGCGTTGATTAGTGTCGTTAGACAGATACTAATTATATTTTAAGGAGATTGTTATGAAAAGAGCAATTTTATTTTTAATGGTTGTATTAATTTTATTTCCTGTAAGCGTTTTCGCACAGCAGGGAGCGGCGGGAGTCCGTGATTATGTAGGACTTATAAATCAGACTTACCATCCCGGTATTGTAGAGTTTTTTGAAAAATTAAAAACCGAATATGAAAGACGCGGCGATAATGATGCCGTTAGAGTATTGGAAATTATATTAAGCGGCGGTTTTGGTTCCGGCTTTTTATACAACGATGCGCGTGGAAATTTCTATGTGCTTACAAATAATCACGTTATTGCCCAGGCGCATACTCTTTCAATTACATTTGAACGACCGGACGGTACTACAAGAAAAATAGAAAATTTAACAATAGTTGCCACAGATGAAGAAGAAGACCTTGCTTTATTGGCGCTTCCGCAGGGAGAAAGACCATTGGTAGCAAGAGGTTTAACATTTTTAACACGCGGTGTACAGGAAGGCGAAGATGCTTTTTCTGCAGGGTTCCCGGGATTGGGAAGAACGCCTGTTTGGCAATTTAGCCGCGGAATGATTTCCAATGCTTCTGCAAGATTTCCAAAAAGCGATTTTGATGACACAATGATAGGCCCTTTTATTCAGCATACTTCCCAGATAGATTTTGGAAATTCCGGCGGACCTCTTTTAATAACTCAGGCAAATGCGCCGTCCGGTTATGCTGTTGCGGGTATGAATACTTTAAGCGCTATTTCCAGGCAGGCTGCAAACTATGCTATTCCTGCAAGCAAGATTCAGGCTTTTATAAACAGCGCGTTAAATCAAAGACCTGACACTTTCAGGGCAGCTTTGGATGAACGCCTTGAAAAATTTGTAGATGGTCTTGGCGCAAACGCCGCTGTTTACCCGCACATTCAGGAATTTCTTTCTTCCGCCTGTGTTGGAGAAAATACCATATGGGCTTATGAAGAATTATCAAGAAGAGGCAGCTCTTCGGCAAGAAATGCGTTTAACAGAAGAGCCAGAGAAAATATAATTTCTGCAATGGGTCTTGCTGTAGCATGGACAATCGAAGACAGTATAAGAGGAACAGGGGCTATCAGGGCTCAGATTAAAGAAGTTACAGGAGAAGGCGAAGAATACACTGTTGTCTTTACAATTAACAACAAAGATGTAAGTTCTGTATGGGTACGCGAACACGGTAACTGGCGAATTAAAACATTCGGAACTGCCGCAACAGGAGAAGAACGCGCTAACACAAGACAAAATCAAAGAACACAAAGAAGCTCAAGCGGAGGAGGAGGAGGAGGAACATCCGGTATAGAAGCAGGATATGCCTATCTTTTTGACAAAGAACCTATTCATGCCCTTTATTTGAATTTGGATCTGTCTTTGTTTGGTTTTAATTTTTATGTAGCAGGTTCGGACTTTTGGAGTTTAGGAATGTATATTGGCGGAAACTTTCCAATCCAGGCCGGAGATTTAACCATTTCGCCGGTTATAAGAGGCGGTATGTCCATAGCCAGCAAAGAAGTGAAAGATGATTTTGGGTTTGATTTTGATATGTACCTGTTTTTACAGGGCGGATTAAAAATTGCTCACTCCGCTCTTCCGGTATATTTAGGCGTTGCGTATCAATACAATTTCTTCTTTGGTTTTGATGAGCCGCCAAATCCATTTAATATGGGTTTATCCATTGTAATAGGTTATTCGTTCTAATTATAAGGAGTTAAGTTGTGAACAAATTAAAATATTTATTTATTTTTGGTATCGTTTTATTGTTTAGCTCCTGTCTAAACATGACGCCTCTTGTATTTGATGAAACGCTTGCCAGGGAAGATTCTGTGGTTTTGAATTTTCCCTACTGCGAAATGACCATCACCTCTTACAACGGAATCACAGTTGACTGGAGAAGAAGAGGCATACTTGTCCTTCCGCCGGGAGATATTGAATTAACTTTTGATTTTGCCGAGCGCGCAGGTGATTTTATTTACACTGCAAAGGATGTATCATTCAGATACAGATTCGAGGCAGGAGAATATACATTAAACTTTGTTACAAGAGTTGACGGCAATGAAAGATGGAGTTTTAATATCCACAGCGGAAAACCGCCTACCATGGGTTATCCAAGACGGGAAACTTTGGTTGGTAATTCGCCTTTCTACAGACAAAGATAATTTTTTTAACCTGTAAGGGATGAAAGTTTTTCCCTTATGAATTCGCTCTTTTCCTTTAAGCCGATATTGCCTGTTGTAAGCAGCAGCACATTCGGCTTTTTGGGATCGAGTTTTACTTTACCCGATGATTCCTGCATTAGCCGTATCAGCCGTTCAACTTTAATACGTGAAACTTTTGCAAACTCCAAACGCACTGTGCCCGCTCTTTCCTTTAACGAAGAAACTGCCAATTGTCTGCATATTATCCTGATTTCCGCAAGCGAAAGCAAAGAAGCAGCTTCATCCGGGAGCGGGCCGAAACGATCGAGTAATTCGCCGTAAACTCTTTCCAGGTCGTCTTTTTCACGTATTGCGGCAATCATTTTGTACACTTCCATCTTTTCCTGCGAGCTGTCAATGTATGTGTCAGGAACAAAGCCTGAATATTCAAGTTCAAGCAATGTTTCTGTTTCTGCTTCGTAATTTGAATCTTCCAGGCGCCTTACGGCTTCGTCCAAAAGTTTTATGTATAAATCAAAACCAACAGAATAAATATCTCCAGATTGTTCTCTGCCAAGAAGATTACCCGCTCCCCTTATTTCCATATCCTTCATGGCAATTTTAAAACCGGAACCTAGCTCTGTAAAATCGGATATTGTCTGCAGGCGTTTCATTGCAATTTCAGAAAGCGCTTTTTGTTCAGGATAAAACAGATACGCATATGCTACACGGTCGGATCTCCCTACCCTTCCGCGCAGCTGATAAAGCTGAGATACGCCGTACATATCAGCGCGGTCTATAATAATTGTATTTACATTTGGAATATCAATTCCGTTTTCTATAATTGTAGTAGAAACCAAAACATGAAAACCGCCGTGAATAAAACGGCGCATTACATCTTCAAGGTCTCTGGCTTCCATCTGACCATGAGCTGTCTCGATTAAAATTTCAGGCATAAGCCTTTCCAGTTTAAGCCTTATATCGCGCAGTGTTTCTATGCGGTTATGAAGATAAAAAACCTGCCCTGTCCTTTCAACTTCCCTGCGTATGGCCTGTGCGATTAAATAATCATCATATTCTTCTACAAAAGTTTCTATCGGGTGTCTTCCCGGGGGCGCTGTTGCCAGCAAACTCATATCGCGGATTTTAACAAGGCTCATATGAAGCGTGCGCGGAATAGGCGTTGCGGACAGGGTTAAACAGTCAACATTTGTTTTTAATTCTTTCAAACGCTCTTTATCCTTAACGCCGAAACGCTGCTCTTCATCTATGACTATCAAGCCAAGATTTCTAAATTGAACATCGCGCTGTATAATTCGGTGAGTTCCAATTAATAAATCTATCTCTCCTTTTTTTAACTGTTCAAGAATAATTCGTATTTTCTTTTTATCTACAAAACGCGAGAGCATGGCGACATTAACCGGAAAACGTGAAAACCGTTCCTGAAAGTTTTCATAATGCTGCTCCGCAAGAATTGTTGTAGGAGCCAAAAAAGCCGCCTGTTTTCCGCCCATTACGGCTTTAAAGCAGGCGCGAAGCGCTACTTCTGTTTTTCCGTAACCGACATCACCGCAGACAAGCCTGTCCATGGGAGATAAACTTTCCATGTCTTCTTTTATTTCCGCAATGCACCTAAGCTGATCTTCTGTCTCTTCAAAAGGGAATGCGGCTTCAAACATCGTCTGCCATTCCGTGTCTTTCGGAAAGGCGTACCCTTGAGCCTGTTTTCTCTTTGAATACAGTTCTATCAGTTTTTCAGCAATATCTTCTACCGATTTTTTTACTTTATTTTTTCTGTTTTCCCAGCTTTTTGAACCAAGAGTATCAAGGCGCGGAGGCTGGCCTTCGTTTCCTATGTAACGCTGAACAAGATTAAGCTGTTCTACAGGAACAAAAACCGTTTCTTCGCCAGCATATTCAATTTTTATATAGTCTCTTTCGTTATCCAAAGCAAGCAGCCGTTCAATTCCCTTAAAAAGACCAATACCATGGTTTACATGAACGATATAATCGCCCGGATTTATTTCTACAAACGTGTCTATTGGACTTGAACGGACAGTCTTTAACGAAACAGGCGCTCTCTTTCGCCGCCCAAAAATTTCATTTTCCTGTACCAGCATAAATTTAATATCCGGCAGCGAAAAACCGGCAGTAAGAGGAACTGCCATTATCGAAAGTAATTTATGCGGTTCAAGGATCGTTTTTATACGATCTGCCTGCACCTGCGACTCCGCGGCAATTGTAATCTGCCAGCCGCCGTTAAGAAGGGACGCAAATTCTTCTTTTAAATAATTTATATTGCCAAAAAAACTGCGAGCGGGTTCGCAAGGAAGCTCTATATGACAAACGTCAGCTTTCGGCTCTCCCTTGATTGTTCTAAAAGAAATGATACGTTTGTTTTTTTTGTTATATTCGTTAAAAATATCTTCAAAATTAATAAGTATCCTTTGCGGCAGCGGATACTGGCACTTTTCTTTTACCGCTCGTGAATACAATCCGTTATACTCACGAATCAAATTTTCTGATGCATTTTCAAGCCTTTCCCTGTCTATCAATATTAAAGTTCCGTCAGGTTCAAGATAATCCAGAATGCAGCCGGGTTTTTCAAAAGCAAGAGGAAAAAACATCTCTTCGCCTTTTGTTCCCTGACGAGCGGAAATATCTTCAAGGACAGACACTCCGCCGTCCGAGAACTCCTTAAAGGACGACATATTTTTCCCGAGTATTTTTATCCGGTCTTCACTCCAGACAACTTCTTTCATTGGCCGTATCATTATTTCTGAAAGTTTTTCACTGCCTGTCCCCTGCATAACAGGGTCAAACTTTTTAATTGTTTCTATCTTGTCAAAATCAAAAAGAACCCTGTAAGCTTCATGTTCTCCGCCCATAAAGATATCAAGCACTTCGCCGCGCAGGGCAAACTCGCCGTGAACCTGAACTCTTGGAACGCGGGTATAACCGTAAGAAACAAGCGTTTTTGCAAGAGATACCGTATCTATAAGGCCTGCGGGTTTTAAAGAAACAAGAAGGCTTTTTATATAGTCCTTTGGAGGCACAGGAGATACGAGCGCCCGCTGCGGAATAATGACAATACCCTGCATTTTCATGGCCAGGGCAGTTATCGCATTTACCCTTTCTCCAAAAACTGCAGCAAGGGAAGTAAGCTCGCGATAAGGAGCGGTTCCCCACCAGGGGAATTTTAAACACGGAATACCGGACTGAGCCAGATCCAGCATAAGGGAATCGGCGGCCTCTTCATGCGGAACAACGGCAAAGTACTGGCCTTTTGTATTTTCGTAGGCCTTTGCCAGAAGAAGGGCGTTAAAAGCCCCTTCGCTGCCTTCGATTTCTATTGGAAATTCACACTTTTTTACAGCTGAACAAAGCGAAGAAACACCTTTTGAGGCACTTGTTTTTAGTAAAAGATCAGTAAATGATAAGGTATTCATACAAATATACCGATTACTATAATATAGGAGTGTGTTCACTTTGAACACCCTATTAACATAACAAAGGGAAAAATGATGGAAAAATTTAAACGGTTAACGTCTTTGATACTTTTTATCTTTTGCGGGCTTTCGATACTTGGAGCCAATGACACTCGCGGACAGGTAGAATTTAATATCCGCTTTTTTGACAGGCGTATTTATTATGTCGAAACAGCGCCCATAATGGTTCAGGTAACCATTACCAATAACAGCCCTGCTCCATACCGTTTTAAACTCGCCGATGATCGCGCCTTTTCCGTTGATTTTGATATACGATCCATGAGTAATCGTCCTTTGCCGTTTTCTGATTCACTTACCAGAAAAAGAACCCAAAATACTCAGGTTTTCTTCCGTGAAGTTACGATAGAAAGCGGAGAGTCCTTTTCGTTTGTAGAAGATTTACGCGATTATATCAGTTTTGCACAGCCTGGTTCTTACAGGGTTCGCGCAAGGGTATATCCCGAATTATTCCGTTCTACTGCCGTTTCTCCCATGGAATCCAATTTTTTAAGCCTTAATCTTCGCCCGGAAGTAATAAACGGACCCGACGGCATACCTGTCGAAATGGACATTGCAACCGGCGCGGCTCTTGTAAGACAGCGAATGCCTCCCGATGAAGTAGTTACATATATGCTAAGAGCGCGTCAGGAATCCCAGTGGGAAAGATTCTTCCTGTATCTTGATACCGAAGCTATGCTTCAGCGTGACGCTGTTCAAAGACGCAGATATTTAGCGGCAGGTGAAGCAGAAAGACGCCGAATGGAAGCCGACTACAGGCAAAACCTTCAAAGCGCCGTTATTGACGGTGATATTGTAAATATTCCCACAACTTTTACGGTACTAAGAACCGTATACAACAATAACGAAGGAGAAGTTGTTGTCCTTCAAAGATACAGAATGCCGACCTTTACAGAGTTAAGGGAATATACATACACTCTTGTTAAAAGAGATGACTATTGGATCATCGTAAATTATTCGGTTCAAGGCATGGGAACCGAAGCAAATCGATGATTGACACCAAAATAAATATTGTATAGGATAACCTAGTGAGCAAGAAAGCATTAATTATTACTGACGATTCAGAGTCTATTAAAACAATTGCGCGCTTTATTTCTGATTCCCTTAAAGGTTTCGATGTAAAGACCTGTTCTGCGCAAAAATTTGAAGGCACTGACATTCTCCCTGTAGATGTTTTTTTCCTCGGCTGTGAAGAAACATCGCCTTCATCTTTTGCTTATCTGGAAGATATGCTTGCCCACATTAATCTTGCGTCCAGAAAATGCGGCATTTTTTCTGTAAATGAAAAACCGATTAATTACCTTTGCGGCATTGTAAAAGACTGCGATGCCGATTTCGGCTCCCCTTTGCATGTCGCAAGCAAAGAAATACCCGTACCTGCCCTGGAAAAATGGGTAAAGAGCATTGTCAGTAACTAAAGTTCAAACAAACGCGGTTATTCACCATGATAATTAATCAGCGTTGTTACCGGGGTTGGGTCAAGAATTTGTTTATAATTTAAAAACGGCAGCCCCACTACTCCAAAGATTTCCGGCACTTCCGCGCCGCCTTCCATAAGCAGCGACCTTGCGGCATTTAATGTACCGCCGGTTGCAATCAAATCATCGGTTAAAAGAACTCTCTTTCCCCTTGGAACATCAGCGGCATGAACTTCTATTTCCGCCTGAGCATATTCAAGGTCGTATTTTTTTGCGAGAGTAACGCCGGGAAGCTTGCCTTTTTTTCTGATTGGAATAATAGGGATTTTCATTTTAAATGCAAAAGGAGAGGCAAACAAAAAACCGCGCGCTTCTATTGCCGCAACTGCGTCTATATTCATATCTTTATAAATTTCTGTCATTTTATCGATACAATATTCAAACGCCAAAGGAGAAGAAAGGATACTTGTTATATCATAAAACAATATTCCCTTTTTTGGAAAATCAGGAACCTTTCTTATATAATCATCCAAATTTAAATCTTTCATAAAAATTTTCCTTTAAATTATCCTTTTCCCACATGATCTCTTATAATGGCAGACAGTGAATTATTATTTATTCTTACAATTTTTTGTTCACGTTCATAACTTTCCCGTGAATCGGAAGCATGCGCCGTATTAACCATGACATTGCTTCCAAATTCCCTTCGCACCGTTCCGTACGAAGCCTGAAGCGGATCTGTCGAACCCAGAACATCCCTGATCTTTTTAACCGCATTCTCTCCTTCATAAACAAGAATCATGCATTTAACATCGCCGCGTTCATCGATGTCTTCCGCTGAATGACCATTTGGACGTTTACCGGACATAAATTCTACAATCTGATGAAACTGATCCCTTGCGCATTCAGCGCCGAAACTTGCGCCCAATACATTGGCAAGTTCTCCGCTAATTTTAAAATGGAATTCTTTTTCCAAAAGTTCCAAAGCTTTTTTACCATAACTTGGAGCAAGTTTTTCTTTTAGTACGGATTCTACAGGAGCATAAAATTCAAGCGCCTGCGCAAGCGAAAAACGGTGAACTTTAATTCCAATAATACGAAGACCCGTGCGCGAAAACATATCGATAATGGCGCCGGGACGCGATGAATTATGTTTCCAGTTATCCGGTTTTATTATTACAAGGGTTCTCTCTATTTTTGAAGGATCCGGATATACAACATTTTGCACAAGATTTTCTCTGCCTTCCAGAAAATCCGCAAACATTCTTAAATCTATATTTGATTCTTCCTGTTTTCTTGGCGTAAGAACAGCAGGTTCAAAATATCTAACTTCGTCAGGATTATGCGCAGAAAAGATAAGATCTGAATATGTGTCGCGAATTGTCTCACCCGCAAGAGCGTCAACCTCTACATGCTTTGTATACAAATGCCCGCATGCATTAAGAAGCTGATCGCATGGATTCTCGCCGCGAAACAGCAAAAAAAGCGTACGGTGCGGCCTTCCGCCCGACGGGCCAAAATATTGTTTTACATAATCGGCAAGAAGAACAAGCTGATTGGAAGGAGCTCTGTCTCTTAAAGACTCGGAATATCTTTCCGCAAAATCCTGATCCGGCGCAAAAATCTGCGCACCTACCAGTTCCAGATCTGTACGCATTAAAAGACGTGACAGAACCCCGCCGGTTCTGCTTTTTGCAACGGTGTATGGTGTCACACAAACATAAGATAAACCTATACTCATACCTTAAATATAAACCATTTTAAGATGTAATACAACAGTGTTTTATCTTTCGGTTTTTTTCTCGAAGTGGGAAAATACAAGAGAAAAGGAAGCTCTGCCTTGTGACACGCTTCGCAAACTTGTCATAAAGCCGAACATTTTTTCCATGGGAGCCTGCGCTTTTATTTCGTCCAAATCAGCTTTGGAATTCATGCTTAAAATCTGTCCGCCTCTTTGGGTTACAAGGCTCATTACTTCTCCTACAAAATCATGAGGACAAGTAAGGTCTACCGCCATAATTGGTTCCAGCAGTATCGGGCTTGCGTTTCTGCAGGCTTCGTCAAATGCCATACTCACACAGGCCTCAAAGGCAAATTCCGTGCCTGTTTGCTCTGAATACTGCATATCGGTAACAGTTGCCGTTATATCGATACAGGGATAACCCATTACAATGCCCGATGAAAAAGCGCCGTTGATACCCCGCTCTACCGCGTCCAGTATTTCCTGAGGTATCTCGCTTCTGCCGCCTGATTTTTTGGCGGCAAAAATATATTTATTTCCGCTTCCGCGCTTTGCAGGTTCTACCTTTATTGTAATACCTGCGGCATTTTCTTTTCCTGCTATAACTTTGGAGAACTTTTCCGTATGTTCTTTTACACTGCTAATTGATTCACGGTATGTTACCTGCGGATTCCCCGCTTTTGCGCCAAGTTTAAATTCTTTCAGGATTCGGGTAACAAGAACATCAAGATGAAGCTCACCCATGCCGGAAATAATAAGCTGTCCTGTTTCGTCATTTTCCCTTATTGTAAAAGTAGGATCTTCTTTTGACAAAATTGCAAGCACATCTTTTAATTTATCCTGATCCGAAATTGTTTTTGGCTCAATGGAAATGGAAATTACAGGTTCAGGAAACTGCATATTCTCCAATAATACAGGCCATCCTTCGCTGCCGATTGTATCTCCGGTTTGAGCAAGTTTCATTCCTATAATAACTCCGATATCTCCCGCAGAAAGAGTGTCTACTGCTTCCGATTTATTGGAGTGCATTCTTAATATTCTATTTGCCCTTTCTCTTTTTTTCTTTCCTATATTGTATACGGAACTTCCCGATTTGAATGAACCTGAATATACTCTTACATAACAAAGACTTCCCGCTTCCCTGTCATTTTGTATTTTAAAAACAAGACCAAGAGGCTGCCCCTGCGGATCGCACGGAATACTTATATCTTCTTCTTTTTTTGTATTTATTCCGGTCGCGTCTTCTCTTTCTGCCGGTGACGGAAGAAAATCCACAATTGCGTCGATTATCGGCTGTACTCCGATATTACGCCTGGAAGCGCCGGCAAACATGGGCAGTATTTCGCGTTTAATAACAGCCTTGCGAAGCTCGCCTTTTACAAGAGCGCTGTTTATTTCTTCGCCTGTCAGATATTTTTCTGTAATTGAATCGGAGACGCCGGAAAGAGCATCTATTAATTTTTCGCGCCATTCTTTTGCAGCTTCTTCCCTTTCAGGCGCGATGGGAGAAAAAGTCATTTCTTCGCCGTTATTTTTCCAGTGGATTTCCCGCATTTCGATTAAATCGACACAGCCTTCAAATGAACTTTCTTTTCCTATTGGAATTTGCATTGCCACTGTATTTATTTTTAATTTATGTTTTACATCTTCCAGAACAAAATAAAAATCCGCGCCTGCCCTGTCCATTTTGTTTATGTATCCAATGCACGGAACATTGTAACGCCTTGCCTGCCGCCATACAGTTTCTGTCTGCGGTTCTACTCCGTGAACAGCGTCAAAAACAGCGACCGCTCCGTCCAGAACCCTAAGTGATCTTTCTACTTCTGCGGTAAAATCAACATGGCCGGGAGTATCTATAATATTTATTTGATGATCTTTCCAGTAAGTAGTTGTGGCCGCGCTTTGTATTGTAATGCCGCGTTCCTGTTCCTGTTCCATCCAGTCCATAACAGCTTCGCCGTCATCAACTTCGCCGATACGGTGACTCTTACCCGTGTAGAACAGGATTCTTTCTGTTGTGGTTGTTTTACCGGCATCAATGTGAGCCATGATGCCGATATTTCGCATACTGGACAGCATAATTATTTAAAAAGCGTAGCTTAAACCAATTCTAAGATATGGGAAAAACAGGACAGGGCTAGATCCATCTCTTATCCTTGCATCCATCCCAAAATAAATCGGAAGTCTGAATCCGTCTCTTTTTCCAATGTCGATATTCCACCCCATACCTGCCTGCAAGCAAAGCCCTCCGCCTTCAGTTTTTTCATATTTATCCCAATCTATAAACTGAGCAGCCAAACTGATTGTAATCAATATCAAAATTGCATCGGCAATTACATTTCCAACATCTTCATCATCATTAATCCAGCTATATCCGTAGGAAAATCCCACTCCAGCATCCAAAAAGAAGATCCCGCCAAACGGATACCATCTTAATTTCCCCGTTACCGCAAGAGAATCATAAAAAGCCAGATCGGAATAAGATACCGAAGCCAAAAGCGAAAGGTGAGGTGTAAATACCCTTTCGTAAGTTAACTCAAGAATCGAAATCGTAATCCTGTTGCTTGACAGCGATACCGCCGCTGCTTCAGATTCATCTTCGTCTTCGGCATACAGATTTCCTGCAGCAACGGCTAAAATTAATGCAATAATTAAAATTTTCTTTTTCATATAATCCTTCAAATTACTACCTTGCAAAATACGATATAAAAATACCGGCTACAATTGCAGAACCTATTGTACTTGAAACAATCGGACCCATTGCGTGCATTAACAGGTGGTTCTCAGAGTTATACTGCTGACCCATTCTCTGTGAAATACGCGCTGCCATCGGCATAGCTGAAACGCCTGAATTGCCGATAAGCGGATTAACTTTACCGCCTGTTACAAGACAAAGAAGTTTTGCAGTAAGAAGACCGCCGACTGTACCAAAAGCAAATGCCAAAAGACCGCATGAAATAATAATTAATGTCTGCGGAGTTAAAAAGCGATCCGCTGTTGCAGAAGAGCCAATGCTTAAAGCGACAAGGAATGTAAGAATACTCAGTAAATCATTTTGGAATGCCCGTACATATCTATCAGCTACGCCGCTTTCCCTGATTAAGTTACCAAGCATTAACATCGAAATTAATGCGCCTGCCGCCGGAACAAGAAGC
>Ga0123356_10003756_pt1 | contig 15822 bp, 12 predicted proteins | sample TergutEmb28metaG_2_FD_92546 | JGI IMG/M metagenome (GOLD analysis project Ga0123356, IMG submission 92546) | Embiratermes neotenicus P3 segment gut microbial communities from Petit-Saut dam, French Guiana - Emb289 P3 | ecosystem: Host-associated > Arthropoda: Insects > Digestive system > Gut ... | reverse complement strand
TATTGGATTATCGACTGGGAAGACGCGTCGAAGGGCGACCCTGCGGCGGACGCCTGTATGTCATATTTTTACTCGGTGCGCCGGTCGGCGAAAGATAAAAAAGACAGCGCGGAGCAGTATCTGAGATTATTCTGCGAAGAATCGGGAATACCGCGCGAGGCTGTGTTGGCGTGGCTGCCCGTAATCGCGGGAGTTCAAGTCAATATCAACGACGATGAAGACCGCGCGTTTATTTCAAAATTTATACACGACTGGTACCAAAAATATCTACAGCAAAAGTGCGAATAAATCAAGTACAACATTCCTTTGGATGTCAAGCGTTTTCAATATTTATCGAGAAAAAGTCGATTATGTTCGCTATTGACTAAATCAACCATGCGGGAATATACCAGTTATTTTTGTCAATCGGAATTATATCGGACGGCATACAAATAACGGCTCCCGTACCGATTGTTGTTTTCAAATGAGCCGCCCCCGAAAAAACATCGTCTTCGCTCGGCTCATTTTCTATCGGTTTGAGGACGGAAAAATTCCGGATGGCGTCTTTCGGCGCGGCGCCTTTCTTTATTTCAATCGGGCTTATCATCCCGTCTTGCGCGATAATCAAGTCAATTTCCTTTTTATTGCTGTCACGGTAAAAATAAAGCGGAGGTCTCTTGCCGTTGTGAAGATAACTTTTGTATATTTCAGAAACCACCCACGTTTCAAAAAACTGCCCGTCCATCGCCCCGCGTTCCAATATCTCCGAGCTGCTCCAGCGTGTAATATATGAGCAGAGCCCGGTATCAAGAAAATACATACGCGGCGCTTTTATCACTCTTTTCAGCGCATTATTTGAATATGGAGGTATCAGCGCGACAAGTCCGCTGGACACAAGGATAGAAAGCCATTGTTTTGCTGTCGGCGCCGATATTCCCGCTTCGTTTGCCAACACTTCATAGTTTACATTCGTAGCCGTCCTTGCCGCCGCAATATTTATGAAATTCAAAAACGACAATTCATCGGCAACCTGTGACAAATCTTTTATGTCACGGCTGATATATGTTTCCAAATAGGATTCGTAATATTCGCTGCGGTTCACATTGTCAATCTCGTATATACGCGGCATGGAACCCTTGAAAATACGTTCAAAGACCTGATTGATATTCATAGGCGCCGCAAGCCCCATGCGGCGTATAAGCTCCTGCGGGGCTATTATGAATTCCGAAAAGTGATTTCCTGTGATTTCGCTGTTGGACAAGCCGAGCATACGAACTACGCCGACGCGCCCGGCGAGTGATTCCGTAACGCTTTTCATCAAATGAAAAGTCTGCGAGCCTGTCAGCCAAAAATCGCCGCATTGCTTATGTGTGTCAACATATACTTTTATATAGTCGAATAATTCCGGCGCGTATTGTACTTCATCAATCAAGACAGGCGGCTCGTATCTCTGTAAAAACATCTCAGGTTCCTGTTTGGCGAATGCCCGTATTGTAGGATTGTCAAGGGACACCGTTTTTCGGCCATTGTCCTTGATTTTTTCCAATATGGTAGTTTTACCGACCTGACGCGGCCCGGTCAACATAAGCACGGGGAATGACGCGCTTACGCTTCGCAGGGTTTTTTCGATTGTTCTATCATAAAACATAAATACATACCTCAATATAATTAAGCCATAGTACAAAACAAAATAATTATGCAAATCTAAATCCACATTTTAGTTTAGCATAATTATTTCGCTTTGTCAAGTTTTTAATTTTTTGCGTTATGAATGCCGCGCTTCCAATTTTCTATATGGCGCTTGATTGCTGAAAAACTTTTTTCACTCATGGCGTGCTCCATTTTGCAGGCGTCATAAACGGCAGTTTTTTTATCTACTCCCAAAAAGATCAGCCAATCGGAAATGAGCATATGCCTTTCGTACATTGACTCCGCGATCAGGTGCCCTTTATCCGTCAGCGTTATATAGCCGTCGTCATCTATTTCTATATAGCCATTTTCACGCAGATTTTTAATGGCGACGCTGACGCTCGGCTTACTGTAATCAAGCTCGTGTACAATATCAATGGCACGAACCTGACTGCCCTCTTGGCTCAATACAAAAATCGTTTCCAAATAATTCTCGGCTGATTCACGCGCTTTCAATGCGCCACCCCTTTTTCAAAACGGTCATGATAAAATTATACCACGTCAAAAGCCTTAAATCAATAGCTTGTAAAAAATATTTTTACTTTTTTTAGATAACCCCTTGACATATGAGTTAGTTTGTGCTAACCTGAATATGCAGTTAGTCAAGGCTAACTTAATAGCGGCAAGAAAGGATGATGGAAAATGAATAATGTAATGTTTGCCTTTCTCTTGTCTTTGATGGCGGGGTTATCCACGGGTATCGGCAGTTTAATAACGCTGTTTACAAAAAGAAAAAATACAAACTTTTTGGCAATGAGTTTGGGGTTTTCGGCCGGTGTAATGGTATATGTGTCGTTGGTGGAGCTGTTACCCGAAGCGCAGGGTTTACTTTCCGCAGGGTTGGGAGATAAAATCGGGCAAATAGCGGCGGTGTTCTCGTTTTTTGCGGGAATGATACTTGCCGGGGCCATTGACAAAATTTTGCCGGACGATAAAAACCCGCATGAAATCAGACAGCTTGAAAAATCGAAAGTCACAAATGGAAATCAAAAAAAACTTATGCGAACAGGTATAATTACCGCCGTTGCGATTACGGTGCATAATTTCCCCGAGGGGATTGCTACGTTTGTTTCCGCTTTACACGACCCGTCAGTCGCAATCCCGATTGTACTGGCAATCGCGCTCCATAATATACCGGAGGGTATATCCGTGGCCGTTCCTATTTATTATGCGACGGGCAGCAGAAGAAAGGCACTGATATATTCGTTTGCGTCGGGTCTTGCCGAGCCGTTGGGCGCAATCGCCGCTTACTTTATTTTAATGCCGTTCCTCAGTGAAAATATATATGGAGTTCTGTTTGCGATGATTGCGGGGATAATGGTATTTATATCTTTTGACGAATTGCTTCCGTCGGCAAGAGAATATGGGGAGCACCATCTTTCAATATACGGCATGGTTGCGGGGATGATGGTAATGGCAATAAGTTTAGTTTTACTATAGTGAATGAAAAAATAAATCACCCTCATGTATTCAGGTATTGCGAAAATAAACATAATGTAGTATAATTAATATAAGGGAATTCATCCAAGTTATAATATAAATTGATACGAGGCGTAAAACTATGGAAAACGAAACGAAAACAATTCTTTTTTTCGACGACTGGCTTATACAATACCGGCAGGGAGTGGAGCGGAAATGGTTTCAGGCGGAGATTTTGCCTGGGTATGAAACGCCGCATAACGACGAAAATCTCTTTCTTTCTTTTCTCGGCCCGGCGGTATTGCGCGGAAAAGATGAAAATTGGCGCATGTGGGCGACCGGCTTTGAAGATTTATCGAAAGGCGACAACGGCGCTATGTACTATTTGTACCATTCAAAAGACGGCGTCAACTGGGAACCGGATAAAGATGAGACCGGAAATTATCGTATAAACGGCAGAGCGCCTTTTTACGACGAGAAGGAGCAAAATCCCGCGCGGAGATACAAAAGTGTGGACCTGTTTCCTACGGAAGACTTTTTCACATACGGCGGCGTCACATATACGGCGTTTTCGCCCGACGGACGCAGTTGGACTATCGACGATGAGGCGCAGTGGAACAAGCAATACATCGACGGATTTTCGACGCCCGTATACAATCCTTATACCGGCAAATACTTTTTCACCGGGCGCGCCGTTTTTATCGACAGACGCATTGCAATTTACCAGACGGAAGATTTCAAACACTGGGAGAAGCCTTTGATAGTCTTATCCCCCGACTGCCAGGATCCGCCCATGACCGAATTCTACGGCATGCCGGTTATACCTTACGCCGGTATGTTTTTGGGATTTTTATATAACTACCGCTGCAGGGGGGAAAACGAACGCGTGATACCCGAATTGACATACAGCACCAACGGCATATATTATCAGCGCACAAACCGTCAGCCGCTTATACGCTGCGATTCGCTGAAATACGGTACGATATATCCGGCTTCGGCTGTTTTGAACGGAGATAAAATACTTATCTACAGTTTTGCCTCATCAAGCGCGCACAATGAAGATTACAATTCTCCTTTGAATTCCGGAATGTTCGGCGGAGCGGGTTTGTGTGTGTCATCCATACGCAAAGACGGCTTCTGCGCATTGGAAAATACGGCTTATTGCGGGGAAGTTTGTCTGTGCCCGATGATTTACCGCGGCGGCGATATAACGATCAATGCGTCAACATCCGCTTACGGCTCAATCCGCGCGGCACTGCTGGAGCCGCACGGAAAAATCGGTAAACCTATCGAGGGATTCGCGCTTGAGGATTCCGTTCCGTTCGGCGGAGACAGCTGCGAATATGCGCTCCGCTGGAAAAACGCGGACTTAGCCACGCTGAAAAATAGGCCGGTCAGGCTGCGTCTTGAATTGACTCAGGCGCGTGTTTACGCCGTTCGTATGAAGGGAATCTATAGTTTCGCCTATTCGCCGACGTGGGATCTGAACGGCGATTATATTCCGGGCAATTGGGAAGAAACCGTAAAAAATTTGGATTAAGCAAAAATGCAAAGGATGCAAAGGAGGATTTTAAATGAATACAAAGTTGGCAAAATTAATAATTTTGCTTTTAATTGCGGGAGTTATATCCGCTTTGTTTTCATGCGCGTCGGATAGTCAAACCAAAGACAGTGAAAATTCCGTTGCCGATAACCCGGAACAAAACGAAATTCAGGCAGCAGAAGAACCGGCGGAGCCGCGCCTGTATCCCGAATTGGAAGCCAAGGATTTCGGCGGCTACGAATTTAAGTTCCTGACGAGAAATGTACCCGGCTGGGGTATGCTGGCAGGTCACAGGGATATATACGCCGAAGAAACAAACGGCGATCTCATCAATGACGCGGTCTATGCGAGAAACAGAAAAATAGAAGAAAAGTACAATATAAAAATAAAACAAATTGATGTGGAATTATCCACCGAGCATGAATTGACGGCGGCGGTAGGCAACGCCGTAAAGGCGAACGATGACATATATGATGTCATCTGCCTTACCATGTACAGATCGCTCATGCCGCTGATGACAAGCGGGTATTTGACGGACCTGTATGAAGTGCCCAATCTTGATTTGTCAAAGCCGTGGTGGAATCAAGGCGCCGTCCGCGATTTGTCAATTTTAGGCAAGTTGTTTACCGTGCAGGGCGATTTGCTGGTTATAAACAACGATTACATGGGAGTTCTGACTTTCAGCAAGCCTTTAATTGAAGATTACGCCCTCGAAAGCCCGTATGATATAGTCAAGAGAGGGGAATGGACATTCGATAAACTGATAGAAATGAGCAGGGATGTTTCGCGGGATTTAAACGGCGACGGTATTATGCGCGTTGAAGACGACCTGTTCGGGTTTATATTCAACGCCGACGTGAACACTATGTTTATCGTTACAGGCGGCGAAAAAATAGTTTCAAAAGACGAGAACGATTATCCCGTGATAAGTTTCGGTTCTGAAAGATGCTACAGGATTTTGGACGCGATAAACGAAATCATGCTTGACGAATTGAATTTCGTGCACGCGCACAGATACGGGGATAAATACGGAACTGCCGTCGACCAGCACACCTGCATGAACCTGATGGCCGAAAAAAAGGTTTTGTTTTTATACAACGGGCTGAATATGGCGGAAGTAATGAGGTCTGTGGAAATTGATTTCGGAATAATTCCGCTTCCCAAGTTGGACAAACAGCAAAAAAGCTATTACACTCCGTATAACACCTACTGCACGGTGGGCATATCGGTGCCAATCGTCGCCTCCGACCCCGGCAGAACCGGAATGCTTCTCGAGGATTTGGCGGCGGAATCAAGATACACTCTGCAACCCGCCTATTACGAAATAAATCTCCGCACAAAATTCGCGAGAGACGATGAAAGTCAGGAAATGCTCGATATCATATTGAACAATACGGCGCACGACATCGGATATGTATATGATTTCGGAGGATTCGCAACTGAAATTTTGTGGTTCGGCAGACAGCAAAAAACAAATTATGTTTCACATTTTGAATCGAATGAAACGAAAATACAGAAAGCGATCGACAAGATAATAGAAGAGCTTGAAAAATTGGGATAGATAACGATTTAAAATAAAAAAAGGATGAAAAGGCAATGAACAAAGTATACATAACCGATTTCGGAGCAGGCGAAGGCGTTTTAAATAACGCTGAAGCGATACAGGCGGCAATTGACGGCTGCGCGGCCGGCGGTACCGTCGTAATCCCCGCGGGCACGTTTGTAAGCGGCGCAATAAAGCTATGCGGCAATATGACCCTATATCTTGAAAAAGGCGCGGTGCTGCAGGGTTCCGGAGATTGCCGCGATTATGAAAAACATGCGTCGAGAGGCTGGAGAGATTATGACAGTCTCTGGTTTGATGCTTTTATCTGCGCGGAGGATGCGGAAAACGTAAATATAGAAGGAGAAGGAACCATCGACGGCGTCGACTGCTTTAATCCGAAAGGCGAGGAAGGTTTCAGAGGTCCGCACTGTATGCGCTTCGTGCGTTGCAAAAATATGAGAATCAGCGGACTGCATATAAAACGCTCGGCAAATTACGCCATGTTTTTCATAAATTCATCGAATCTGTCCGTTGATAACGTAAGCGTATGCGGAGGCCATGACGGCATACATTCGCATAATTGCAATAACGCAGTAGTATCGGGCTGCGATTTCCGCACGGGTGACGACTGCGTGGCCGGAAGCGATAACATCAATTTTATGATACGCGACTGCAAGTTCAATACGTCGTGCAACGGTTTCAGGCTCGGCTGCTTGAATTTGACGGCTGAACGCTGTCAGTTTTGGGGACCCGGCGAGTTTTTGCATTTATCGCAGAAGCGAAACAATATGCTTTGCGCGATAATACACTTCTCTCCGCCGGACAGAAACCCGCTGCTGCCGAGCGGCAACTGGCAGCTTGATGATATAACCGCGGACAACTGCGAAACCTTATACCATGTCGCCAGAAGCGAACCTTGGCAATCGGGTCAGCCGGTATTTACGGTCAAATTTGAAAATACGCGCGCCACAAATATCGAACGGCCCGTGACCGTTGCCGACGAGCGGCGGGATACAGCCCTGAGCTTTAAAGATTCGTCGATTGAGCTGCGCCCCGGAATTACCGGAAAGAGCGTTATAAAATGCGACGGTTTTGACAGCCTTGAGCTAAAAAACGTAAAACTTGCGGGAAATGCGGGAGCGCCCGCGGTTGACATATGCGACGGAAACAGAGCGTCTTTTGAAAACACGGGGATTTTGGCCGTAGATATCCGCGCTGAAAATATCAAAAGCGCGAATTTTTTGTCTTAAGAAGCTTTTATGAGGTATATTTTATGAAAAAAATAATAATATAGTATCAATGCACGAAAAAAGCGAGAAAAAGATACAATCCGATATCGACAAGCTTGTAAGAGCAATAGAAGAAAATATACCTTAAATATCATTATTTTTCAAAAGCAAAAATTTTTAAATTTTTTATAAAAATCCGTTGACAAAATTATTTATTTGTGGTATACTGATGTCAGTCAAACGATTGAACGGTTGAACAACTGATAAATATGAGGGATGGGAAAACAGAAAATGATTGAAACATCAACGGCCAAAACGTATTTGCTGAAGGGTTTGGGCTGCGCGAACTGTGCGGCCAAAATCGAAAATGCCGTAAAGACATTGGACGGCGTCTCGTTTGCTTCGGTGAACTTCATGACGACCACACTGCATATTGAAATAGAGGCGGGCCACGCGGGGCGCATTCCGCAAATTTCACAATATATAAACGACACGGTGCATAAATACGAACCCGATATTATCATAAGCGAGCCCGGCGAAAAAAAGCGCGGACAAGCCAAAGCTCACAAATCCGCCCGTGAAGACGGCGGCAAATCAAAAATTATAAAATTGATCGCCGGCTCCGTCATTTTTGGCATCGGCATGATACTTTCGTTTTTTGGGGGCGTAAATCGGTATATCCCCATCGCGGTTTTTGTTGCCAGCTATATAATTCTCGGAGGGGAAATAGTAGCGCGGGCGCTGCGCAACATAGCGCGGGGGCAAATATTCGATGAAAACTTCCTGATGAGCGTCGCCACTGCCGGCGCCTTTATCATCGGCGAATACCCCGAAGCCGCCGCCGTTATGCTGTTCTATCAAATCGGGGAGTATTTTCAGGACACGGCGGTGCGCAAATCCAAAAAATCCATAACCGCCCTCATGGACATACGCCCCGATTACGCAAATATACTAAAAAACGGCGAAATAATAAAAGTCGCTCCCGAAAATGTAAATATCGGCGATGTCATCATTGTAAAGCCCGGCGAAAAAATCCCGCTGGACGGGGTTGTGACCGAGGGCGAATCCACACTTGACACAACGGCGCTGACCGGCGAGTCGGTCCCGCGCAAAGCGGCGGTTTTTGACACCGTGCTGTCCGGCTGTATCAATCAAAACGGCGTACTGACTGTTGAAGTTACAAAGACATTCGGAGAATCGACCGTCGCCAAAATCATTGACCTTGTGGAAAACGCCGCAGGCAAAAAAGCTCCCACCGAAAATTTCATCACAAAATTTTCGAGATATTATACCCCCGCCGTCGTCGGGCTGGCGGTTTTGATCGCCGTCCTGCCGCCGTTGTTTTCTATCGGCATATGGTCGGATTGGATAAGCAGAGGCCTTATTTTTCTTGTCATTTCCTGCCCGTGCGCCCTTGTGGTGTCCATTCCGCTCGGTTTCTTCGGCGGTATCGGGGGCGCGGCCAAAAGAGGTATTCTCGTCAAGGGCGGCAACTACTTGGAAGCCTTGAACAATCTCGACATAGCCGTATTTGACAAAACGGGCACATTGACAAAAGGCGTGTTCAAAGTCACGAAAATAAACCCCTTTGGCGGATTTACGGAAAGTGAAGTGCTGAAACTTGCCGCAGCCGCCGAATATTTCTCAAATCATCCCATTGCTCTATCCATACAGAAGGCTTACGGCGGCGAAATTGACAAAACCGCGCTTTCGGAATACAACGAAATACCGGGACAGGGCGCGAGTGTCAAATCCGGCAAAGAAACCATTTTGGCGGGAAACAAAAAATTGATGGATCAGTTTGATATACAATGCGCCGACGCGCAAAGCGCCGGCACAACCGTTTATGTCGCCGCAGACGGCGTGTTTGCGGGGCATATAATAATCTCTGACGAAATAAAGCCCGACAGCCGCAAAGCCTTGGCCGACTTAAAGGCAAAAGGCGTCAGGAAAACGGTCATGCTCACCGGCGATAACCCGCAAATTGCGGAAGTTGTCGCGGCAGAATTAAAAATCGACGCGGTGTACGCCGGGCTGCTTCCGCATGAAAAAGCGGAAAAACTTGAAATACTCGACGGGCAAAAACTCAAAAAAGGCAGCCTCGCTTTTGTCGGCGACGGCATCAACGACGCGCCCGTGCTCGCGAGGGCCGATATCGGCATAGCAATGGGCGGGCTTGGTTCTGATGCGGCCATCGAAGCCGCCGATATAGTGCTTATGACCGACGAACCCTCCAAATTGTCCGAAGCAATCGGCATAGCCCGTTTTACAAAACGCATTGTCTGGCAGAATATCTTTTTTGCCTTGGGCGTCAAGGGCCTGTTTTTGATACTCGGCGCTTTCGGCGCGGCTTCTTTGTGGGAAGCCGTATTCGCCGATGTGGGAGTGGCGCTTCTCGCCGTCCTAAATGCGGCGAGAGCCGGCAAAGCGAAGCTGTAATTCACTGCACAACAATCACGCAGCCGAGCGGCGGCACTTGTATCTCAATTCCCTCCGGTTTGTTTTCAATGAGCGTTTCCGCCGTTTCTTTTCCGCATGCCGTCAATTTCAGCTTTTTAAAGACATCAAACCTGCCGTCGCGGACCGTCACCCGCCGTTCTTCTTTTGTCCAGTTGGCCAATATCACCGCATGCCCGCCATTTTGGGACTGCCATGCCGAATGAAACACCGCCGCGTAATTATGAGCGCGCCCGCCGAAATTCCATGTGACGCGCTCTATAGCCTCTACTTTGGCGGGTCTTTCCATGCGTCCGAATACCAGAAAATCCTTTCCGGCCCCGCGACGCATTGCCAGAGTGCTGCGCATCAATTCGAGCGCATCGTCGTTGTTGCCGACTCTCGGCTCCCACAATGCCCAGTTGCTCGTGTCTTTGTCCAAGAGCGTTCCGTCGCCGGTCAAAACCCCGCCGGGTATTCCGCCGAGTATAAAATTCGTCGCGTTCTTGATGACGAGATGATACGGCTCGGGGCCGAATCCCATCATGCCCTGCAACACGACGCACTCGTGGAACAAATACTGATAGAGCGGAATCGTGTCGGTCCCGTAATCGGCAGGGTAAACGCGCAATTCAGTCTGTTGAAACAGGGGAAGGCAAACTTCGTTCAACCCGGATTCCGCCGAATGCACCACGTCATATTCGCCCTTTTCTTTTGCGAGGCCGTGCATGCCGTTCACGAATTCCGTCATGGCTTCGTGCATCCATTTGCCCGGTCCCGCAGGATGTCCGTGGTCGCCGGCAAAGCACGGGAACGTCGCCGAGCCGTTGTTCTGGTCGAGATACTGCAAAGCCTCCATGCCCCAGTCTACCAGACGCCCGACGATTTCGAGCCCTGTTTTCTGCATTTTCTCCGTGCCGAGACAGCCCGCGATATTCATCCGGAAATTGCGCCACGGATCTACCCAGTCGTTTCCCTCGACGGTTTTGCAATAGCCTTCTTCCGCGTTTATGGAATCAAGATAGTCGCGTCCGTCGTAGCCGCTCCACACCTGATCGTAGCACCAGCGCGTCCCGCTGCAGAAACTGCCCGCGTGCCAGCCCCTTTTTTTCATCATGGCGATGGCGTTTTTCATCGATTCCTCGCCGCCGATCGGGGGAAAACAGTCCGGATAAACCCACGAGCCCGCGCGTTCCCAGCCCATAAACACGATACACAGCGGGGAATCTATTTTATCGGCTATATTTTGCAGCAGCGGCACGCATTTTTCATAGGGCACAAATTCTTCGATTTCGGTCACGTCCCCCATGTCAAGCTGTCCGCCCGAGCGTATCGTTATATACGCGGGTGAATCGACGAGCCATTTGGGGACATTTTCTTTTTTTGTCAGCGGTATGAACCATTTTTGTTTCATGCTCCATTCGCGGTAAATATCCGCCGCGTCATACCAGTCGCCCTCGAATGTGGTGAGCATGGTGTCGTATTCAAGAGTCCGTTTGTTTTCCACGTTCCAGTCGCCTGCATGGGACACTCCGAGCCGCATGCCCGGTTTTCTGTGCAGGACTTTGAATCTTTTTATGTTCGCCTCCGTGTCGTCGCAGGCGAGATACAGCCCCGCTTTGTCGTTGTAATAGGCGAGAAACTGAGCGTATGTCATGCCGGGATAATGCCCGCACATATCCTCAAACGGCGTGAATTCCCACGCCTGATATGAATCCGGGCGCATGCGGTTCATCTGCACGTTGACGCTGCCGCCGAATTCAAGGGCGCCCGTCATCAATCTGCCGCTGCCGTACCCCTGAGGCACGACGACGGCTTCCGTGCCCGCCGCCCCGCCCAATTTGTACGGGCAGACGACAAACGGGTATTGCACGTCGGCCACGCGCAGTCCGCACCTGTTGTCTATCGAAACGTTGAAACGGGCGAACCTGTCCCCGGAGCTCACGCTGACTCTGCACTCAATGGTGAGGTCCCTTCCGTCAAAATCGTCAAATACCGCCGTATAGACCCCCTTTGCCGGGTTCTCGATTGTGATTTTGCCCGCTGAGAGCGAACTTAGCAGGCGGTAACGTTTTTTGCTTTCGTAATACCCCATCTCGAATGTCGGATATGTTTCGTCAAACTCTATGAATTCCTGTTCCGGCGCGGTTTTTGAGCGCATTGAGCAGAGGCGCAAATTTTTTGCGTCAAATTCGAGAAAACTGTTTGTTGTTTCAAGTTTGATTCGTTTGGCAGGCATAAATAATATCCTTTCGCTTTATTAAATTAAAAATAATAAAAGGGAAAAATGTTTTTATTCTTTTGCTCTTGACATTTTGCGAAAAAACGAATACAATTATATTGAGGGCTTGCGAAGCGATTTGAAGCGATCGATTTGTAAATTTGCGAGGCAAATTATAATATATATTTTAAAAACTGTAAGGGAGAATGCGAAATGAGTAAAGAAACTTTCAGGCAAAGAGAAGTCACTTTTGACGTTGAAACTGACGACATGATAAAGGTAACCGCAAAAGGATACAACAAACAACTTGTGAGAGTGTCCGGCGCCGGCGCAAATTCGCAGAATTATACAATGGACACAACGGCAATCCCAATACTGACATGCGACAAAAAAAGTCTGGGCGGAGGCGGCATAACTATTTCCGTCAGCACATATGACGTATTGAGCATCAAGAAAACGCTTTTCGGCATAAAAGTAGCGGTAATAAGTTCGGTATAGGCAGCTAATACCCGTACGCTTCATCAAATGTTTTTCCCGCATATTCCCATATGCTTATCGGCCCGTTTTTGTATTGCCACGCGGCGATTCTGCCTTTTGAATAGTCGCTCAGGTCATACTGATACATTTCATCTTCAAAACCCCATACCCTGTAAAAAATCGGTTTTTTTTCGCCGTCGCGGCCGAAATAGACAAAAAACTCGCCGCCGGGCACGCCGTCTTCATCTATCCATCTCCAGACTCCGGCGAGTTTTTCCCACAAACCGTCGATTTGCTCCCGTTCCGTTTCGCCGTTTTCGTCGCCGGCCTTGGGAGAAAAAAAGCCGTGGGGATTGCTTAGAGGGACGTCAAAGCCGACCCATTCGTATTCGGCGGCGAACGAAAGCGGAAAAGTGGCGTCCTCATACATATCGTTGATTTGCATAAACAGAAGTTTGCCGTCCGCAAAAGCGGCGTAATATCTCTGTCCCGAAAGAGAGGCCCCGCACAGCTCCACATGCCACGCCCGGTTTGCGGCCCCGTCCCAGATCGCGCCGTCTTTGTATTCTATATACAGCTCATATTCCGCCTGTGAATAATGTATTATATCGGACAATTGAAGCTCTGCGTGAAACGTCGGATATATGGCTATTTCCGAATAGATTTCCCTGTCCGATTCCGCCAATGCGAAATCCCCGTCCGGGTCGGAATATGAGACCATGCGCCATGTGCCGTACAATTCGGGTATTTCCCACTGGGCGCCGTAGGAGGGCATCTTTGCCTGCTCCATGATTATCGTAAAACTTTCGCCGAAAAAGCCGTCATATTCAATCATCAGACGCCCCTCTCGCTCTAATGTGCCCGCATACGCCGCGGCTGACGCGGTTTTTGTCTCCGTCAGCGTAAGCGAGCCGCCGTCGAGTATCCAGCCGCAATCGAATACATCGCGGAAGCCGTAATAATTGCTCTCGGCTGAGGCCTGGCTGAAACGGAAATAGCCGGTGCCGTCCTCCCACAGAAACAAATCCGACCAAAATTCGTCCGCGGTGATATCCTCGCCTTCATATTCGACCGCTTTCCAATAAGTGCCGTCCAACCCCTCCGATTTTTCGGTTGCATCCGATTTTGTTTTTTGCCCGGCGGGGTTTTTGAGCGTTGGGGCGCACCCCAAAACAGCCGCGCATAAAATCACGAGAGATAAAACGAGCGCGCATATACTTATATACTTCACTTTGTTATTCATGATTATGCCCACGGATTGGACGATTCCGCCTTTTTTATGCCTGTTAAGAGGAATTGTTCCCACAAATACCACTTGCCGTCCTTGGCCTGGCGCAGCGTGATCGGACGCGGGGTGTCCGCGCCGCCGCACGCGACAAACAACTTGGCGTAGCCCTGATTGTCATAGCTGTACGGATTATCGCTTACGACGACCGTATAAGGCCTCGACGGAGTATAGTCGTTTTGCGGGGTCGCGCCCGCGAAATAGGAACGCGCGAGATAATCCCCTTTGCCGGCCTGTCCCATTTCGCCTTTAAGAAACTGGATTTCGCGCCCGCTCAATGGACTCGGGCCTTTCAGGATGTTCATCATGGCAAGGGCCTCGTTCGGGTTTTGGCTGTAAACGTTGAGAGCCAGAACAAACATCGCCGCGGTGTCGTGGGGCGTTTGCATCTGCGCCTGCGGCAGCGCTTTAAATTCCGCCTGGCTTGCGGGCAGTGCGGCAAACGCTATGGATTTTGCTCCCCCTCCGCCTGTCGTTTGCGCGGGTTGCGCGCCGGTTGCTTTAGTCACCTGTTCGGCGACATTGGCCGCCTGTTTTTTAAGTTTGTCAAAAAAGCCCATTTGATTTTCCTCACTTTCAATTTCGAATTTTTTTTATTAGCCCCCTTCCGGTACACTCATTGTAGCATATGACACAAAAAAAGTCAAGGGAGAAAATTATAATTTTAATGGCCATGAGAAAAACCAAAATTCCCGCACTTGCCCTTATACTGTTATCGCTGTCGCTGTTTGCCTTTACAACGGCTTGTACGCAAAAAAATAACGGCCCGGAGAGCACTGGCATACCGGAACCCGCGCGCGGCGAAACCGGTTCTTTCGCGCAGTATTCAAAAGAACCGCCCGTAAGCGAGCCGCCAAAAATAACGGCGGATGAGCAATCGGAAGATATGACGGAGTTTTCGCCCCCCGCGCAGCAAACGACCGAACCGCCCGAAACCACACAGCCGCCGCAAACCGAACCGACGGCGACAGAGGCGCCGGAAACCACGCCGACGGCGACGGAGGCAACAAAGCCGCCAAAGCCCGCGGAAGCACAAAGTATCATCAAAAATGTGCCGGTCACTTCGATATACATCGAAACGGACAAGTACACATATACAACCGGCGAAACCGTCGGATTCAAAGTGACCGTTTACCCCGGCGACGCGACGGATAAAAGCTATAGCGTCGATATATCGGGGGCCAAAGGAAAGCTCACGGGAAACAGCTCTTTGGCATTCTCTTCGGGCGGACTTGCGACAATAACCGTTTTTGCCGCAAACGGAATTTCCGGGAAAACGCAAATAGAAGTAATCGATTTAATAGAATTGGCGGCGGAAGTCATACGGCTCACCAACATGGAAAGGGCAAATCATGGCCTGCCCGAATTATCGGGGGGCAATTCTTTGCTGAACTCCGCCGCCATAATCAGAGCCGGTGAAATCATCGGTACTTTTTCCCACACCCGCCCAAACGGGAGCAGCTGTTTCAGCGTGCTTGACGATGTCGGGCTGAATTACCTCGTGGCGGGGGAAAATATATGTTCGGGGCTGTCTTCGCCAAAGGCGGCCGTAGACGCATGGATGGGCTCCCAAGGCCATAAAGACAATATATTGGATCCGGAATATACGCAAATAGGAGTGGGTGTGGCAAGGGACGGTAACGGGGACTTTCACTGGGCGCAGATGTTTCTGCTCGGGGGGTGATTCATTGGGCGTCCTGATAGCTTTCGATCAGTTTCGACAGCTCCTTCTCTATTTTCCCCTGAAGCTTGTCGTAAGTCGACATGACGGTATTCTGGCTTTTCTTTATAGTGTCGCAAAGCGCGTCGAGATATCCGCCTATGGCGAACACCCGCCCTATATCGTAAACCGTGGAGCTGAAAATAATGTCGAGCATCGCCGACGAATCCTCATCCCTTGTGTATTTTCTCTGCAGACACACGTCGTAATACGCGGGCTTTATCATTTTCCTCCCGTGATACGCCATGGCGTCGAGTATGATGGAATTTTGGGTGACG
>Ga0123356_10003755_pt1 | contig 15827 bp, 14 predicted proteins | sample TergutEmb28metaG_2_FD_92546 | JGI IMG/M metagenome (GOLD analysis project Ga0123356, IMG submission 92546) | Embiratermes neotenicus P3 segment gut microbial communities from Petit-Saut dam, French Guiana - Emb289 P3 | ecosystem: Host-associated > Arthropoda: Insects > Digestive system > Gut ... | reverse complement strand
TCTTCCATGGTACGCCTGGCCGCGCACACCGCGCCGCCCGATCTGCGGCAACTGGAGGCGGACTTGGCAGTGGTGCTAAAGGAGAAGGAGGCGGCGGTAACGGCGCAGGAATTCGAGAAAGCAGCCCAATTGCGCGACCAGGAAAGTAAGCTGATGGAGCAGTTGGAGCATGGACGTAAGGGGTGGCATAAGGAAGCGAGCAGCAGGAGTTTGGTGGTGGATACAACAGAAATCGCGCGGGTGTTGGCGGATTGGACGAATATTCCGGTGGCGCAATTACAGGAAGGCGAGGCCGAGCGCCTGTTGAAGCTGGAACAATTGTTGCATGAACGCGTGGTGGGCCAGGATGAAGCGGTCACGGGTATCGCCAAAGCCATTCGCCGCGCCCGCTCCGGCTTGAAAGATGCGCGCCGCCCCATCGGTTCTTTCATTTTTTTAGGCCCCACCGGCGTGGGCAAAACAGAACTGGCGCGGGTTTTGGCCAATGTGATGTTCGGCTCCGAAGACGCTATGGTACGCATAGATATGAGCGAATATATGGAGAAACATTCCGTTTCACGCCTGGTGGGAGCGCCTCCCGGTTATGTGGGCTATGATGAGGGCGGCCAGTTGACGGAAACGGTGCGGCGCAAACCCTATAGCGTGGTGTTGCTGGATGAGGTGGAAAAAGCGCATCCCGATGTATTCAATATATTACTGCAAGTGCTGGAGGATGGACGCCTCACCGACAGCACGGGCCGCATGGTGGATTTCCGCAATGCCATTGTCATCATGACCTCCAATGTCGGCGCTTCCACCCTCAATAAAATACGTAGCATGGGTTTTGCCACGGTCAGCGATAAAGAACGCAGCGAAGACGATTATCAGCAGATGAAGGAACGCGTACTAGCCGAACTGAAGCAAACCTTCCGTCCGGAGTTTATCAACCGTGTGGATGATATCGTGGTGTTCCGCCAGTTGGAAAGCGAACAGATCTGCTCTATCGCCCGCTTGCTGGTGGCGGATCTGCAAAAACGCCTGCTGGATCAGGATATGACGCTTTCTGTCAGCGACGGCGTGTATAAACATCTGGCCGATGAAGGCTTCGACGCCGCCTATGGCGCGCGTCCGCTGCGCCGGGCTGTGCTGCGCCTGCTGGAAGACCCGCTAAGCGAGGCGATACTGCGCGGCGAATTTGCAGCTGGCGCGGAAATACAGACGAAGATGAAAGGCGATAAAATTGTCTTTATCGCCAAACATCAATTGACGCCGCAACAGGATTTGCGTCAGGATCTACAGCAAGATCTGCAAGAAGAAATAGAATCCATGTGAAATTGAGGCGAAAACCTTGTCCGCATTTGCCATTTTAAAACGGAAGAGAAAAGAATCACCGTCATCTCCCGGCCGTTCACCCAAAATACTGATCTTACTGCTGATAATAGCCTGCCCCTTGCTATACTGGCTGCGCTGGTCTATAACCGGCATTTCCTTTCTATTTTCCATGGCCAGCTTGGCCTGCCCGATACTTGCTTTTTTTCTCCTGTCTTTCCTGCCATGGCAAAAACGCGGCTTGCGCATCGCCAGCCGCGTTTTGCGTCTGTTATATCTGGCCGGCGCCATCGCTTTTATCATCAGCTTTGTCATAGTGCAAACCCTGATTTGGCAAACCGTAGCCCAGGCACGGCAACAGAAACCTGATGCCCCCTGCCTGCTGGTGCTGGGTGCGGGGCTGTTCAATGGTGAAATACCCTCTTATGTGCTGCAATACCGCTTGATTGCCGCCCGCGATTACATGCGCGCCCACCCGCAAAGCGTGGCTGTGCTCTCCGGTGGTCAGGGGCCAAACGAAAACATCACCGAGGCTTTAGCCATGCGGCGCTGGCTGGTAAATTATGGCATAGAAGAAGAACGCCTGCACATGGAAGAGCATTCCACCTCCACGGCAGAAAATATCGTATTCAGCCTGCCCATTATCCGCGAATTGGGCTATAATACGGCGGTTATTGTTACCAACGACTTCCATTTACGGCGCGCCGCATTGCTGGCCAAGCATTATGGCTTGGAAACACAACTTTTAGGCGCACCCACGCCGAAAATATTCCTGGTTCCCGCTACCTACTATTTGCGCGAATATTTCGCGTTGATCAGGGCCTGGCTGCTGCTTAATTTCTATCCGCAGGCTTTGCCGCAAATATCTTTGTATTGACAACAACCAAAGGGGTAATTTATCATGCCTAAAGAAAAAACGGCCTTTTTTTGCTCTTCCTGCGGTGGGGAAAGTGTGCGTTGGCAGGGCCGTTGCCCGCATTGCGGGGAATGGAACACCATCGTGGAGCAGCGGGTGACCGTGGAAAAGGGCGGGGCGGCTAAAAACCGCGTTAAGCCGCCGCAAACCGCCGCTCCGCTGACCGAGCTGAACAGCGCGCTTTGCGCGCGTTGGCAACTGGGCCTTTCGGAATTGGATAATGTACTGGGCGGCGGGCTTATGCCAGGCTCATCACTGCTGCTGGGCGGCGAGCCGGGCATCGGCAAATCCACGCTGCTGCTGCAAATAGCCTATGCTATGCGCCATCATGGGCAAACCCTGTATGTCAGCGGCGAGGAAAGCCCGCAGCAAATACATATGCGGGCGCAACGCCTGGGTACAGTGGACGCTTCGGTGCTGCTGAGTACAGAAAACGAGATCGGCCGCGCCTTAAGCGAGGCGGCGCGTATCCGGCCGGTATTGTTGATAGCAGATAGCATTCAGGCGCTCACCGACGCGCGTTTGGAAAGCACCGCCGGCACGGTATCGCAGGTGCGGGCGGTGGCCGCGGCCTGCCTGGAAGCGGCGCGGGAAATCGGCTGCGCGGTGGTGCTGGTAGGCCATGTGACCAAGGACGGACAAATTGCCGGGCCGCGCGTGCTGGAACATATGGTGGATACGGTGTTGTATTTCGAAGGCGACCGCTACCAGGCTCTACGGCTGTTACGCGCGGTCAAGAACCGTTTCGGCTCCACCAATGAAATCGGCGTATTCGAGATGAGCGGCGCGGGTTTGATGCCATTAGGCCAGCCCTCGGCTTATTTCCTCAGCGGACGTGAAACCATGCTGCCCGGCAGCGCCGTTACCTGCGTGATGCAGGGCAGCCGCCCCATGTTGCTGGAGGTGCAGGCCCTAGTGGCCCCCAGCAGCTTTGGCAATGCCCGCCGCTTGGCCGCCGGCTATGATACACAAAGGTTGATGATGCTGTTGGCGGTGCTGGAAAGGCGTTTGGCCCTGCCGCTTTCCTCCCGTGACGTTTACCTGAATATCGCGGGCGGCTTGCGCGTGGAGGATACGGCCGTGGATTTAGCCGCCGCCGCCGCTATCGTATCTTCACTAAAAGAGCAGCCCCTGGAGGATGGGCTGCTGGTATTCGGGGAAATAGGCCTATTAGGCGAATTACGCGCCGTGCCGCAGGCGTTGCGGCGGGTAAAGGAAGGCGCGGCTTTCGGCTTTACCAAGGCTCTGACTCCACGCGGCATTGAGGAAAAAATCCCCGGCGCGCGCTGTTTAGCAGCCGCCGACTTGGCCCAGGCTTTAGAGATATTGGGCCTAACGCAGTCTTCGACCGCAAGTGTTGAGTGGTGAGTTTTGAGTTATGATGAGATTATTTTTTTGGCAAAGCATTTTTTTAACGGTGGCGATATGCTATAATAGGCATACGAAGCAACAGGAGGATTTTACCATGGACAAAGAATTTCTGGCAGCGATACGAGAAGTACTGAAAACGGAACTACAACCAATACAGACAGATATTTCTGGCCTTAAGGCCGATGTATCTGGCCTCAAGGAAGGTCAAGCTAGCTTAATGGCTGATGTATCTGGCCTTAAGACTGATGTATCTGGCCTAATGGCTGATGTATCCGGCCTTAAGGAAGGCCAAGCTAGCCTAATGGCTGATGTATCCAACCTTAAGACGGATGTATCTGGCCTTAAGGAAGGTCAAGCTAGCCTAATGGCTGATGTATCTGGACTTAAGAAAGGTCAAGCTAGCCTAACGGCTGATGTATCTAGCCTTAAGGAAGGTCAAGCTAGCCTAACGGCTGATGTATCTAGCCTTAAGGAAGGTCAAGCTAGCCTAGTGGCTGATGTATCTAGCCTTAAGGAAGGCCAAGCTAGCCTAATGGCTGATGTATCTGGCCTTAAGACTGAGGTATCTAGCCTTAAGGAAGGTCAAGCTGATTTACATGAAGAGATGGCATTAACAAACCAACGCATTGCTAAGCTAGGAAAAGACATGGATAAGCTATTAGGAATCGTCACAAAAGCAGAAGAAGAGCACGGCAAACAGCTAAAAGCGATTATTGATGCTCAAGTTGTATATAAAGAAACCCATAAGCAGCATGAACCGCGCATAATCAAGCTGGAAACAGAGGTCGACCGTTTAGACAGCGAAATAAGGGCCATTAGGATTGCAAAATAGCCCTAAGTATACATATATCACAAAAGCGGAGCATGGGTAAGGCAAACCACGCTAACTATGGCTCATTGACAGCAAAACAGTAGAAACCAAAAATCTACATAATTTTGAAGAAAATCTTCAAAATTATGTAGATTTTATTATGCATTATGCATTATGCATTATGCATTATGCATTATTTACTCATTCCCAGCTTGACCGCGCGGATATTATGCTCCAGCAAATGTTCTTTGCGCGCCGGCACACATTTTTTCAGGGAAGCGCATACTGTATCCAAGGTGGAAAAGCCGGTTTCCTGCAGCATCTTGCCCAATAATATCATATTGGCCAAGCCCTCCAGATCCTCGTCCACAGACAACTGAGAAGCCGGCACCTTGAACAGGGTAATGTCATCGCGCGTGCATTCGCGTTCCACCAGGGTGGAATCAATGAATACCAGCCCGCCCGGTGCTACCATGCTGATGAATTTATCGAAGGACGGGCCGTTTAAGGCCAGCAAAACATTGGGCTGATTGACCAGAGGAGAACCGATCGGTTGGTCGGAAATACATACGCCACAGTTAGCCGTACCGCCGCGCATCTCCGGGCCATAGGAAGGCAGCCAGGTCACTTCTTTGCCGTCGATAAGCCCGGCATAGGCCGCTACCTTGCCGCCGAATAAGACTCCCTGCCCGCCAAAGCCGGCGAAAATCATCCGGTAATCCGTCATATTATTCGCCTCCTTCCGCAGTAATATCCTTATATACTCCCAAAGGATAATAGGGCAGCATATTTTCCCGCAGCCAATCCAGCGACGCTATCGGTTCCATGCCCCAGTTGGTGGGGCAATGGGATATTATTTCCACTATGGAAAAGCCCCGTTTGGCTAATTGATTATCGAAGGCTTTGCGTATCGCCGCCTTAGCCTTACGGATATGGGGCACGGAATCCACGGATACGCGCTCGGCATAGGCTACGCCGTCCAGCGTGGCCAGCATTTCACATACGCGCAGGGGATGGCCGGCTGTCGCCGTATCGCGCCCATAGGGCGAAGTCTGCGTTATCTGCCCCGGCATGGTGGTGGGCGCCATTTGGCCGCCGGTCATGCCGTAGATGGCATTATTGACGAAGATGATAACGATATTTTCACCGCGCGCCGCCGCGTGCACGGTTTCCGCCGTGCCGATGGCCGCCAAATCGCCGTCGCCCTGATAGGTGAAGATAACATGATCCGGCAAAGCGCGCTTCAAACCCGTGGCTACCGCCGGCGCGCGGCCATGCGGCGCTTGCACCATATCCAGGTTGAAGAAATTATAGGCCAGAACCGAGCAACCCACCGGCGCCACGCCCACGGTCTTGCCCACTACATCCAGTTCCACCAGCGTTTCCGCCAGCAGCTTATGGATGATGCCATGGCCGCAACCCGGGCAATAGCTAAGAATGGCATCCGTTAAAGCGGATGATTTTTTATATATTGTGCGCATCATGCTCACCTCCTGCTATGGCTTGTATTTGTGCCAATATATCCGCCGGCGAGGGTACCATGCCGCCGGTACGGCCGAAAAAGTGTACGGGCAGGGCGCCATTTACGGCCAGCCGCACATCATATACCATTTGCCCCATGCACAATTCCACCACCAGCATATTTTGCACCCGCCGCGCCAAGGCCTGCAACTGTTGTTGGGGGAAAGGCCAAAGCGTGATAGGCCGCAACAGACCGGCTTTTATCCCCTGCGCGCGCGCTTCGTTGACGGCGCTCCGCGCGATACGCGAAGAGGCGCCATAGGCTATCAGCACTATCTCCGCGTCGTCGGTCAGGTATTCTTCGTATAATACCTCATTCGCTTCGATCTGCTCATAGCGCTTGAAGCGAGCCCGCACTTTCTGCTCCAGCAATTCCGGGTTTAAATATAGGGAATTGACGATATTATGCGGACGGCTGTTTTTATGCCCATTGGTAGCCCAGGGTTTTTCAGCCTCTATCACCGGCACTTCATTGAAAACCACCGGCTCCATCATCTGCCCCAGCAAGCCGTCGCCCAGGATCATCGCCGGTATGCGGTATTTCTCGGCCAGTTCGAAGGCCTTGGCGGGGAAATCCGCCATCTCCTGTACGGTGGCGGGCGCCAGCACCAGCAAATGCGTATCGCCGTGGCCGGGCGCCTTGGTGGCCTGGAAATAATCGGCCTGCGAAGGCTGTATGCCGCCCAATCCGGGGCCGCCGCGCTGTATATTGACGATCAAGCAAGGCAAATCGCTGCCGGCCAGGTATGAGAAACCTTCGGTTTTCAGCGAAATACCCGGCGAGGAGGATGAGGTCATGGCCCGCACCCCGGCCGCGGACGCGCCCAGCACCATGTTGATCGCCGCGACTTCCGATTCCGCCTGCAAATAAGTACCGCCGATCTGCGGCATTTTGCGCGAGAGATAAGCGTTGATCTCCGTTTGCGGCGTGATCGGATAACCGAAGAAGTGACGGCAACCGGCCCGTACCGCCGCTTCCGCCAGGGCTTCATTGCCCTTCATTAATACACGTTCCGCCATATTCAGTCCTCCTTTTCCACGGTAATGGCGCTATCCGGGCAGATAATAGCGCACATGGCGCAGGCGCTGCATTTTTCCTGCTCCACAATAAACGACGGATGATAGCCTTTGGCATTGAGTTTGCCCGCGTTCAACTGCAATAACTTACGCGGACAAGTAACCGTACACAACCCGCAACCCTTACAAACAGCCTCGTCTATGGTCAAACGATTGACCATGTTATCACACCCTTTCGAAAAATTCATAATTCATAATTCATAATGCATAATAAAAACCATTGATTAGCATTTATCTGTATAGTTCTCACAATCATTATGAATTATGCATTATGCATTATGCATTATGCATTATGCATTTAATAAGTTTTTGCTCTCTCTTCTCCGCGCAGTACGCGTAGGGCGCCTTGCGCTAGTGCTTCCAGTTCATTTTCACCGGGATATGTCATTACTGGCGCTAATTTATCCACGCGTTGTTTGATGGCGCCGGTGAAGCGTGTGGAGTAGGCCAGGCCGCCGGTGAGGATGATGGCGTGTACACGTCCTTCCAGCACTGTTACCATCGCGCCGATCTCCTTGGCGATCTGATAAGCCATGGCTTCCACCACCAGGGCGGCGTGTTCATCGCCCTGCTGTATCATTTTTTCCACCTTGGGCAGGTCATGCATGCCCAAATAGGCCTTCATGCCGCCCTGCTTGCTCACCATATCCTTGATTTCCTGCTTACTGTATTGGCCGGAAAAACATAATTCTATTATCTTATACAATGGCACGGCGCCGCTGCGTTCCGGCGTGAAGGGCCCTTCGCCGGCTATCCCGTCGTTGACGTCGATCACGCGGCCATAGCGATGCGCGCCGATGGTAATGCCGCCGCCCAGATGCGCCACCACGAAGCGCGCGTCCTCATATTGCAGGCCCAATTCACGGGCACAGTGGCGCGCCATGGCTTTGGCGTTCAGCGCATGAAAAAGGCTGCGGCGATCCAAGCCGGGCAAACCGCTTAATCTGGCTGCCGGCTCCAATTCGTCTACCGCCACCGGATCGACGATGAAGGCGGGAACGCCTTGTTGGCGGCCGATCTCCTCAGCGATGATGGCGCCTAAATTGGAAGCGTGAACACCGTGGATACCGGCGGCTAAATCCTTAAGCATATCCTCATTCACGGCGTAAGTGCCGGAATCGATGGGTTTTAATAGACCGCCGCGGCCCACCACGGCGCTAAGCCCCGCCAGCGATATATCGTTTTGCCGCAAAAATTCCATCAGGCATTCCATACGCCGCGGTTTTTGATCTATCAGGGTGGGGCAATCATCGAATTCATTCGTTTCATGGCGGACGACATCTTCCACCACCAATTGCCCGTTTTCATACACCGCCAGCTTGGTGGAGGTAGAACCGGGGTTTATGGCTAGCACTTTGTATATTTTTTCATTCGTATCCGTTTTTGGCAAGGTTTTACTCCTTCCATATTTTTTTAACGTCATTGCGGCCTCCGAGCCGCAATCCCCCGGGATAATGATTTAGGGGTGAACTGTGTTTGCCCAGATTTTTGCAGATATAAGGGGTTTAGCATACCCTTATAATAACTCTTATTCCGGCCTCTATCTTCTGGCTTCTGGCCTCTGGCCCCTGCATAGGGCCGCCCCTACGGAAACCTTAATTACCTACGGTCGGCTATTTTGGCGGCGCAGGCTATGGAATAGAGTTTATTTTGCAGGCTGTCGCCGCGTGATGAAAGCACTATCGGCGCGGCGGCGCCCATTACCACGCCGCCGAAGATGCTGTTGCCGGCGCAGGTAAATACCTTAAGCGAGCAATTGCAGGATTCTATATTGGGGAAAAGTAAAATATCGGCTTGTCCGGCTACCGGGGATTCCACACCCTTATGTTCCGCCGCATAGGCGGAAATGGCCAAATCCATGGCCAGCGGTCCATCCACCACGCAGCCTTTGATTTGTCCGCGCCGGTTCATCACCGTTAGCAGCGCGGCGTCTAGCGTGGGCGGCATATCCGGATTCACGGTTTCCACCGCCGCCAGCACCGCCACTTTGGGGATATCCACGCCCATGCCGCGGGCCGCGGCTACCGCGTTTTCGATCAGCTTCACCTTGGCGGACAAATCGGGATAGGTTACCATGCCGCCATCGGTCAAAAACAGCATTTTATCCAATATGGGGGAATACATTACGCATACATGCGAGATCAGCCCGCTGCCACGCAGTCCCTGTTCTTTATCCAACACTGCTTTGAGCAAGTTGGATGTTTGCATAAGCCCTTTCATCAGCATATCCGCTTTGCCTTCGCGCACCGCCCGCACCGCGGCTACCGCCGCCTGGCGTTCATCCGCCGTGTCGATAATCTCAAAGGCAGAGATATCCACATTCTGCCGCGCCGCCAATTGCCTTATTTTGGCGGCATTGCCACATAAAATAGCCGTGGCGATATCCTGCCGCCGCGCCTCCGCCAATACCTCTAATACCAGCGCATCCTCCGCGGCAGCCACAGCCACCGTTTTGGGCGCGGGCAGTTTTGCCTGTGCCAACAAAGCAGAAAACTCCATAAGCATTCCTCCAGTTTAATAAATTTATTCCATAGCTTCAATATTAACTTAATTATAATCTTTCTGCCGTAAAAATACAATGCAAATTTAATAAAATGGCAAAATCCACAAATTTTCTAATTTAACAAATAGTTCCGCCGCCCACCACCGTATCCCCGTCATAGAATACCACTGCCTGCCCCGGCGTAATGGCGCGTTGCGGCTGCGCGAAGTTTACTTGTACCTGGCCGTCCGCCAGCGGCGTGATGATGGCTGGGGTTTGGGGCTGTTTATAGCGGGTTTTTACCTCTACCTGCATAGGCGAGCATAAAGCGGCGATAGAGATGAAATTCACATCCTTGGCCATCAGGCTATCACGGTACAGTTCATCCTGATGGCCCAGGGTCACCGTATTGCGCGCCGCGTCCATAGCCACCACATAGCGCGGAGCGCCAAAGCTTTGGCCCAGCCCCTTGCGCTGGCCGATGGTATAATGGATCAAGCCGCGGTGAGTAGCCAATACCCGGCCGGCGCTATCAATAAAATCCCCCGGCGGCGAGCTTACTTGCAAGGCGCGCGTGAGAAAACCGGCATAATCGCCGTCCGGCACGAAACAGATATCCTGGCTGTCCGGTTTGGCGGCATTAACCAGGCCATGTGCTTCAGCGAGGGCGCGCGCCGCCGTTTTAGCGAGCCCGCCCAGTGGCAATAGCAGCCTGGACAGCTCTTCCTGGCCCAGCGCATACAATACATAGCTCTGATCCTTACTTTGGTCAAGCGCTTTTTTCAGCAGCCAGCGGCCATGATCCCCGCTCCATTCCACGCGCGCATAATGGCCGCTGGCCATATATTGCTGCTCCATAAGCACCGCGCGTTCCATAAGCCCGCCGAATTTGATATGGCGGTTGCAGAAAATACAGGGGTTGGGCGTTATGCCGGCTACATAAGCCGCGGCAAAGCGCCGTATCACCTCCTGCTCAAATAGCGCGCTGAAATCGAAGACATGATGTTCGATGACCAGCTTATGGCAGACACAGCGCGCGTCCTGAACATGGGAAAACGGGCAGCAGAGGCGCATAGCGCCAGGCAAGCCGCTTCCCCCGCCGCCAAACAGTTCAAGCGTAGCGCCGCAAATTTCATAACCCTGCTCTTGCAACAACAGCGCGGCCACCGAACTATCCACACCGCCACTCATAGCCACCATTACTTTTTCCACAACGTACCCATCCTTCCTGACCCCTGATCCCTGATCCCCGGCCTCTATTATATCTTACATCATGCGCCTGCTTTTGTCACGGTCTTGTTTTTTAGAAAATTAAGCGATTTCTTTGCCAACAAGAACTTGACAATGTCGATGTAAAATTATATTATATATAAAGAATGGATAATATTACAAAAATATGAAACTTTTTAGCGCCAGCCATTTTTGCATAGCCTTGGCAGTGGCGAAAAACAATAAAGGAGCGAACTCCATGGATTTATCTAGTTTGGTTGGTCTGATACTAGCGCTGGTAGGCATATTTGTTGGTATGGCCATGAAGGGCGTCAGCCCCGCGGCGCTGTATGTGCCCGCCGCCATGCTTATCATCTTTGTCGGCACCATCGGCGCTGTGGCTATCTCTTCCCCCACGCGGGATCTGAAGAATGTCGGCAAGATGTTCGGCGTTATCTTCGGCAACAAAAAGCATACCACTAACGAGGAAGCGATAGAGCAATTGGTCAGATTTGCTGAAATAGCCCGCCGCGAGGGCTTGTTGGCGCTGGAAAAGATGGTCAATGAAATTGAGGATCCTTTCCTGAAACGCGGCATTGTCATGATAAACGACGGCGTCACCACAGAATTCATAGAAGAAGCCCTGCTGGAGGATATTTACGCCACGGAGGAACGTCATGCCTCCAATGCACAGGTGTTTACGCAAGCCGGTACTTATGCGCCCACACTGGGGGTTTTGGGCGCCGTGGTGGGCTTGATAGCCGCCTTGGGCGATATGAATGATATTGAAAAACTTGGTCACGCAATCGCGGCGGCCTTTGTGGCCACGGTGTTCGGTATTTTTACCGGTTATGTGCTATGGCATCCCTTTGCCAATAAGCTGCGCCAAAAATCCAAGATCGAGATGGAAACCAGATACCTTATCATCAAAGGCTTGGTGGCGATGCAAAACGGCGAGAATCCGCGCATCCTGCGTGAAAAGCTATTGTCTTATCTTTCCGTTGGCGAACGTGAAAATGTTGGCACAGGAGGTGGCGGCGCATGAGTAAAAAAAAGGGACATGGCCCGGGTCATATAGACGAAACTTGGCTTATCCCCTATGCCGACCTGCTTACACTGCTGTTGGCATTATTCATCGTGCTGTTTTGTTCCAGCAGTGTAGATAAGGAGAAATATGAGAAAATCATGCGGGCTTTCGCCAGCGAGTTTAAGATATCCGAAACCAGTCAGGGCGGTGGCGGCGGTAATTTTTTACCGGATGATTTAGAAGGTCTGCTTACGCTGCCGCATGATGATGGCGAAGATGATGGAGGTAGTGGCAGTGGTAATGGGGATATGTTTGGCGAAGAATCGCAAATAGGCAAATTGTATGGCGCTCTTTTCGATTATATAGAGGGCAATAATTTGGGCGAGGAAATGCAGGTGCAAATCACCGGGGAATCGCTGCTTATTACCCTGACCAGCGATATCTGGTTCCCCTCCGGCAGCGCCGCCATCAGTTCGGTTCAGAGCGAAACGGCGAGAAAGATGACCGATATGATAGCTTCCATACACCGCGCAGAGGATCCGCTGCAAATAGTGATCACCGGGCATACGGACAATGTGCCGATAGGTACCGCGCAATACCGTTCCAACTGGCATCTTTCCGTTATCCGCGCCGTCAATTTTATGGAGGTCATGCTGGAGGGCGGCCAATTGAATCCGCGCATGTTCAGCGCCAGAGGCTACGGTGAATATGAACCTATCGACACCAATGACACGTCGGAAGGCCGGCAGCGCAACCGGCGCGTGGAGGTGCTGATTTCCATAGATAACCCTAATGCCGACAAGGAATAAAAAATAATCGATGTATTTTTATGCAAAAATATGAAATTATATACAATAGAACTTGACAATGTTCCCGCGGCATACTATACTATTGATTAATGATGTGAAAATTATTCCACATGAAGGGGGAGAAAATTATGAATAGTAGCAAAACAATCATCGAAAAAACCATGCAATTTGGCGCCCACAACTATCATCCCAAAGAAATAGTGGTTGAGCGCGCTGAAGGCGCTGTTGTCTATGATCCTGAGGGCCGTCAGTATTTCGATATGCTATCCGCATACTCGGCGCTGAATTTCGGCCACCGGCATCCGGAAATCGTCGCCGCCGCCAAAGATCAGTTGGATAAAGTCACGCTTACCTCCCGCGCCTTCCATAACGCCGTATTGGGCGATTTTTACGAAGCCCTGTGTAAGGTTACCGGCAAAAATATGATCCTGCCCATGAACACCGGCGCGGAAGCCGTGGAAACCGCGCTGAAAACAGCCCGCCGCTGGGGCGTGGATGTAAAAGGCGTGGCCGACGGCGCCCAGGAAATCATCGTCTGCGAGAACAACTTCCATGGCCGCACCATCGCCATCGTTTCCATGAGCACCGACGCTCAAGCCCGCCGCGCTTACGGCCCGTATACGCCGGGCTTCAAAGTGATACCCTATGGCGACGCCGGCGCCTTGGAAGCCGCCATCACCACCAATACCGTGGCTTTCCTGGTAGAACCGATACAGGGCGAGGCCGGGGTGATCATTCCGCCGGACGGCTATCTTAAACAAGTACGCGAGATTTGCAGCAATCATAATGTAATGTTCATTGCCGACGAGGTGCAGACGGGCTTTGCCCGTACCGGTAAATTATTCGCCTGCCAGCATGAAGAGGTAATTCCGGATATGTATGTGCTGGGCAAAGCATTGGGCGGCGGCGTGATGCCGGTTTCGGCGGTGGCTGCCGATAAGGATATACTGGGCGTATTCGAGCCGGGCTCGCATGGTTCCACCTTCGGCGGAAACCCGCTGGCCTGCGCCGTGGCCATCAAGGCCATGGAGATAGTGGAGCGCGATAATTATGCCGCCATGTCCGCGGAGAAGGGCGTATACTTCGCGAAGAAATTGCGGCAAATCAAAAATGAGCAGATAATCGAGGTACGCGGCAAGGGCCTGTTTATCGGCGTGGAATTTTCCGTGGACGCCGCGCCCTATGTGAAAAAATTGATCGCCGCCGGCGTTTTGGCCAAGGAAACCCATGAACGCACCATACGTTTCGCGCCGCCGATCATTATCACCTATGAGCAGATGGACGCGGCCTGCGCCATTATCGCCGAAGTGTTTACAAAGAACGATTAACGATGAACGATTAACATAAATTATCAGGAAGGGGAACGTTTATAATGGCTGTTAATTTAAAAGGAAGAAGCTTTTTGACTTTGATGGATTTTACTCCGGAGGAGATCCGTTATTTGTTGGATCTTTCGCATGATTTGAAGGTTAAGAAACGGGCCGGGCATATCGGTGAGGCGCTTAAGGGCAAGAATATCGTGCTGTTGTTTGAAAAAACCTCCACGCGCACGCGCTGCGCTTTCGAGGTGGCGGCCTTGGATGAAGGCGCGCATGTAACTTTCCTGGATTCCGGCAGCTCGCAAATGGGCAAAAAGGAGTCGCTGGAAGATACCGCGCGCGTACTGGGCCGTTACTATGACGGCATTGAGTATCGCGGCTTTAAACAGCAGGTGGTGGAGGATTTGGCGCGCTTCGCCGGCGTACCGGTATTCAACGGACTTACCGACGTGGATCATCCCACGCAGATATTGGCTGATCTGCTGACTATAGAGGAGCATACGCCTAAGCCGCTCAATAAGGTAAAGGTGGTATTTTGCGGCGATATCCGTAATAATATGGCGTATGCCTGGATGTATGGCTGCGCCAAGATGGGCATGCATTTTGTGGCTTATGGCCCGTCCGAGCTTGTGGTGGACGCGGATGTACTTACGCGCGCGCGTGCGGTGGCGGCGCAAACCGGCGCCATTATCGAGGTATGCCATGAACCCAGCTGCTTAAAGGGCGCAGATGTGCTGTACAGCGATGTCTGGGCTTCCATGGGCGAGGAAGCCCACATACCTGAACGCGTGCGTATGTTGACCCCATACCGTATCACCATGGATACGGTAGCCGCCACCGAAAACCCGGATGTGATTTTCCTGCATTGCCTGCCCAGTTTCCATGATTTCGAAACCACCATGGCCGCCACACAGCAGGAGTTGGGCTATGATATCCGCGAGGTGACAGACGAAGTATTCCGCAGCCGCCATTCCAAAGTATTCGACGAAGCGGAAAACCGCATGCATACTATCAAGGCGGTGATGGTGGCGACGATATAATTGACAATGGACAATTGATAATTGACAATTAAATGAAACAAGACGTATCAAATATGATGATGCGTCTTGTTTTTTTGTGCTTTTGTATTTTTTATCCTACAGAACAGGTAAAATATCTTTACTCCTGTTATGGCGCATGTTATAATAATCTCACTATTCTGAACCGAGGTGACAGGTAATAATTCAGGGCAATGCCTATAATCAACCGCATGCTGTAGGGGACGGCGTCCTCGACGTCCCGATCCCAATATAGTTGGTGGAATCCTGTAGAAACGGGCTGTCGAGGACGCCAGCCCCTACAGATAACAGCTATATCGTTATAAATGGCAATGTAGCTGAACAGATACACAAAAAAACAGGAGGTAAATAACATGAAAAACAGCACAAAGAAACTCGTTTCAATCCTATTGGCGGCGGCGCTGATAACCGGCTTGTTCGCGGCCATGCCTGCTACGGCATATGCGATGAACCCAACAGAACTGGCAAGCTACATTAGCGGCTTTGATCACGGCGGTACAGGTACTCTTACTCCCACTACGATGTTTGGAAACAGTGTTTACGTTGCCGGTTATGTCGCCGGCGTGAAGAATACGCTGACCCTGGATATTGACCCCGGTGTGGTGGTCATTTGGGAAGCCGAGTATTCCTCATCCTCCGAGGTAGGCGGCGCGCCATTCGACCTGATCGGATTAGCAGGTAGCGGCACGTTTAGTATTTCCAGAGAAGGTTCCGTGATACACAAAGGTAGTGGCAATGCCATCCGTACCAATTCCACGGGGTTCACGGTAGAAGTCAGCAATGGTACAGTATGCGCTATAGGGGATTATAATGCAATCTACCTTGGCGCTACCTCAAACACCGTCACAGTTAACGGTAGCACAGTAGAAGCAGCCGGATCAGGCGCGGCCATCTATGCGCCCTTCGCGAACACTTCTAT
>Ga0123356_10003754_pt1 | contig 15830 bp, 9 predicted proteins | sample TergutEmb28metaG_2_FD_92546 | JGI IMG/M metagenome (GOLD analysis project Ga0123356, IMG submission 92546) | Embiratermes neotenicus P3 segment gut microbial communities from Petit-Saut dam, French Guiana - Emb289 P3 | ecosystem: Host-associated > Arthropoda: Insects > Digestive system > Gut ... | reverse complement strand
CAAAGCTGGCATGAGTGGAGGACAGACTGTCGCCGAGTTGCCCGCGGCCGGGTTCACCGAAGGCTTCGTCCGGTCCCCAACCGCCGGTTACGAAGCTCTCGGTCTTTACCAGCATGTCGAACCCATTCTTCGCCGCTCTAAGATGTTTTTCACTCCCCAGAGTGATGTAAGCCTGCATGGCGGAACTGAAGGCGTTCACGTGGCTGTAGGCGTGTTCGAAAGGCAGGACGTTGTTGCCTTCGGCGAGGGGGTTGAAATAGGTGTCATCCTCGAGGTACTGCTTCGCCATATCGCGATAGAAGCTGTTTCCGCTGCGCTGGTAGGCGAGAAAGAGGTTTTCCGGCAGGGTGTAGGTCTCGTCCCACGTATACGAGGTGTCTTTATGGCGGCGGGCCCGCTGCTCCTGGCGGGAGAGAGCCTTCTCCGGCAGATAGGAGACGATGGCGCGTGTGAGTTTTTCATGAACCTCCATGGCGATCGGATCGTGTGCGAACTCGTGCGCATCGATCAATCCGCAGGAAAGCTTGTCGTAGGTGTAGGCGGGTAGACGATAGTCGACGAAGAACTTGGCCTTCGGATCGAGGGTTTCGGCGTATCCCTTCACCAGACGATTGATTTTGGCTCGGGTCGGTTCCGATCCGGTGGCGGCATACGAGCGGGCCAGGCCGGAAAGATATTGCCCAAAGCTATGGCCGGGGATGAACGCGTGAAAGTCATTGCGTTCAAGGCTGAAACCGGAACCGTCGTACCAGCCTCCCATCTCTTCGCCAGGTGCGGGCAAGCCGGCTTTCTGGCGAAAGACCTTGAGCAACCGGTCGTCGTCAAGGTTCAAAAAGCGGGTGTGGTTTTCTTCAAACTGACGCCGCAAAGGGCTGTCGAGCAGTTCGACTTCGGAGTAGGCGAAGGTGGTAAGCGGAGTACGGATGGCCGTTGCGCCGCGGTCGGCGACGGCCCGAAGCGGGAGCGCGCGAGCAACGTAAGTAGCCGCGGCGGCGGCGCTCGTGGTCTTGAGGAAGGCTCGGCGGCTGCACAAATCGGCCATGCGGATCTCCTGTATCTGGAAAACGTTTTCTATCGTCAGCTTCGGCCTGCGACCAGGATTTGTCAACCGCTCTCCCCAAACAGGTCGAGCCGCGAACTCCAGGGTGCGACAGGCTGCAGCGCAGTGATGGGGGCGATAGCCTGAGCGCGTTCCATCTTCGAAACGCTGAAGTTGAAAACGCCGATGTAGCCGACCTTGCCCTCTCTCTTCAGTCGGGCCAGCTCTCTCCAGCCCTCTTCGATGTCGTCATCGGCTTCAGGGCAATGGACCTGGTAGAGGTCGATGACATCGGTTCGGAGGCGGCGCAGACTGTCCTCGCATTTGCGTTGAATCGACTTCCTTTCAGGCGTGCAGCGATGGTTCGATCGCTCGTCCAGACCCGCCCGCACTTGGTGAACACACAGGGACGCGGCCTTCCGGTCCCGGATCGCGCGGGCCACGACCTGTTCCGAGTGGCCAAGACCGTAAAGCGCGGCCGTGTCAATCCAATGGATGCCGTGATCGAGAGCGGCGTGAATCGCAGGGATCGAGTCCGCTTCGTTCTGCGGACCCATGCTGCCATTCCAGCCACCGCCCCCAATTGCCCGGGCGCCAATCCCTATGGGGGTGATCTTCAGGTCGCTGGTTCCAAGTTGGCGCTTCTCGATGGCTGGCCCCCCATCGGCCTGAGCTTAAGGCCGAGAAATCGCCTGCCATTCTAACCTGAAAATCGGAAACTCGCGGGTCGCGATCGACCCGCAGAATTCCCGGACGAAATTCCTGTCGTTTTTGCACAGCAATCGAGCGGAAGGTGGCAACCGGGGGGGCCACCTTCCCGACCATCACCCCTTCTGTCGCCCAAGAAGGCGCCCTCGTGGGAAAGAGAATTCCAGCCCGAAGCCTCGGGACTCCGTCCAAGCGTATCGAACCCGGACACAGCGCACCTCGAAAAGCTCTTGACACCTGCGGATTGCCAGAGCTATAAGCAATGGCTAACTTCTGGGAAATCGTTTACTGCGCCATTGGTACCTCACTGTGGAGGGAATGCCATGGGGAACACACGTTGGTGTCCACTTCGCTGCTGTCTGGTTTTGCTTCTGTCGAGCATTCCCGCTTTCGCGCAGTACAACAGCAACGTTCAGGGAGTCGTATCCGACCCCGCCGGCGCAGCCATCAACGGGGCGACGATCCAGTTGCAAAACACGGAAAACGGGGTAACCGCAGTCGTGCGGACGACTGATTCCGGCAACTACCGCTTTAGCAGCCTTCCCCCAGGCAGCTACGTGGTGACGGTGGAGGCCAACGGTTTTCGAAAGACGCAAGCGAACTTTACCCTCGACACCTCGGAAACCAAGGGCATCAACCTGACCCTGGCGGTCGCCAGTTCGCAGCAGTCCATTACCGTAGAGGTGAATCCCCCCGTTGTCGATACCGATGACAGCCGCATACAGGCGACCCTGAATTCCGATACCGTACGCGACCTGCCTTCGGCGAACCGCAATCTCTGGGACATCCTTGCCGTGACGCCCGGAGTGGTCGGCGTCGGCACCCGCCTTGCCGGGGAGGCGCCCGGCGGCCTGCCGGACAACTTTGGAACGCAGACTCCGCAGATCAGCGCCAACGGGCGCAGCTATACCGGCAACGTAGTGATGGTCGACGGCATGAACGTGACCAGTCCGGTGCAGAACGGCAATATCATTCTCGCGCCGATCCCGGATGCAGTTCAGGAAGCATCGCTGCAAGCCAATTCTTTCGGCGCGGAAAACAATCTCGGCAGTTCGGTTCTGATTCAAGTCACCACCAAATCGGGCACCAACCAGTTTCACGGCACGGGCAGCCTGTTTTTCGCCAACCAGGATCTGCAGGCCAGGCCGGACTTCGTGAGCGGCCCCGTGGAGCCTTATGCCCGAAAGGATCTGGTGGGTGCCCTGGGTGGACCGATCCGCAAGGGCAAGACGTTCTTTTTTGCGGATTTCGAAAAACTGTGGTCGACGGTTCCCGGTGCAACCGGGCAACAACTTTTTGAAGATCCGCAGTTTGTCCAGTGGGCACAGCAAAACTATCCGAATACCGTGGGGACGCAGGTTCTAACCGGCTGGCCGGCCAGCAATCTGTTCGGAGCCAACGTCGCCCAAACCGCCGCGACCGCACTGCCCTCGGGCTTGTGCGGCACTGCGGGTGCCCCGCCGTGCAGCCTGCCCATGGTGGACAGCGGAAGCTTCAACGCGGCCGAGTATTACAACGCACTGCAATACAACTTCCGCCTCGACCAGTACTTTACCGACCGCGATCGCCTCTACATCAGCTACTACAACGACTCTTTCGACCAGCAGCAGAAGTCGCCGCGACCCAGGCTCGACGCCCTCGACATCATGAGGAACCGCTATGCCCAGATCGATTTCACCCACACGTTCAATTCCAGCCTGCTGTGGGAATCGAGCTTCGCTTTCGCCAGCGTGGGCGGGGCCAACGGCCAGGATGCCAACCTGGCTGTGCCGAACGTCGGCGTCGCCGGCAATCTGACGGGGTGGCCGGTAGGCGGGGGATGGGGGCCGGGAGAATATCGAGGCCCGATGTACAACTGGCGGTCGGTGTTGAACTGGGTGCACGGCAAACACACTTTGAAGTTCGGCTACGATGGCGCCAGGGGCATCGAGCACGGTGACTTCACCCCCGACAACGTCCGTCCGGGTTTTACATTCAATAATCTTCTGGCCCTCGTCCAGGACAACGTATTCCAGGAATCTGTGGGTGCCTACAATCCGTTGACTGGTCTGGCTGGGACGGTTCAGTATGGCGGTCAGGAAAACCCGTTCGGGTTTTTCGTGCAGGACGATTGGAAGGTGAAACCAAATCTGTCGTTGACCCTTTCTTTCCGCTACGACGACTTCACCAACCACACTCCCTGGGGGACCAGCGGTTTCCAATTCAGCGCCCTCAATCTGGCCAGTGCGGGCAACTTTGAAGACCAGGTGAAGTACGCCAGTGTGGGTGTGGTTCCAAGCGTTTTCGCGCACGCCATGGACGACATCTTCAGCCCGCGCATCGGTTTTGCGTGGGATCCGTCGAAAACCGGCAAGTGGGCGATTCGCGGTGGCATCGGTGTCTATCACGATTGGATTGCCATGGGCCAGACCATCGACCAGACCCGCAACAACCCTCCGGGCGTGCTCAGCGAAACCTTCACCACCGTTGCGCCCAATGGCCAACCGCTCGGGAACTACTTCGCCATTGCACCGTCGGAGACCTACCCGTGGGGATTCGCGCTGCCGTCGATCCCGGCAGGTTCACTGAACGCACAGGGGGGCATCACGGGGATTCCCACCAATGTCGACTCGCTCGATCGAAACATGAAGGCTCCGCTGGCCGTCAACTACGTCATAGGGGCGGAGCATCAATTGCCGGCCAACCTGGTGGCGGGCGCCAGCTATGCCGGATCGCGCAGCTTCAACGGCCTGACCGGCTCCGACGTGAACCGCGTGCCGGGCGACGCTGTCTTCTCCGGAAAGGCCGGTTCGAACAGCCCAACTTGTCCGGGATGCGGTGTGGTGGAGACGATCAATCGTCCCAATCCCAGTTTCGGGCAGATCATCTTCGTCAACAATGCCAACCGGGCGGTCTACAATGCCATGATATTGTCTCTCCGGGGCAAGGCCGGGCGCCGCGGGAATTTCCAGGCTTCCTACACTTTGTCCCATGCCCAGAACTTCCCTGAGGCCAACACCCGCTTCGACCAGGACGGTCAGAATGGTGGGGCAAACATCCCCGACCAGAACGCCTACTTCAGCTACTACGGGGATGCGAACTACGACGTGCGCCACCGCTTCGCCTTTTCCGGGCTCTACTCCATCCCCGGCATGAAGACCGGCATTGGCCGGGTTCTGACCGATGGCTGGGAGGTCTCTTCCATCATCGCCGTTCAGAGCGGCAATCCATTCTGGGTAATTGATAACCGTCCTCCGGATGTAATGTGCAGCCAGGGCGGGGTAGCAACGCCGTGCTCGAGCGCTACCCCGGGGAGTCCGGTCATTACACCCAACATCATTGCTCCCGACAGCGGCGACTCCAACCTGGACGGCGTCAACTTCGATATTCCGCTCGCCGCCACCCAGAACTTCACCGGCGGGCACAGCCGCTCCGCCTACATTAAAGGGCTGTTTACGGTTCCCGATTTCGGGCAGCCCGGGCAGGGAACGGAGGGCACAGAACCACGTAATATCTACCGCAACCCGGGCATGTTCCAGGCCGACGCGAGCCTTTTCAAGAACAATCATCTGCCCTGGCTCGGAGAACAGGGCAACCTGCAATTTCGTTTTGATTTTCTGAACCTTTTCAATCACGGAAATTTGGGCAACGTCGATCCCAACATGGCGGACGGGACCTTCGGCAAAGTAACCAGCACACTCAATCCTTACGATGCCCGCAAGCTTGAGTTGGGCCTGCGGATATCGTTCTAGGGATGATTGACCGGCAGGTAACGCGAGCCGAAGTACGCTCTTCGGCTCGTTATTTTTTGCACGAACGCGTAGATTGTTAACCCGTGATGAAAACCAACTTTTCGCCAAGGATGACATGAATCGTTTTTCGGCCTCACGACGGAAGTTTCTGAAGCAAGCCTCGAAGGCGGGAGCAGCGCTGTCAACAGCCGCCGGTTTGGGGAACCTCGGACGGGCACTTACCGGCAACCGTGCAGTGCAGGCGGCTTCGGGGACGGGCGGCACGGCGACGCGGATTTATGTCGATACCAAGCGCACCATCGCTGCCCTGGACCGGAACCTGTTTGGTTCGTTTCTCGAGCACCTGGGGCGCGCCATCTACGAGGGCATCTACGACCCGGGAAACAGACTCTCCCACGCGAATGGATTCCGCAGGGACGTGCTCAACCAGATTGGGCAGATGGGAGTTCCGATCATTCGTTATCCCGGAGGCAATTTCGTTTCAGGGTACAACTGGCTCGACGGGGTCGGACCGAAGCAGAATCGCGTGCTGCAGCTCGACCGGGCCTGGAATACGATCGAATCGAATCAGTTCGGGACCAACGAATTTCTCGCCTGGGCGAAAGCCGCGGGCACGTTGCCGCTCATGGGGCTCAACTTCGGAACCGGTACGCCGGAACAGGCGGCTGCGCTGGTCGAATATTGCAACGTCGACAAGGGGACCTATTGGAGCGATCTGCGGCGTCAGCATGGAGTTGCCGAGCCCTGGAAGGTCGAACACTGGTGTCTGGGTAACGAGATGGATGGTCCGTGGCAGATCGGGCACCTGTCTGCCACCGACTATGGCATGAAGGCGGCGGATGCCGCGCGCCAGATGCGCTCCGTGGATCCGTCGCTGAAACTCATCGCCTGCGGGTCGAGTGGACCCTTCATGCCTACGTATCTCCAGTGGGACCGCGAGGTGCTGGAGCGGTGCTACGACTATGTCGATGGCCTGTCTCTGCATCGCTATTTTGGCAACAACGAACGCGACAGCGGGGGCGATACTGCAAAATACCTCGCGCTGAACCTGAGCATGGAAAAACAGATCGCGGAAACGGTCGCGGTTTGCGATCTGGTACGCGGCCAGAGACGCTCCCCCAAGAAACTCTGGCTTTCCTTCGATGAATGGAATGTCTGGTACCGCACGACCACGGGAGACAGTGTCAACGGACACCGCAAGCAGGCTCCGCACCTGCTCGAAGAAATCTACAACCTGGAAGACGCGCTACTGGTGGGGGGGCTGGTCAATTCCCTGCTGCGCAATGCGGACCGGGTGAAGATCGCGTGCCTGGCCCAACTGGTCAACGTGATCGCTCCCATCATGACCAATAGCGACGGGTTTTACCTGCAGACGATCTATTATCCCTATAGTTGGGGCTTGCAATTCGCCCGGGGCGTGGTGCTGAACCTTCTGGTGGAGTCGCCGACCTATGAGGTTCCGGGGCTCAACCAGGTCGGGTACGCGGATATATCCGGGACTTTGGATCCGAGCGACGGAAAACTCTCCCTGTTTATTCTCAACCGCGATCTGGCGCGGTCGCACGCGCTTGAAATCGTCTGGGAAGACGCCGTTCCCTCCAGCGTGACCACCGCGTCCGTGCTTACCGGCAACGATCTGAAGGCAGCCAACAGTTTCGCGGAGCCGAAGAAAGTGGCGCCACAAGCTTTCACGGCGCCGGCGGCTGGTGGGGGAAAAACAAAGTTTGAGGTGCCCGCTCGTTCTTACACGGTCATCCAGTGGGCGCTCTGAGAGGTGCGAATATGGGTAAAAAAGGCAATGTGTCGCGCCGGCAGTTTGTCGCTTCCGCCATCTCGGTCGCGGCAACTTCTTCTCTCGGTGGTGGCCGGGTGTTTGGCGCAGGCGTCCCCAACGGGCGGGCAATCTCCCAGGCCGAGGTCAAGTTGACAGATTCGCCCCCCTGGAAGGATCAAGGGGTCGAGAATCTTGCCAAATCGCCGCACGCCAAGCTGAGAAACATTCCGGTTCACGCCGTCACCATTACCGGCGGATTCTGGGGACCGCGTCGTGAGATCAACGTCAGCAAGAGCATTCCGACGATGCACGACCTGCTCGAAGCCAACGGACGGATGAACAACTTCCTGCGTCTGGCAGGCCGGAGCCAGGCGGCCCAGAGCGGACCGGTGTTCTCCGACTCCGATGTTTACAAGTGGACCGAGGCGGTGGGGTTCGTGCTGCAGTCGGGCGATCGGCCGGCGCTCCGGGAGACGGCCGAGAAGCTCATCGCCGAAGTGGTTGCCGTGCAGGAACCGAGCGGCTATTTGAATACTTACTATCAGGATGATCGCAAGTCGCTGCGCATGACTCCGCAAACCCAGACGACCGGCCATGAGTTGTACAACATCGGGCACATGCTGCAGGGCGCGATTGCCTATTACCGGGCCACGGGAGATCGCAAGCTGCTCGATGCCGGCATTCGGTTCGTCGACGACTTCCTGATTCCAGATTACGGTCCGGCGCCGAAGAAGCCGATCGTCTCCGGTCACCCGGAAATCGAAATGGGATTGATCGAGTTGTACCGCATCACCGGCGACAAACGGCAACTTGATCTTGCCGGCTACATTCTCGAAGGAGACTCTCGCGTCGAATTGCCGGAGCGGCGCACCATTTACATGTTCAGCGGAACTCCCTTTACCGCGCGAACCAAGATGCAGGGCCACGCCGTGCGTGCCATGTACGCCTGCTCGGGTGCGACCGACTACTACCTCGAAACCGGCGACGAGGCCTACTGGAAAACACTCAACCTCCTGTGGAACGACACCACCGGTCGAAAGATGTACGTTACCGGCGGAGTGGGCTCGCGGTCGGATGGAGAAGCCTTTGGCGAGGCCTACGAGCTGCCCAATTTCCGCGCCTATGGAGAAAGTTGCGCCGCCATCGGCAACATGATGTGGAACTGGCGCATGCTGGCGGCCACCGGAGATTCGAGGTTTACCGACGTGATGGAGCGCGCGCTGTACAACGGGATCAACTCGGGGATGTCGCTGGACGGAACTCTCTACTGCTATCGAAATCCACTGGCTTTTGATCCCTCGACCGGAGACAAGATCCGAAATCCCTGGTACGACGTCACGTGCTGTCCGCCGAACCTGGAGCGTACCTTCGCATCCCTGCCAGGATACTTCTACAGTACGAGCGCCGACGGAATTTACGTCCACTTCTATGACGATTGCGAACTGAACTGGCATCTGGAAAATGGCGTTGGTTTGAAGGTCGTGCAGAAGACCAACTATCCCTGGGACGGTACCGTCGATATCACGGTCACGCCCGCGGAGACTTCCGAATTTACTTTTTACGTGCGGGTTCCGGGCTGGACGGATCGGGCACAGGTCGCGGTGGCCGGCAATCCTGTCTCCGGAGCGGCGCCAGGAGCCTATCTTCCCATCCGGAGGCGCTGGTCACCGGGCGACGTGATCCAACTGAAAGTGGAACTCACGCCGCAGGTGATCGAGGCCAATCCCCGCGTGGCCGACGACACCGGGCGCGTCGCCCTCCAGCGTGGCCCGCTCATCTACTGCCTCGAGGAAATCGATCAACCCGGCGGCGTAGCGCTCACGGATGTTGCAGTGAATCCGGGGAGCCATCCCGGCGATGAGTTCCAGCCTGAATTCAAGGGCGACCTGCTGGGGGGAATGGTTGTGCTGCATCACAGCGGAGCGCTGTACGAACGGGGCAAATCGGAAACGGCGCTCTACTCGCGCTACCGCCGGGACGCCAAATCGCGGAAGGTTCCGCTCACCTTCATTCCTTATTATGCCTGGGCGAACCGCCAGGCAACCTCCATGCAGGTGTGGAATCTGCGGTTCGAGGCGTAGCACCGCCTCCGGACCGCTTCCCTAGCCGCCCGGGGAGATGTAGTAAGCGTTTACTGAAGCTGCGCCCGCGCCCCTCGCGGGAAAAGCCGTGGCCCGGAGAATCTCGAACCGGTGGCGGCGGGCAGGAAACCGGCTGGTACTTTAGCGGGAAACAGCGCTCTTCCGCGGCGTTGCCGCGCGGCCCCCCTTCGGGGGAGAAGATGGTCCTGATGCCGCCGCCAAGGCCGTCGATCGGCGCAGGATCAGGCTCGTGACCAGTTCATACTGGTGATGTTCGCTGGAGTTCATTGCGTCGACTTCGTTCAACAATGCCTGGAATGCGATCTTGGCCAGTTCATGCTGGGACATCTGTACGGTGGTGAGGGGAGGAATCGTAAACTCGGCCAGATGAATGTCATCAAAGCCGACCACGGACAAGTCGTCGGGAATTCTGATGTTCTGCTCATAGGCCTCCCTCATGACTCCAATGGCAGTCATGTCGTTGGAGCAGAGGACAGCGGTCGGAGGACTCGTCCAGCGATTCAGTTCCAGCAGGGCTTTCATTCCGCCTTCCATGCTGTGATTGCCCACCACGATGAGGTCCGGCGACAGTCCGATTTCGAGCATCGATGCTCTGAAGGCATCGCGTCTCGCCAGGGCTGACTTCAAGTGAGATGGACCGGATATAAATGCGATGCGGGCGTGGCGCAGTGCGGCCAGATGCTGAACCGCCTGGCGGATGCCATGAAGATAATTGATTTGGATATTGGCGACGCCGGGGATGTCGGGACCGACGTCGACGAAAACCAGGGGAACCTTGCGGAAGCGCAGGTGTTCGATGAGGGTTTCTTCCATGCCGAAAGTGAGTATCGCCACCCCATCCACACGACGTTCAATCATGCGCCGCACCGACGATTCCATGCGTTTGGGGTCATGCACGGTCGAGGTCAGCAGAATCTCGTAGTTGTTTTCCACTGCCAGATTCTCGAAGGTCTGCACAATTTCGGGGAAGAACGGATTTGTGATTTCCGAGACGATCAGGCCAAAAATGCGGCTTCGTCCCAGAACCAGGGCGCGCGCTTGCGTATTGGGGTAGTATCCCAGTTCGTCGACGACCTTCCAGACGCGCTTGGCAAGTTGCGGATCGACGGTGGGAACACGGTTTATGGCTCGGGATACGGTAGCGGTTGAAACCTTCGCTCTCCGAGCAATCTCACGGATGTCCATCTTGGTTGGTGGGGAGGGATGATCCTGGGAATCAGTTTAGCATGCTTCGCGGGCCATCCGGGAAATTTTAGAAAACGTTTTCCCGCCTAAACCACCGGGCGGCGCAGCTATTGCGTGCGAGACCGGACCGCTTTGGTCACGGCGGAAAAGTCTTCGTTGCCGTGGCCCTCGGCGATGGCCCGTTCAAAAAGGGAGAGAGCCGCTGCGGCTGTTTCGAGCGGGATTTTCCTTTGCGCGGCTTCTGCCAGGGCGTAGGACAAGTCTTTCGCCATCCAACGCAAGGCAAAATTGGGCGCATAATCGTTGGTTGCCACCCGATCCGCGACCCGCTTCACAATTCCGCTCCCCGGGGCGCCGGCGGTCAACACGGCGAGCGCCTGGCTCCGGTCGAGCCTGCCCGCGTCGATGAGCGACAAGGCTTCGCCAAGCGATGCGGCCTGTACTCCGCAGACGAAATTGTTGACCAGCTTCATCAGGGCGCCGCTGCCGACCGGACCGAGATGGATGATTTCACGCCCGAGCACCAAAAATACCGGCCGCGCCGCCGCAATCACTTCAGAAGAGCCTCCGACAAGAAAGGTCAATTCGCCCGACGCCGCGTGTGGCCTGGTTCCGGTTACCGGGGCGTCGAGAAACGGGCAGCCGTGCCCGGATGCTCGGGCCGAGAGTTCATGAATCCAGCCGCCGCTCAAGGTGCTGGATTCGATCAGGATGGACCCGGGCACCGCACCTTCGAGGGCGCCGTTCTCTCCCAGCCAGACATCCCGGGAAGCCTGGTCGTTGGCCACCATGGCGAGAACGATCTGCGCCCTGGCCGCGGCCTGGTGCGGAGTCTCGGCGGCAAGCGCGCCCTTCTCGGTGAAGGGACGGCATTTTCCCTGGCTTCGGTTGTAGACCACCAGAGGGAAGTTTGCGGCCAGAAGCCGCCCGGCCATGCCGGCACCCATGATGCCCAGACCGAGAATCGCTACCGTTGGTTTCGACATAAAGTTTTTTATCCCAATAAAGTTTTTAGCCCAGGGGAATCACCTGGATGGGAGCGGGTTCGGAGGCATCGACGCGTACCGGGTTGCGCAGCGGGCGTCCGTAGCCTTCGACCGAGACCTGGATCAGGTCGTGATCCTCGAGGCAAATCTGATCGCTGAAGCTCAAACAATCGGTGCCCAAGAAATGTACGTGCACGTCGCCGCGGCGGCGATGCCCCTCATATTTGAAATGATGGTGCTCGATGTTTTCCAGGCTGTGGCACATTTCCGAGTCGCCGCTGCGGAACGACTTGCTCCACAGAACACAGCCCTGGCGCTCGATGGCGACTGATACGCGCACGGAGTCGAACTCAGGATCGACGACCAGTTCGGGCCCCAGGGCGCAGGTGCGCAGCTTGGAACCGGCGAGGTTGAGATAGTTTTTCTTTTCAAACTGGTGATCGGAGAATTCGTTGCCCGCCGCCAGGCCGAGCCTGTAAGGCTGGCCGCTCGGCGCGATCAGATAGACGCCGGCAATCTCGGCCTCCTCGCCGCCGTCTTCCGCGAAGCAGGGAATGTCCAGCGGTTCTCCATGAGCGCGCAGCATCGAACCGGTGCCTTTATAGAACCACTCGGGCGGGGTTCCAATGCGGCCCGCGGGGGGACGTCCGCCTTCCACTCCCCAGCGGAACATCTGCATGCTGTCGGTCAAGTCCCGGGCGCTGGTTTCGTGCATGGACTGGCGATGACGGGCGCTGCCCAGATGGGTGAGACCCGTGCCTGAGATCAGGCAGCGCGCGGGCTCGTCGGGATGGTCGATTGCCGGCAGCAGCCTCCACTCCGATTGCCCACGATAGATCGGGTCGTAGTCGACGGGTTCGTGACGCGCCCGGCGACAGGCAATTTCACTCAGTCTCAGTCCCGCGCCGATTGCCAGCTGGGCCAGTTCGTAGATGGACGAGCAGCTGTCGAGAATGCGGATGTGCGGCTCCTCCACCAGGGCTACCCGGCGAACCCCGCCTTTGCTGATTTGTATGAGTCGTGTCATGAAATTCCTGGGATCACTCGATCACCTCGCATTGCGCGACGCCCTGCTCGTTGATGCCGAGTCCCAGGCCGGGAGTGTTGTCATCGAGATCGATGCTGCCCTCGACGGCCCGCGGCTCACCATGAAAGATGTACCAGAACAGCTCGTTGCCGACTTCGACGTCGACCAGGGGGAAGTATTCTGCCATCGGAGAATTCAGGCTGGACATCACGATGTGATAGTTGTGCATCTGGCCGGCGTGAGGGATCACCGGTATGGAGTGGGCTTCGGCGAGAGCCGCAATCTTTCGCGCCTGCGTGATGCCGCCCACCCGGTTGGTGTCGAATTGGATGTAGTCCAGGGCGCGGGCTTCGACCAGAGCGCGAAACCCGTAGAGCGTGAATTCGTGCTCGCCGCCGGCAATCGGAATGGGGCTGTGCGACCTCAGTTCCGCGTAGCCGTGGACGTCATCGGCAATGACGGGCTCTTCGAGCCAGCGCAGGCGAAACGGCTCCAGCAGGGGGAGCATGCGTTTGGCGTAGTCCAGAGTCCAACCCATGTAGGCGTCGGCCATCACATCGATCTGGTGGCCCACCGCCTCGCGTACGGTGCGCACCAGGTCGACGTTGCGCTCGATGCCGCGGGCGCCGTCGGTCGGCCCCCAGCCAAAGCGCAGCTTCATCGCCGGATAGCCCTGCTCTTTGTAGCCTCTGGCTTCGGCCGCCAGTGCGCTCAGTTCGACGCTGTACAGGCGTGAGGCATACACCGGGATTCTGGGTTTCGTGCGCCCGCCCAGCAGACGATAGACCGGCTGTCTGGCGGACTTGCCGAGCAGGTCCCAGAGCGCGATATCGACCGCGCTGATCGCCACCATGGCGATGCCCTTGCGGCCGAAAGCCATCGTCTTGCGATACATGTGTTGCCAGAGCTGCTCGACGTCCCAGGGATTCTGCCCGATCAAAAGCGGCTTCAAATACAGATCGATGACTTGCTTGGTCACCTGGGGCGACAGCGCCGCATTTCCCAGGCCCGTGAGTCCGTCGTCGGTGAGTATTTCCACCAGCAGCCATTCGTGAAAGGTGAACGTCCCCATGGAAGCCTGGGGCAGCTCTAACAGGTCGATGGGATTGGTGCAGAAGTGAGCAGGCAGAGGGACGGTTTTGCCCCGCCAGCGCACGACTCGGGTGCGAATTGCGGTGATCTTCATACAACTTCCTCGGCGCGAATCTTTTGCCCGAGAGGCAGCAGTTCAACGCTGGGAATGAAGCCCAGAACGACAAGAAATGCGGTCACGTGCAGCAGCCCGGCGACGGCGAACACCGCGCCGTAGCCGAATCCGTGATCGAGGAGGTAGCCCACGATTTGTCCGAAGACAATGCCTCCCATCGCGCCACCAAAGCCAACGATACCGGCGACCGAGCCGACGATACGGCTGGGAAACAGATCGGTGGGGAGAACCATGACCAGGGTGGACCAGGATTGCTGGCCGAAATAGGCGAGGCAGAAAAGCGCGATGGACCAGGAGACGGGAACGTGGGGAACCAGGATGGCGAACGGCATGACGGCGGCGCTCAGTCCCAGCGCTACTTTGCGCGCAGTACTCACGGAAAAACTTCGCTGGATCAGATAGCTCGAGAGACTCCCGCCCAAAAGACAACCCAGCCCGGCGGCAGCGCTGGGCATCCAGGCGAAGGCGCCGACTCGCTTGATGTCGAAGCCGCGAGCGTCAAACAGATACTTCGGAAGCCAGAACAGGTAGAAGAACCAGGCGGCATCGCTAAGAAATTTGGCAGCCGCCAGACCCCAGGTCTCGCGCAGCGAAAACAGGCGAATCCAGGGAACAGGCCGGGGTTCCTGCGCCCCCGGGTCTGAATAGAGGTCCGGGTCGCCCATCCCGGCTCTATGTTCCCGTGGGTAAGAAAATCTCCACCACAGAATCCAGACGAGACCAAGCGTCCCCGTCACAAGGAAAATCCACCGCCAGCTGGTGACCAGCAAGACAGACGCAATCAGCGGCGGGGCGACGATTGCTCCGACTGCCGTGCCGGCATTGATGATGCCCATCGCCGTCGCCCTCTCTGCGGGGGTGAAGCACTCCGCGACGGCACGGGTGGCGGCGGGGAAGCCGCCACCTTCCCCCAGTCCGAGGAGAAATCGGCTGGTGGCCAGGAGTATAAAACTCGTGGCCAGGGCGTGGCTGGCGCAGGCCAGCGACCATGAAACCATGATGACCGTAAAGCCACGGCGCGTTCCCAATAGATCGACCAGTTTTCCGCCGCCGGCGTACATCAACGCGTAGGAAAACAAAAATGCAGACTGCAGGCTGGAAAACTGGGTGTTGGTGAGCGGGATGTCGCGGGCAATGGACTGGACTGCCAGCGGCAGGGTTTGTCGATCCAGATAACTGACGGCAATTGCGGCGCTAACCAGAACAGCGATTCGCCACCGCACCTGATTTCCCTCCCTTCCGCGGGATCCAACCGAGACGGTGGAGCATTATACGTCGGCTGCGGGGTAATCGTTTACTCAAAATTCGCCGTTGGGTTTACAACGCCAGGCTTGCGAACGCCGACCATCGGGCTGGATTCCCAGGGTTCTGGCATCAGGTCCGAGGGTGGTTGGTTTCTGGTGCGCAGATGAGAGGGTAAATTTTGGATGAAATCTTGTCCCACCCCGCGAGGAGGTCGAAAACTGTGGTAGGCTCGCTTGCACTTTCGGACTCAAAAAGGGCGATTCCGGTTCAAGACCGCAAATGACTTGCGCAGCAGGAGCTCAGGAGTGAGCATGGCAAACACTTTCAAGCGAGATTTGAAGAAAAGAATTTTGCCCGTCGGCGTTCGTATCATTCCATTTGGATTTGCGGTTACCGTCCTGGTTCTCGGTTTTCAGGATTGCTCGCGAGGACAAGATACCTCTACCGGAACGTTTTCATCTCTGTCCACGAGTATTTCAGGGACAGGTTCTTCGAAAAATCCGTTGTTACCCCCATTTTTGGCCCCCATTTATTCGGAAGTGATTCCTGTTGCGGCGGGCCTCCCGTACGACCCCACTTACGAACCTCGAAACCTTCGTGGCACCCAATGGCAGGACGGTTCGAGTTCTGGTCAAGGGACCGGAAGGATCAGGCACTTACACCAGAGGTATCAAGAATGGCGAGACCGCCGACGACTATTTTCCTGCAATTGTTGCAGAGGCCATCGCTGCCGGAGCGCACAGGGTTGTAATTCCGAAGGGGACATACACATTTCAGCCGCCCGATGCCATGAACCCGGTTACGCGCCAAACCTGGGCTCGCTGCT
>Ga0123356_10003753_pt1 | contig 15831 bp, 12 predicted proteins | sample TergutEmb28metaG_2_FD_92546 | JGI IMG/M metagenome (GOLD analysis project Ga0123356, IMG submission 92546) | Embiratermes neotenicus P3 segment gut microbial communities from Petit-Saut dam, French Guiana - Emb289 P3 | ecosystem: Host-associated > Arthropoda: Insects > Digestive system > Gut ... | reverse complement strand
GTCGTCTTGCCACTAGCCTCTGGCCCATATATCTCGACAATACGCCCGCGTGGCACGCCTCCAACCCCGAGCGCTGCGTCAAGCGACAAAGCACCAGTAGGAATAACCTCGATACCATAGCCTTGGCTTCCCTCGCCAAAGCGCATAATCGAGCCTTTGCCGAACTTCTTCTCAATCTGCTCTGTCGTCAGCTCAAGAGCCTTAACTTTTTCTGCATCCACGCTCTTCTCCGTCCATTTAGTGTTTTGCTAATAGTATACGAACGCTTGTTCGGTGTCAAGTTCTTATCCACATAGATTTCAATATAGGTGATTTTTATGCTGCGCCACACTATGAGCCATCGTTCTTAAAAACCTTTAGCACACGACTGAAATGAATCTATCAGTGACCTTAAAGATTTCTGAAACATCGATGACCCACACGGGAAACCTCGTTTGTGTGGGCGTGCGGTATTTCCAAGCAAGGGTAGCATAGAGCTTCTGGTCGGTAGGGTTCTCTTGTCTTGACGCTCAGTCATCGCCGAGCCAAACAACATCTTGCTGCTTTTGGTTTTCGACATAGCGTGCAACCGATGCCGCTCCCTCATCTATCGCTCTACCGGTGGCGCTCCTGCGAGTCTCGATCTCATCGAAGTCGGATGCGGACAAAGTCAAGCCGTTCTTGAACAGCTCGGTGTACCAGTCAGCCCAGTATCCGCAGTCGATAGCGCGCAGTGCCCTTACGAATCGGCTCCAGATATCGCTGTAGATCGCGGTGTTCGCGGTGTCGCTTGGGGCTAGTGCTGATTCGTTGCTCATACGCTCCAGGTCTGCAAGGATAATCTGGCTGAAATCGATCAACGCAGAGTCGGCGGCGTTATTGCTGGCGTTTGCTGCTTGCGCTGCGAGGGTCGCGGTGTTGAGGTCGGTACCGATGTACGCATCGGTGTCGGTGGCAGGGTCAGCGCAGGTGTCGATGGCTCTTGCAAGACTGGCTCCTGCAGGCTCGGCATCACGAATCCCTTCTTTAAAGGCCTTTGCAGCTGCGTTGATATTAGCTGCATTAGCCGCAACGCTTGCTGCGTGCGTAGAGGCGTAAGCAGCCCAAGCAGCAGGATCGACGACAACTTCAGACTCACCGATAGCATCGGCAGCGTTAGCAGCTTTGGCTGCGATTCTGAGTGCAGAGACAGCTGCATTGGTTGCAAAGAACGCATTATCATAGCGGTTTCTGGTCAGAACCGGACTGTTCGCATCGGAATACAGAGCAGCAAGATCAAGCGCATAGAAAACAGATAGCAGGTGCTGTTGGCGAGTCGCTTGGCTCCAGTACCCGAAGTCTCTGGCTACCGCTAAAAACGGCAGCGCTCGCACTGCACACAGCCAGGAAAACTGGCATGCCTGCTCGGACGTAAGGTTTTTGGATTCGACTTGCTCAGTGATTGATTCCTTGAAATTTACCATGATATATCCTCCATGTACTATGGTGCCAAAACAAGAATAGCGTATGTCTGCTCCTCCTGTTAGAGCGTTCGCGCATTGAGTTTGACTTTTGTGCCTGACTTGCGGTGGCTGCGCCGGTTGCGTGGGTTGTGTAGGTTGTGGTGGCTGCGTGGGTTGCGGTGGCTACGCCGATTGCGTGGGTTGTGTAGGTTGTGGTGGCTGCGCCGGTTGTGGTGGTTGCGCCGGCTACGACGAGCTATCTATCAGAAGCTCAGCCAAGTGCTATACCCCTCTTACCTCCAACCCATCGGATACCCTACCGCGCACCCCCCATGCTCACGGTTGTTTGCTCCTGGCAATCAACCGCAATCAACCAGTTTCGCAGTTTCGCAGTTTTCTGCAACTTTTTTGCGGTTGGGGCGCAGAAACCCTCGATTTTTCGTTGCATATGCAACATACATGTGGTATATGCAACGTTACTGTTGCATATACCACATGTAAACGCGCTTGGAGAGTGCTTTTTTGGCGCCCAACCGCAAAAAAGTTGCAGAAATGGCTCGAAAGCTGGAATTGGGGCTGATTGGGTGGGATTGTGGGGTTGTGGGGTTGTGAGTGGAGATGTGGATGGCTCGGAGCCTTGTTAGGCTGGGCGGGGTGGATGGCTCGGAGCCCTGTTAGGCGGGGTGGGTGACTCGGAGCCTGCCAGGCTGGATTGGATGGAGGGCGGAGCTTCGGCTAGCGGAGCAGAGGGGGTGGATGGTGGGTTGATTGCTGGTGTGAACGTAGCCTTGGAACCTTGCAGGAGCCCTCGAGCCCTATAGAAGCCCTGGATAAGCGCACTCCAGCAGCGCATTCTACTTGCCTGAATCAGCTAGCTCCCCTACACTGCATACAGCAATCTGAAGGAATGAATATCGAGAACCAACATGTTACTCACCATCACATACACCGGCCAAAACACCACCGACCTTGGCTACCTTTTGCATAAAAACCCCTACCGTCCGCAAGTGTTCGAGCTGAACCACGGCAGAGCTTTTGTCTTTTATCCAGAAGTATCTGATGCTCGCACAACTGCGGCGCTACTGCTGGACATTGACCCGATTGACCTGGCGCGAGGCAAGGTCGGCTCGTCTGGTGGCGGACTGTTTGACTACGTGAACGACCGCCCCTACGTCTCTTCGTCTTTTCTTAGTACGGCGATTTCACGAGTCTACGGCACCGCGATAACCGGACGCGCTGACAGGCACCAGGCGCTGTCTGACTCCGCGCTGAACCTGACAGCTGCCATCACCATGCTCCCCTGCCGCGGAGACACCCAGATGCTCAGAAGGGTTTTCGAGCCGCTGGGATACGAGGTAGCATACGAGACCTTCCTCGCTGACGAGATGTTTCCCGAATGGGGCGCAAGCAGCTACGTGAACCTGACTATCAGAGCGAAGGTTCGCCTGCGCGACCTGCTGAAGCATCTAAACGTCCTGATTCCGGTTTTTGACCGCCAAAAGCATTACTGGGTCGGCGCCGACGAAGTCGACAAACTCCTCCGCCTTGGCGAAGGCTGGCTGGCTGACCATCCCGAGCGCGACTACATTACCGGAAGATACCTGAACCGCTCTCGCTCCCTGGTTAACCAGGCTTTCGATCGCCTGTCAACAGTCGATCAATCAGGTGGAGAAGTTCTCAGTGCTGAGCCAGATTTCGCCGCTGACGCTCCTGCCGCAGCCGAGCTGCCGGCAACCACTGCCACTCCCGATTCCGCCGCCGAGCGCAAGGAGCGCAAGCCCAGCCTGAACACCTTACGCCTTGAGAGCGTTGCAGCCGCGCTGAAAGAGAGCGGTGCAAAGCGTGTGATTGACCTCGGCTGCGGAGAAGGCAACCTGTTACGCCTGCTGCTCCAGAACAGGCAGTTCACCCAGATTACCGGAGTTGATGTATCACACCTTGCTCTGAAACGAGCTCACAGCAGGCTCCGACTTGACCGCGCTTCTGACAGCGTTCGCGAACGCATTCAGCTGATTCAAGGTTCGCTGACCTATAGGGACTCGCGTTTTGGCAGCTACGATGCTGCTGCGGTAGTCGAGGTAATCGAGCATCTTGACCCATCGCGATTAGCAGCCTTTGAGCGTGTACTGTTTGAGTTCGCCAAGCCTTTAACCATTGTGCTCACCACACCGAACAAAGAATACAACTCCGTCTATGAACTTGGCTTGGATAGCTCCCAGCCCGAAGAAGAGCTACGCCATAGCGACCATCGCTTTGAGTGGACGCGTGTCGAGTTCAGGCAGTGGGCAGAAGCCACGGCGGCAAAACACGGCTACGAAGTACAGTTTCAGGGCATCGGTGATACAGATCCAACCTATGGCACGCCAACCCAAATGGGGGTGTTTAGCTTATGCGAATAGAGATACCTGACCTCTGCGTCGTCGCCCTTGTCGGAGCCTCCGGCAGCGGAAAGTCAACCTTTGCCAGGCAGCATTTCAAGCCGACTGAGGTGCTCTCGTCTGATTATTTCCGAGGGCTGATATCTGACGATGAGACAAACCAGATTGTCTCTGCAGAAGCTTTTGAAACCCTTTACTATGTCGCCAACAGGCGGCTTGACCAGGGGCTTTTGACCGTTGTTGACGCAACCAATGTCTCCAAGGAGGCGCGCAAAGAGGTGCTGCACCTAGCCAGGGAGCAGGACTGTTTTGCGGTGGCGATTGTGTTTAACCTACCCGAAGCGGTTTGCCAGGAGCGCAACGCCAGGCGCACCGATCGCTCGGTGGAGCGGCGTGTTATCAGCCGGCAGTCAGAGCAATTGCGGCGCTCGATTCGAAACCTGAAAAAAGAAGGTTTCCGCTATGTTTTCGTGCTTAGTAGCGAGGACGAAATAAGCCAGGTTGAGATTGTGCGCACGACACTCTGGAGTAATCGCAAGGGTGAAACGGGGCCTTTTGACATCATCGGCGACGTGCATGGTTGCTACGACGAGCTCTGCGAGTTGCTGGACGAGCTTGGCTATGAGGTCGATGCTCGGGCTTGCACGGCTCGGGCTCCAGTGGGACAGGGGCGGAAGGCGATTTTTCTTGGTGACCTGTGTGACCGTGGTCCAGGCAATGTGCAGGTGCTTCGCCTTGTCATGAACATGGTCAGTACGGGCAGCGCCTACTGCATAGCCGGAAACCACGACAACAAGCTGCTGCGCCACCTGCGTGGAGCTAAGGTGACGACAGACCACGGTTTGCAGTTGACCATCGACCAGCTTGCGCAGGAGAGCGCACGGCTGGCTGATGTGGCGGACGGCGCGAGCGGTGGGGCGGTTGGCGCGGCTGCCATATCAGGCGGCGCGGGTGGCGGTGAGCATGGCGTGAGTGGCCTGGCGGGTACCGCGACGGGCGACCCATCGCAAGCCGACTTCATCAGTGAAGTCGCCACCTTCCTGGACAGCCTGGTCAGCCACTACGTCTTTGACGACGGCAAACTGGTTGTCGCTCACGCTGGTATCAAGGAGCGCTACCAGGGGCGCAGCAGTGGACGCGTTCGCAGTTTCTGCCTCTACGGCGACACCACCGGCGAAATCGATGAGTACGGACTGCCCGTCCGTCTACCCTGGGCGCTCGACTATCGCGGCAAGGCGACGGTGGTCTTCGGGCACACTCCGACCCCTGAGGTTGAGTCGGTCAATAACACTTTCTGCATCGACACTGGATGCGTCTTCGGTGGCAAGCTGACCGCGTTTCGCTATCCAGAAAAGCAAATCGTGCAGGTCGATGCCAGGCGCGAATACTACGCGCCGGTCAAACCGCTGTTCGTCAAGGATGCATCACACGAAAGCATCTTAAACATCGAGGATGTCTTCGGCGACAAGCATCTTTCGACTCGTTTGCGCCGCAGTATTAGAATTAATATGGAGAATAGCGCGGCTGCGCTTGAGGTAATGAGTCGATTTTCGGCAGACCCCAACTGGCTGATCTATCTGCCGCCAACAATGTCGCCGAGTGAAACCAGCTCGCTACCGGACTACCTGGAGCATCCTACCGAAGCCTTCGACTACTATCGGAACCGCTCTGTTAACCAGGTGGTCTGTGAGCAGAAGCACATGGGTTCACGAGCTGTGATTATCGTATGCAAAGACACCGATACCGTCAAGCGTCGCTTTCTTGCCAGCAGCGGCGGCGGCAGCAGCAGCAGCAGCAGCGGTGGCGGTGGCGGCAGCAGCAGCGGCAGCGGTAGCGGCAGTCTGGGAATCATCTATACCCGAACCGGTCGCCACTTCTTTGACGACCACCATACCGAGCAGGCGATTCTGGCTCGGCTTCAGGCAGTACTGGCTGATTCTGGCTTTTGGCAAGATTTTGACACCGACTGGGTATGTCTGGATGCAGAGCTGATGCCCTGGTCAGCCAAGGCGCAACAGCTGCTGGTTGAGCAGTATTCCAGCGTCGGACGTGCTGGTCGCAATGCGCTGTCCAGTGCTCTGACTGCCATAGAGCAAGCCGTTAGCCTGCTGCCGGAACGTGAACTTATCCCCATGAATGAAGCTCGCGAGACAGCTGATATGACCGAGCTGGCGCTCCGCTATCAGCAACGGCTTGACGCGCTGACGCTCTACACCGAGGCGTATCGCAGGTATTGTTGGGATGTCAACAGTCTGGATGATTATCGCATCGCGGCTTTTCACATTATGGCAACTGAGGGCAGGGTGTGGTGTGATGAAAGCCACCTTTGGCAGATGCAGACCATTGCCAGGTACACTGCCGACAGAGACCCGATTTTTGTGGCCACCAATCACCTGCTGGTTGATTTGCACGACCCATCCAGTGTTGATGCAGCCGTGCAATGGTGGACGGAGCTGACTGATGCCGGCGGCGAGGGTATGGTGGTCAAGCCTTTCGACTTCATCGCTTTTTCTGGCAATGAGCTGTTGCAGCCGGCTATCAAGTGTCGAGGCAGGGAGTACCTGCGTATCATCTACGGGCCCGAATATCTGCTGGCTGACAACCTGAAGCGGCTGAAAAGGCGTTCGCTAGCCAGGAAGCGCAACCTGGCGTTGGGCGAGTTTGCCTTGGGAGTCGAGTCACTTGAGCGCTTTGTTCGGGAAGAACCACTCTACCGTGTGCACGAATGTGTCTTTGCTGTCTTGGCGATGGAAAGCGAGCCGATCGACCCGCGGCTGTGAGGTTGCTGGTGCAGGGAGCGACGCGCGGAGGAAATAGGGTGACCTGCCAGGCGCCCTGTAAGGTGCACTGAATCCCGGGGGTGCTCCTTTTTCTGTATGTTATGTAGAATCACCCCCTGCATACCTGAAAACATGAACCCCAAATAATTCGTGGTAATAATTGCCACTTTCTTGGGTTTTTCGTGCTGTCTAGAAGGTATCCAGATGGCACCAGCAGAGTCTTGACATACAAACCTGCAGGTCAGAGGCTTGCTATCTCTTTATACGTGCAAAACGTAGTGGTAAAAAACCCAAGAAAGTGGCAATTATTACCACGAATTATTTGATAGCTGTATGGAGCGTTCCCAGATGGATCATCTCAGGTCGATTCGTACGATGCAACTACAACTCGCTAATCCAGGATCTCAAGCAACATAGATAACGCCGCCAACACAGTCTGCGCTCGCACGGCTGCACGGTCACCGGCAAAAAGCTCGCATCGCGATAGGGTCAGCGCGCCGTCTGAGCACGCTAGCCAGACAGTCCCAACCGGTTTGGACTCGCTCCCACCACCGGGACCGGCTATTCCACTGACGGCTACTACCACGTCAGCACCGAGTGCATCCAAAGCTCCCGCGACCATCTGCAAAACACATGCTTCGCTGACCGCTCCGTCAGTAGCCAAAACTTCATCGCCGACAAACAGCAACCCCCGCTTAATGTTGTTGCTATAGCTGACAATCGCACCGGAGAAGACATCCGACGATCCCGCCACATCAGTTAAAGCTGCAGCAATCAAGCCACCGGTGCATGACTCTGCTGTCCCCAGCCTCAAGCCCTTCGCCCGCGCCAGACTCAGCACTTCCTCTGCCAGGTCGAAGCTAGAGACACCACCCCCTCTCGTATAACGTTCATCGGGATAAAACCTCGTTTCGCCTTCTGGAGCGTCAGCCGAGGTCTTATCCACATTTTCACCTGTCGCAGTGGTGGGGTGGGAGGCGGATGTGGAGGGGAGAGAGGCGGTGGAGGAGGGGTGGGGTGCTGGAGCGGAAGTGACACTGCTGGTGCTTGGATCATCGGTGGTGCCAGACTTGATGCCAGTGCGCTCGAAGCCGAGCACCTCGGCGGAGTTGATAAAGTAGTCAACCAGCGAAACTATAGTGATAACAAGAGTCAAGCCCATGACGATCCAGGCAAACCAGTTAACCACGAAAATCATCCTGGGGCCAAGCAGGATGTTCCAGATCGTCTCTAGCGAGCCTTTGACAATGAAGGTAACGACCGCGATGATTTGGAAGACGGTCTTTACTTTACCCAGATTGCTGGCGGCAATCACCTTGCCCTCAGCTGCAGCAACCATACGTAAGCCTGTGACCAGGAACTCGCGACCTAGAATGACCAAGGCGATCCAAGCAGGTAGCAGTCCGAGCTCAATAAGCACCAGCAGCGCGGCTGAGACCAGAATCTTGTCAGCCAGTGGATCAAGCAGCATGCCGAAGGTAGTGATCTCGCCACGAGAGCGAGCCAGGTAACCGTCGAGTCCGTCAGTTGCTGCCAGTAGGATAAAGACCAAGGCGGCTCCCCACGGTTTGACGATAGATGCGATTGTTGGTTCAGGGATCCACGATGCCCAGGGAGTGAGCATCAGAATTATGAAGGCGGGCACCAGCAGAATGCGGGTAATGGTGACGATGTTCGCAGGGGTGTAGAGATCCTGCCAAGCCTTGCGGTTGACTGATACCTCTTTTCTGTCGTCGCTCATCGATCCCTCCTTGCCAAAACACGTACCTCTAAGAAGCCTTTTGCATTACTATCACTCAATTAATGTAAGGCTTGTCCGCCGCCGAAACCGACTTACTGCTCATACTCCATACATAAGCACATGCACAGCTGTCAAACATCATTTGAAAGTCGCATCACTATTATATTAGCCAACAGGCTCTTCGGCATTTGTTATGTGAGATTTGTTTTGTCACTAGTGCTTTTGCTATGCAAACAGCTTTTGTTGGCTTTGATAAACAGCAAGAAATTGAAAGAAAGCCTGCTTCCCTGATCGGAAGACAGGCTCTCTTTCTTTCTAATGGCGGTTGCATGTGAAGTTCTGTGCTATCCAGGCAGCTCTTTCTTTCTCGCACCTACCAGCTTGCATCTACCAGCTTGCACCTGGCTAAAGGCTACCTGGCCTTGCCTCCACACCCCCGTTGGTTTTCCTTTGCTGTGTCTTAGTCAAAGGTTACAGTAATGACATCAGTGTCTTTGATGGTTCTCCAAGTTCCTGAATCGTAGATATGTAGTGAGAACTCCATGCTGTCAATAGAGTCGATATCATTCTCTTCAAGGTAACTCTCCAGGAAGGTAATCGAATCGTATGCCCTCTTACCAGACGCGACCTCGCAATAGAAGAGTGGGTCAATCATAAAGCCGTTAACTGATGTGTTACGCAGGGTGACGGTTACGTCTGATCCTGTACGGTTTTCGACGTAAACGTAGATGTCAGTTCCCCAGAAACTGTCTTTGTCGTCAATACTCTGAATAATCACAGTCAAGCCTTCATCCTCATATATCAGTGTTCCAGAAGTATCGTATTGCTGAATATAGCTGGCGTCTGCATCGGTAAGGATAGTGATAATCGATGTATCGAAAATCGATTCCCAAGTGCTGCTGTCGTAGACATGAAAATAGAACTCAATTTCGTTGATAGTTGTGATTCCAGCCTGCTCAAGATCAGTTTTAAACATTGTGATGGTATCGTTAGCCTTCTTACCTGGCTCTACTGAGCAGACAAACCACGTATCTACCATAACTCCGTTTACAGAACTGTTCCTGGTCGCCACGGTAACACCCCTATCGCCGTTGTTTTCAACAAGCACCTTCAATTCAGGCCCTAACCAAGCTGAGTGATCAATCGACTTCAAGGTGACTACGATGCCATTCTGATTAAACAATACCTGCTCATCAACAGCAACATTCTTGCCAAGGATAGGTGCAGCTTGCGGAGCTTCATCTTCTGATGGCTTGTTATTCTGCTCCACAACGTTTGCTTCTTTTCCTTTTTCCGATGAGCTCGATTGGGATTTGCCGCAACTAGCGATTGTCAACAGCAAAACAAGACTTGTGATAATTGCGAAGAGTTTGTTCTTTTTCATGGTGTTACCCCCTTTTGATAATAGCTAAAACCTGGTACCTCGGACGAGTAAGCATCCTTGAGCTTGCTCACCTGGAGACAATCGTGTCGCACTATTTCGCTACTGATTGTTATCTCCCCTTTGGTCTTAGCGATGCTAAAACTCTTGAATAGAGATTATCAGGTGATTATTGAATAATCTGCCTTCGTTTTGACCACCTACCCGGGTAAACGTCGACCATGTTAATAAGCTCATGCAAGCAGTAGACAATTGTTTACGTGAGCCATCGATATTGCGTATTTCAGCAGCATAATGCTACTGCCAGTCACACCCATACAAGCAGAAAAACCCCAATTGCTTGAGGCTTTTCTGCTGCCGAAGAGAATATACTGACTAAACTGACTTACAGGCATCGCGCATAATGTGTGTCAAATCCCGGCAAATGTTGGCTAATACTGACAGTGAAAATCCATGTTCCAGGGATTATTGCGCGACTTACCCCTCTTGCTAAGACCTGCGACACTGTTGTCCACCAGATAACTATCTAGATAAGCTATCGCGTCGTGGATGATTGTTGACTGCAAACCACTGCACGAGAAGAATGGATCGATCATGAAACCATTAAACGATGTAGCACGAAGCTGTACAGCAAAGTCTGCGATTAGTGTTGTTAATTTTTTCCCAAACATTTGTTACCCCCTTAGTCGTTAAACCAAACTCTGAGTAAAGGTTACCATGCTCAACCCATATGGTCTTCCGCCAAGGCTGCCACCTACCCGGGCGAACGGCAAAAGCTCAGACGCGTGCGCTCGAGTAGCGTGAGTAGCGTGCCAGGTGGTAGGACTAGATCAACAGCTAAGGTTGCAAACCAGCATCCACACCTTCAGCTGCAGCATCAAGCAATGGGGTTACCAGGCGAAGAGCTTTGATTCTGTTGGTCTGCAGTGAGTGCTGCGAAGTACCTACAGAAAGCTTAGCGTGTGCGACCTCAGCACGCCTGATCATCTCTGTAATCGCTTGAAGCACGACTTGTGAGTCATGCAAGTCTTTCGAATCTTGCTTGTTTTCGACACTTCTCACAACCTGCGCGCCCTTCATGTCAGCCTGCCCGTCTTTCACGTTACCTCCCGATAAGTAACGCTGTCACTCTGCTCTAGCAGTTTCATCAGGCTTTCTGGGCTTATAGCTGGAACCTTACTCCTAAGAAAAGCATGATTATCCCTGGTGACAATGTAGTCAGCCTTCACATTATCTGCTGCGCGAGCAACCAGACAGTCTTCAAAATCTGTCCAGTTCTGACTCATGGCCCAAACCGCATCAATGGCAGATACACCACATATCTGAAGTGTGCCAACATTCTCTAGCAAAACAGCTTGCGCCTGCTGACTGCCTAGCTCTTTCTCAAGAATGTAGTGGATATCAGTTAGCATGTTCGTGCTGATGAACAGCTCTGCGTCACCGAACACACCCAGCATAAACACCTTACTCGACCACTCACAGAAAGGCTGTCGCAAAATCAACTTATCAATCACGACATCGCAGTCAAGCATCAATATCATATTTAACCTTAATACGAGCTGCCCTGATCTCATCGTCACTGATGTCAAGTGGCTGGCTTAGCTCGAATCGACTCACTGCTTGAAGTCGGCGCTTTATCTCATCCTGCGAGGGTTTGGTATCATCGTCAAATGGAAGGTTTCCAGTACGAACAATGTAGTCAAATAGCTGCTGAACTGCAGCTGAAGGCGTTACGCCAAGCTTCTCGAGGGATGCTTTTGCTTTAAGCTTTACCTCGCTATCAAGTCGTACTGTTAAAACCGCATTTCGTAAGAATCCAAACCCAATAAGCCTTGTCATTAGTTAGGTAACTTACTATATGTTATAGTAGCTGCTGCATGTTCGTGAATAAAATGGAGGAATGCATGAGCGACAAGTACTACCTGATGTCAAAGGATATTGGTGACGGCCCTTACCTGATAGGTGAGCTGACTCGAACCGCAAACTCTGAGTACCAGTTCAGATACCTGATAAAAGGCAGTAGGTTTCCGCACTGGTTCATGCAGATTCCGAGAATGAATGAAATCGACAAAACCTACCAGACCAGAGAGGTACTTGGCTACATTCTCTATCGCGTTGTACCTGAAGAAGATGAGTGGGCAGCCGATGTTCTAATGCAACAGAACAACATTACCAGCTACGATGAGTGGACTATTCTTGAATCGCTGATTGCCCAGCACGAACGCTACCGGACAGACAACTCCCCTCTCAGTGACTCACAGCAGTTGTTCTACTTCTACAAGGAAGTACCAGAGAACGCGCACACCTTCTACTAAGGTAGCATCTACAGATAATCGAAACCGAGGTAATCATATGAGTTGGTGGAACGATAACGATTGGATCGACCCAGACAAGTGGGTCATGTCAGGTGTCGAAGTAGTGGGAACAACCCAGGATATGTGCTGGGTAATCAACATAGAAACCGGTGACACTGGCCTATTCAAACCCGAAACCCAGTGGAGAAGGTCTGCCTACGCCGAGTATGCGGCATCCAAAGTCGCCGAAGAGTTAGGTGTGCCAAGCGCAAAAATCCTCGTTGGCGAACTATTCGAAGCCGGTGGTTGCATCAGCATGGACGTGCGCAAAGGATTCACCGATCGCGTCCTCTCAGCTGGCGCACTGGGCAGATGCGGTGGACTATACAATCGCGACAAATCACGTCCCGGCGTGCCCGTCTACGACAACCCCCGCGAGCTATCCTTCCAGGGACTGAAGCCTTATCTACAACCTGATGCCCAAGAAAACCTGATCAAGATGATGTTCTTTGACTGCGTCACCCGAAACGGCGGCAGACACGAAAGCAACCTGAGCTTCACCGTCGATGGCAATCGCGCCATCAGCGCCATGCTGCCACTGTACGACCACGGCTGGGCCATTCAGGATCGCGGGCGCGGCGGTGGACGCGGCGGTGGTGGACGCGGCGGACGCGGTGGCGGATCATCATTCGCCTACGTCGGCCAAGGTGGCTTTCGCGCCAACATCCCCTTCGAAGACCTCTACACCTACATGCGACGCGACTACCCCGAACTGATAGACGGCATGATGGCCAAAGCCCAAAGCGACCAATTCCGCAAAACAACAACCAAACTTGAGTGCTACGACTTCCTTATCGACAGGATCAATGCTTTCGCCGATCTCAAATAATGTGGATAAAACCTCGTTTGGCACGCAGTAGCATCACTGTAGGTTGCTACACACCTGCATGCAGTAGCCTCACTCAGCACTAAGCACCAGGACGGTGCCAGTGTATATCAGGTCGGGGTTGCTGCCTATTGCGTCGCGATTCATTTCGTAGATCTCTATCCAGCGGTAACCATCGCCATAGTGAGCCTGGGCGATGCACCATAGGCTGTCTCCGCGCTGCACCTCGTAGAAGATGGTGTCAGAGACACCGATGCCTATCGGAAGCAGTTCAGAGTCGACTTGATAGCCGAAAGCTACAAGCTCACCCACAGTGAAGCCGAAGTCTATCATCTGCTCTAGAGTGTAACCATTTCTGACCAGGCACTCATACATCTCATTTTGGGTGAATGGTAGCTGGTTGGCTAACAACTCATCCCGCTTATATTCAAGCGAGACGATGAAGGTGTCAATAGTCAGAGCCAGTGGTACCTCAGCTTCTGCGAAGGTCAGGTAGATCTCTTCGGGAGTTAAGATGCTGATCGCGTACTTGCAGTTGCCGTTGCCGGCTGCCATAGTCACCCGCACTTCGTACTTACCCTCTTCTATATATAACTGGGTGGTGCCTACCGCCGTGAAAGTATTGTTGTAGATGATCTCATCTCCTGGTTTGTGCTCTGGATTATCACGAATGGTTGTGTCAATGAAACAAACTGTGATTGCTGCCTTGTTATCGATTGATGTCACCTTCAGGTCAAGCCAGCCAGATGCACTGACCACCACATCTTTATGGATAGTCACAGTATCCACCTTACCCTGCCCGGTGAAGTTATAGGGAGTGCGTGGTAGGTTGACCTCATTGGGAGCAAGTATGCGCACCTCGCGAGTAGCTACTGCTTCAAGTCCTGCGCTATTGACTACTTTATAGGTAAGTGTGTAGGTTCCTGCAGCGTTGCGATTGACACTGCCTTCAACAACCACCTTGCTTGAGATATCACCATCACTATCGTCGATAGCCAGTGCTCCCTGTTCGGTATATGGGGTATCGCTTGAGAGATGCAGAATTATCAGATCGGATCCGATAATCGTGATAGTCGGAGCATTCGGTTCTGGTGAAGCCACCTCTTGCTCTTTGACGAAGACCGTGCGGTCAACACGAGCAGTATTTCCGCCACCATCTGTCACCGAGTAGCTGATGGTATAGAGGCCAACAACATCAGAGTTGATTGCATATACCACTTCAACATCATCCGTGATATCCACTTCAAAGCAGTCAGCTGCCTTGTAGCCGGACTCAACAAAACTCTCCCCTACGAACAGACTGATGTCTTGGGAGCCGAACAGTGTGATAGTAGGTGCACTGGCGTAATGCGGTGGCGCAGGGGCAGGAGCAGGCTCTGGGTCGGGTTCTACGGTGTCGATCGGAGGGGGTGTGGTACTGTCTCGGACCAGGGCGAGTGTCTTGGCAATGTCGATGCACCCATATCCTGTCTCGAAACTGTAGCTGCCGTTGGTCTTGGTGCCCTGGCGAATCAGCGCGTAGATCTGGTCGTTGGTCAGGTCCGGGTTCACACCGAGCATCAGCGATGCCAACGCCGCGACCTGGGGAGACGCGAAGGAAGTGCCGGCAGCATTGGCGTAACCGCCCGATGCGGTGGTCGTATAGTAAGCACCGAATGCCATCACGTCCATGCCATCGCCATAACTCGATGTCGGCGCACGGGTGGTTCCGTTTGATGTGGCGCCGACGCCAATCACATTCGCATAGCGCGCAGGATAGTAGACCGTGCTTTTACCGTCGTTACCGGTGGCAGCAAAGATAGCACAGCCGCTCGCGTGGGCATAGTCGACTGCGTTTCTCAGCGTAACCGAGTCCGATGCGGTTCCCAGACTTAGGTTAATGATTCTGGCACCGTTGTCCGCCGCCCAGAGGATGCCTTTCGCCACATTTGCAACCGAAATCGTGCCGGATGCATCATCCACTTTCACCGGTAGAATGGTGGCGTTCCAGTTTATTCCAGCGATTCCGACGCGGTTGTCTCCAATCGCTGCGATCACACCTGCCACATTGGTACCGTGCCCGTCTCTATCATTGTGTGCAGAAAGTCCCGCTACTGCGGAATAGCCAGCGAGTGGTCTTGGCATATCGGGGTGGGTGGCTGTGACTCCCGAGTCGATTACTGCTATCACGACGTTCGGGTTGGACTTTACGATATCCCAGCCGGCTTGTGCGTTCAGTATCATCAGGAGCAATGCCTGGGTTGAGTAGCTCGGGTCGTTCGGGGTATATTCTTTTTGCATGGTGTAGTTTGGCTCAACGTATTCGATGAACTTTGAGTTCTTGAAGCGATTTATTACCGCATTGGGATTTCTAGACAGGTCTTCTGCTCTGACCACATAGACATTATCGGATACGACTAAAAGTCCGTCTTTCAGTACTTTTGTTACTTCATCGTCATATTGTTTTTCTTCACCGGGAAAGAGAGATCGGTCATAGAAGCTTACGATCAGCTCATCCAACATATAGTCACCTGTTATGTCACCGTCTGCGTTAGCTGATTTGACCTGTGGAAACGCGGTCAGCATCAGTATCGCGCAGAGTATGACTAGCAGTAGTTTCTTCGATTTCATTTTGTCCCTCCTCTTGCCTTTGCGTATCGGTTTGTTGCCTATACGCCCTCCATGGCAGAAACCGAGGGTGAAGAGCATTTTTTCTGCTACACCCTCGGTTCTCTTATTAACTCTATTGCTTCATCTACTTTGTGTTGCTGGTTGCCTATAGAGTTGTAAGGTCTTTGTTACTCTAACTCCAAGTCTGAATCAGTATCCAATATCGGAGCTGGTTCTGGTTCTGGTTCTGGGTCGAAAGTCGGTGCAGAATCGAGCTCAAGATCCAGGTCGAGCTCTATTGTCAGTGCTGTTGTTGATGCAACCGCAAGGCCGCCTTGGCCACCGAGTTCATGGTAGAGAG
>Ga0123356_10003752_pt1 | contig 15835 bp, 9 predicted proteins | sample TergutEmb28metaG_2_FD_92546 | JGI IMG/M metagenome (GOLD analysis project Ga0123356, IMG submission 92546) | Embiratermes neotenicus P3 segment gut microbial communities from Petit-Saut dam, French Guiana - Emb289 P3 | ecosystem: Host-associated > Arthropoda: Insects > Digestive system > Gut ... | reverse complement strand
TATAATATTCCCTGAGCTTACCCACATCCCACATTACACCGTCCGAAAGACCGGGATATTCAGGTGGCAGCCACACATACCCTTCTTTGACCTGCATCCATCCGGCTTTGTAATGGCTGACGGTATACGGGGCGTATCCGCGTCCGCTGTGTACAGTACCGGAATCAGCAAGTTCAGGTATGGCAATACCGCCGCCGCCGATGCCGTTTAAAATAAGCAAGCGCTCCGGGTCAATATCACGTATGGCTTTGATTGTGCGGCGCATGACTTTTTCGTGGCGTTTACGCGTGAAATCATACTGACCGATATCGGGCGGTTCGTTCAACAGATCGAAGCTTAACACGTCGGACGGAATGTTTTTATATCTCTCGGTAAAATTTTCCCACATGAACACAAAGGCGTCCTGTGCTTCTTTATCTTTCCACAGGTTATGTTTTTCAATAGAATTCATATTGATACAATACCCCGGTGCACGGTGCAGATTGATGCTGACATGCAAACCTCGTTGCCTGCATGCCTCGACATATGAATCAATAACGGTAAAAACATTTTCATCAGGATGAAAGTAGTTAAAATCTTTCGTCCAATATCTGTAATCCATCGGTAATCTGATATAATCGAACCCTTTATTTGCTATAAAATCCAATTGCTTTTCATCAGGCGAAACCGGTTTCTCCCCCCGATAAATAAACATCCACAGCATGTTGAATCCGTATCGTTTCATATAATGTTTCCTTTCTCGTATATATTAAATCCTGATTAATTATAACCCGATTAATTCACTTTTATATCTCCGGATTCGTTGTTTTTGATTATATCATTTTAAAAATAAAAGTGATATACTTACAACCGGTAATCAGGCGGATTATTTTTATGTTGGGAGATCGGATAATGACAGATTTGCAAAAGAGGGTTATTGAGCTTAAGGGAGAGAAGGATGCGCTTGTTTTGGCGCATTATTATCAGACTCGGGATATTCAAGAGGTTGCGGATCGTGTTTGTGATTCTTTTGAGATGGCGAGGCTTGCGTATTCGGCTTCTCAGAAGGTTATTGTAATTTGCGGTGTGCATTTTATGGCTGAATCTGCGAAGATTTTGAATCCGGATAAAACGGTTTTATTGCCGGTTGTTGATGCGGGTTGTCCTATGGCTGATATGATCGTTCCCGGCGATGTTGTTGCTTTGCGTGAACGTTATCCGGATGCGGCTGTTGTTTGTTATGTCAATTCGTCAGCAGCGGTAAAAGCGGTGAGTGACATATGTTGTACTTCATCTTCTGCCGAGCGTATCGTTCGTTCACTGTCCGAAAAGCAGATCATTTTCATTCCTGACAGAAATTTGGGCATGTATATTGCGTCAAAGGTTCCGGAGAAGGAATTTATTTATCACGAGGGTTGGTGTCCTGTTCATGATTGCATAAGTGTTGATGATGTTTTGAAAGCGCGTGATATTTATCCGAATGCGAAATTGCTTGTGCATCCCGAATGTCGAAGCGATGTTCTCGATCTTGCGGATTTTGTCGGAAGCACTTCGGAAATCATTGCTTTTGCTTTGGATTCGGATCGTAATGAATTTATCATCGGCACGGAGATCGGTGTCACCGAACATCTTGCGGCACTTGCTCCTTCTAAGCAATTCCACCCGTTGACCGGTAATTTTGTTTGTGATGATATGAAGAAAATCTCATTGCAGGATGTGGTCAATTCACTCGAATCGGGTATTCATGAAATGATACTCAGCGATGATGAAATACAAGCATCAAAACGCAGTTTGGAACGTATGGTCAATGCATGATATCAGGTTGTTAATTTCGTGTCTCGCGGGGGATGTCATGTTTAATAAAATTAACATTTTAGTGACATTTTTGTGACCGGAATGTGCTACGATGGTCATCTGAACGGGAGATGACTATGGCTAAAGCAAGAAAACAGATTTCATTTATATTGATTATTATTTTGCTCGTCGGGCTTGTTTCGGCGTGCGATTTTATCGATTCTTTGGATGCTCCGATCAATCAGGACAATGCGGGGGTTACGAGAGAGACAGCGAATGATAATTCGGATACCGAGTATGAAATAAGTATCGGGACGATCGATGACGGTTATTATGAAGAGAGAGATATTTCGGAAGATCTGCTTTACGTCCCGCTGACTCAATCACCTGCGATCCCGGATTTTCTTGTACCTGTTGCATCGGGAAGCAAGGTCAAAAAGAATGATAAAGCGATAATCGACTATTCAAATGCGTCTGACGGTTATGTTATGGTCAAGTGGCTTGCCAAGACCAATGAACAGTTGCGCGTACAAATAATCGGTCCGAGTGAAACCAAATATGTTTATACGATTTGGCCTGATGATACTTTTGAAGTATTCCCTCTTTCCGACGGTAACGGGAAATATACGATCGGTGTTTTTGAACATGTTGATGCGGGCAGGTATTCACGTGCCAATTCTGTTGACTTAACAGTCACGTTGAAAGATGAGTTCATGCCGTTTCTGCATCCCAACCAATATGTAAATTTTAATAAAGAAAGTGACGCTGTGGCAAAGGCTGCCGGTCTGGTTGCCAATTACACGGAATTGCTTGATATTGTTGCCGCTGTTTATACATTTGTTACCGGCAATATTACGTATGATACGGATTTGGCAAACTCCATTATCAACGGGGAGCGTCCGGGTTATTTGCCGGATTTGGATTTGGTTCTTGCAAGACGTAAGGGTATCTGTTTTGATTATGCGGCTTTGATGACGGCAATGCTTCGAAGTCAAAGTGTTCCGACGAAATTGGTCGTCGGATATGCATCGGATGTTCGTCATGCCTGGATAAATGTGTATTCCGAAGAAACGGGCTGGATCAACAACGTTATTTTCTTTGACGGTGAAGAGTGGATAATGATGGATCCGACTTTCGCCGCCGCTGCCAGAAATGCCGCTGCGCTGCAGTCGTTCATAGGTGACGGAAGCAATTATACGACTACACATTTGTATTGATGATAATTATGTAAATCCGGAATATGTCATAATTTAACCGGAAACATGAACTTTTTATGTCCGAATTTGTTGATTTTGCTTGACAATTACAATATATAGGTATATGATTCCTACGTGTGCGCACATGTAGGTTTTTTTGCGCGGGGAGTTCCGATTTAAGAATTTGGAGGCGCGATTATGTATATATCAAAAATCAAGAAACCGATAGCTGTTTTGATGGTGATCGTCATGGCTGCTTCGGTTGTTTTATTATTTCCCGGCGATGTTTCCGCCGCTCCGGGAGATCAATGGGATTTGTTTAACTTTGTCACCGGTGTAACAATTGAAGATCCGAGTACGACCCCGCCGACGGTCATGGGTCCGGGAAGTCCGACTTATACGGGTCAAAATTACATCTTTACGATCACCTTTGCTGAATCTCCGGGTTTGCAACTTGCATATGCAAACACAGCATTGACCGGAAATTCGCCTCCCCCCGGATCACCTGCCCCGACCGGTTGGCTTGAGTATGAACTTCCTGCCGCTCTTACTGTTTCAAGTCCCGTTCCGCAATCACCGATATATTTCGGCAGCGGTACCGTTCGTGTAGGTTGGTACACAATATCAACAACAGGATTGGTTCAGGTTTGGTTTGATAATGTAAATAATGCGGGTACTCCGACACCGGGTAACTTTATCGATAATTATACGAATGTAACGTTCAGATTACAAATAACCGCACAATTATTAGCAGGCGGCGGAATCGACTTCGGTGGCGGTGAAACAGTTACAGTAACTCCGCCTGAACCTCCTCCCCCAAAATTAACAGTTACAAAAACATCTGAATATGATGCCAATCGTGAAAGGGTATATTATTCGATCAAAATTTCTGCATCAGGAAATACAGTTACGAATATAAGTTTCGTCGATGAACCGATGATAGACGGTTCTCGGATTTCCAATTTACCTGACAATGCATTTTACGGTTTCAGATATTCAATCAATGACAGCACTGCATTCAATCCGATGATTATTCGGTGGCCTTCAGAAAATCCTGCGATGTTTTCATATATTTTCGGCAGTGATGTTGTGTTGAATCCGGGGGATTTCATAACAGTGTTCTATTATATTGATATTCCGACTTTAATATCTAATAATTCTCCTCCGAATTCAAGTCCGGGATTGATACAGGATCCTCTGGAGTATAATTTTACATTAACAAATACTGTGACAGTCATGGGTGATGGCGGATTACATGATACTGACGATACAACTGATAATATTCGAAAAACGTTTCCGATAAACAAAACCGGAAGCGTAAATGATGCAGATCCTCCCGACCATCTTTTTCCTTATATAAAGTGGACGATTATTGCCGGCCCGACAACACCGGCTCCCACAGCATTGACTCTTCCTATAACCGATACATTAAGTTCCGGATTAATTCTTCCGCCCGATTCAGAAATTCTTATTACTTTGTATGATGCTGCAAACAACACAATATTCGATGGTAATGCAAGTGAATTAAGTAATTATTTCTCAAGCGGTACAGCACCGAGTACTCAGTTTACATTTAATATACCTGCTCCCGGTGATCCGAATCCTGCAGGTCCGATCGATCCGTTCGGAGATATTTACAGTGTAAAAATCGTATATGATACAGAAATCAACAGCTTACCGCCTGATCGTCCGGGTTTACCGCCTGTTGTTTATGAAAATTCAGTCTATTACGGGGATCACGGTGCGACGGGCAGGTTGCCTTTTACGCCGACGGCTGTGCCTGTGAATAAAGTCACGTCGGGTATTTGCGGTAATCCGACTGACGGTTATTATATTGATTATACGATAACTGTTGCTGTTCCGGCGGAGTTGCTGGGTCAGCCGTTATGGATATATGACACATTAACGAGAGGCGGTACCGGGATTGCGAATGTGCCGCAGAATTTGACGGTTACGGCGACACCGGCTGCCGGGTCTCCGCCTTTGGGTGTACCGTTGTATTATACCGAACCCATCATCACCGGTACCAATAACAATGAATGGAGAATATATTTGGGAACAAATGTTGCTCCCGCTCCTTATGCATCACCTCCGGGGTTACCCTGGTGGCAATGGAATTTTGCCGTTGACCTCACCGTGTCATACCGTTATGTTTTAGATCAGGCAACCGTTGATTTTCTTAAAGGCGGACCTTCGAGAAGCTTACAAAATTCGGTTTATTTGATCAACAGTACCGGAGATCCGATTTTGAGCGGTGCGACAACCAATAATGTCGGCGGTAAAACCGTCAATGATTTCTGGCCGGTTTTTAAATCCGGAAAAGCATCTGCCAATCCGGCGTTGTTCGATTATACTGTTATAATAAACGGTGCATACTCATCAAGACCGAATTCGCTGTTCCAAACACCGGGGCTCACACCGACAGATCCTGTGTTTTCAGAGTCGTTTGATGCGAGACTGAGTTACGTTCCGGGGACGTTTTATATAAGAGACACGGGAAACAATTTGTTTTATGCTCCCGGTACCGGATCGGATGTTATAGCGACGACAAACGGTTTTAGTATCAACCTGAATACATTATGGCAATATACATCACCGCCTGCTCCGACAGATTCCGGTATTACGGGCGGTACGCCGATAGGGACTTCCCCTGCCGATCCGTCATGGTATACAAACAGACGTAATTATGAAGTTCATTATCAACTTATACTTAAAAATGAATTTATGGGTACCGGTCAATCGAATTTGGTTAATAATGCATTCATTGCCGTTAATCAGGGAGAGTGCACATTCAACAGCAATGCGACATTAAGTTATAATCCGCCGCCGATCGGTAAAACCATTACAACAGACGGTTCAAATGTTGCTCATGTGGAAATTGTTATAAACCCCGACGGCAGTATAATATTCTCCGACGGTTCAACCCCGCCGCCAACGCAAATAACTGCACAGGATGTTCTTTCCGATAATATGTTGTTATATCTCGACAATATATCTGTTTTTACCGAACCCATGATTGCAGGACATTGGGGCGGTATCTGGATACCACAACCCGTAACATATAATGACGGTGCGTTGTGGAGTGTCAATGTTGTCGATCCGTACACGTTCGATTTTATCATCCCGAATCAACAGCCGGTAAAAATCGTTTATGATGCTCTTATAACATTGGTTCCGGGTGAAGTCGCGGATATAAGCAATAAAATTACTATTTACGGTCAAACGGGTGAAGACGGTAAAAATAATTATCAGGTCAATGATACAACTGCGGGTGCAACGGCAGATTCGTTGAATTTACGATTATTCAAAAGTGATTCCGTAAATAAAATCAACCTGCCGGGTGCAACATTCACACTTTATCTTGCCAATCTTGCCGATTTGGGATCACCGCCTTACGGTATAACGGCACCGCCGAAAAATATCGGGGGAATAAATTTCTATCCGCTTATCACCAATGTTGTTACGGACAATTTCGGTAGAGCCGTATTTGCCGATCCGGGGATAAATGCATCATTCCATTTATTATTCATGCTTGAAGAGGTTTCACCGCCTCCGGGATATACATTTAAGCCTCAAAACCCTAATCCTTATGAAAATCTTACATTCTTTACGGTTAAGCCCGATATAAACACGACCATGTTGAATAATGCTCAAAATTCACTCAATGCAGGAAGTGCACAGGGTTCGGGGGTTGTGATAAATCAAATATCTGACTTCATAACTGTCGAAAATACGCCTGACAGCCTTGGTATTGACGGGTCGATCAGGATTTGGAAGTTGTTTACGGGGCTTGAGGATTTGACGCCGGCGCAAATCGCTGAGCAATTGTCCGGTTTCATAATCGTTGTTACCGATCCGATGGCAGGAGTGCATTCGTTCGGGATCAATGATTTGTTGAACACGCCCGGTGCTGTATTGACCGGATTATCTTCGGGTACATATTTCATACAAGAAGAAAATGCAAATATCAACGGGTATGTTGAACCGAGAACAAATCCGCAACTTCCGATTCGTAAACACATTGACTTAGGCGGTTCCGGAGAAGGTGAAGTTCTTATACAAATCAATAATGTTTATGAAAAGCCTTTACCGAATTCTCTGTTCGTACAAAAAGCATTCAACTTCCCACCGGGTACATCGGCTGCAGAGATCAGGCGTTGCATGCAACTGTTACAGAATCAAAACTTTATGATCAACATTACAGGACCCGGCTTCAATGAAACACTGAGTCTTGTCGATGCGCTTGCAGGAAAAACCTTTGAAAACATACAGGAAGGTACATACTTTTTCAGTGAAGTCAATGCGAATATTCCGGGTTATGATTTAGGGTTTACAAACTTCAGAAGCTATATACTGCCGACGACCGCAGGACCTGTCAATATCCAAATGGTCAACACATATACAGTTCCCGGAATCACAGTACCGCCGGCGCATTTTGAATCTCTCATGATCCGAAAAGTCGTAAACTTCCCCGCCGGTACAACCGATGCACAGCGACAACAGTATTTGCAAACATTGCGAGATCAGGATTTCAAGATAATCATTGACGGACCCGGTAATTTTCATCAGGAAATAAATCTTATTGATGCAATGAACAGTGTCACATTTTTAGGGGTTCAGGACGGGACATATTTCATTACAGAAGCCAATGCAGGTTTACCCGGATTAAATCTGACAGTAACACCTCCGTTGCCGATAAGAATCAATATATTACCGACCGACACTTCAACAATAGTTATTGATATTAACAATACATATGCTCCGGGACCGGGCGGTCCTTCACCGCAAACGGGTGTCAGCCGTAATATAATCATCCCGATCGTTTTGCTCGGTGTCGCCGGTATTTGCATCGCGGGAGCGGAAGTTTATCGCAGACGATTCAAAAAAGCAAAAAAACAGCTTTTTTAGGGACAGGTTTCGTATAAATCTGTCCCTTGGTTTTTCTTGACTCCGGCTTTATGTATGTATATTATATTAAAAGTTTATTAACTGCGGTTAGGGAGGTACCGGATATGTTGAAGAAGTTAAAAATATCCGAAAAATCGTTTAAAAAAGCAACAAGCATGTTTCTCGTCGGTATGTTGTTATTTTCAATATTCGTTTTTACACAGTCGGAACGGGATAATGAAATGACAGCAAAAGCAGTGACTTTACCGTCGGGGATAAGTGTTCTTGATAAAATTTCAGATCAGGATACTTCAAACTTCACTTTTACAAATGCACCCGATATCGCAACTGCAACAAATACAATTTTTGTAAACACCCCTGCAAATGACGGGCGTGTATGGACAGATAAATCGGTAAATGCAACTCAGGCATTCATTTATGATAATGCAGGCGGTGTCGTTGATGTCGTATCTGCACCCGATGATGAGTTTCTTGTTACTCTTTCGGCTTTAAGTCAAAGCATCAATACATCCGAGATCATCATCGAACCTTCCGATACTGTTATTATAATAGATGTTTCCGGCAGTATGGCATCAAATACCGTCCCGGGTGACGGGCGTTCCAGGATCGCTGTAGTCATCGATGCATTAAATGATGCTATCGTTATGCTGATGGGTGCAAATCCCGATAACAGGGTATCTGTTGTAATATACGGCGGACAATCTGTCAGCAGTCAAAATCAGGCAAAAACATATCCTGTACTGGCACTCGGCCGTTATGTCATCAGCCAACCGATTTTCAGTGTAAGCGGAACGACCGTAACTGTTAACTCGGCTGTGGCAAACCCTTTACAAAGAACATTTACCGTTGAAGGCGGAACACCTACTCAGCTCGGTATGCGCAGAGGTGCAGATATGCTCTTGGCAGTACCTGCAGGTTTAGGTCCGAGCAGTAACGGTACGGATTTTGACACCGGGATACCCGATCCATCAAGCCCCGGAAACAATGTCATTGTAACACGCAAACCGAATATTATATTGATGACCGACGGTGAACCGACGTACGCGTGGCTCGATCATACGATGAGCAATTTTTCAAACTGGCAGGGTGTTACAACGACCGCCAACTGGTACGATGTCGGAAACGGATCTGCCGGCGATATGGGATTGACAGCACTTACCGTAATGACAGCCGCTTATGTAAAGCAACAGGTTCGCGATCATTATTACGGTACACTTGCATCCAATCCTGAAAATGCTTCCCGTTCAGTCGGATTTTATACTTTGGGTCTCGGTGTCAACTCTTCGATCGCAAATGCAATGCTCGACCCGTACGGAAAAACGGCAAGCGGTCAAACCAATGCCGCTTTGGTCACACAATCTTTAAATAATGTGAATTATAACATGCTTGATGTACTAAATAACTTTACAACCGGGCCCGCTTATTCAAGCGGTTCGTTCCCCTATCTCAACAGAGGATCGGGTACCGCACGTACATTGACAACAAGAACAAACACCGGCGGATTCATAACAACCTGCAATTACGATACCATGGCTTTTACGGCAATGGATAAAGCCGGTCTTGATGATGCATTCAATCAAATCACACAACAAATCGTCACACAAGGCAACTACACCACAAACGTACAGGGAAACGAGCAGTATGACGGTTATTTGGCTTTTTCGGATGTTATCGGTGAGTATGTGGAATTCAGCGGATTTGTCGGATTGTGGTATGACAATGTAAAAAATTCCGGGTCGTCATTTGCAAGCGGTATAGCGTCTCAGTCCGGTCCGATATATAACGGTTTTATAGAAAATCTTCAGAAATTCTTGACCTATCCGTCAGGTGCGCCGATTTCTCAAGCGGATGCAATCGCTGTTGCTTCAACAGCCACCGGTAATATGGTCACTTACTACGCGGATACTGACAGAAACTTTCTCGGCATAACGCCGCCGGCGACAGGAGCTGCGGCACGGGTTGATATGTACACTGTTCAGGGTCCTGCTGTTGATGCCTTGGACGGTGTGACCGGAGTCGATTTGATGCTTCTTGTTTTTCAGGTTGTCAATGTTCTTGAAGCAGGTCCGTTCAATCAATATTTTTCATCATCTCCCGAATATCTTGTAAGTAACTTACAACCCGGAGATCAAATCGTACGTTGGTACATACCGGCATCACTTATTCCTCTGCGCGAAGTGCAGCAACAATTTAATACCGACGGTTCTCCGATCAAAGATGACTTCGGCAATGATGTTGTTCAGGTCGTTGAAGCCGCTCCTCTGCGTGTTATGTATACCGTTGCTCCGAATGTAAATAAAATCCAAAGCGGTTTGACAGCGCTTTACGCAGAAGTCAATCCGGCTCCGGGTGAAAATTCATATTATTTTTATACCAACAGATGGCGCGGTACTGATGGCAAAGTAGTATCCAATGCGTTTCCATACGATCAAAACAACATGTCTCTTGCTGCTTTTTCGCCAAGCAATACCAATACATTTTACCAAAATGTTTGGACAAGAAACACACAACTCAAATCCCCGAACGTAACCGGACCTACAGGTACATCACCGTGGTGTTGGAGATATACGCAATTCACCGCAAATCCGACAGTTGAAGTTCAAAACTTAGGCAACAACGGCCGTATTATGATCAGGTCACAAACAGAATTGACAATAAATAAAACGTTTACACCCGGTGTTGTTATTCCGCCGTCACCCGAATATATGCTTACGATGTTGATATTGGGCACGGATGCGGCAGGTAACGATATCTTCAGAGCAACACTTAATTATCCCGATGATTTTACAAATGACAGCGTAACCGTCAATATACCTCCGGGGAATTATGTCATTCATGAAATGGGAGGGTATTTAGCAAATTATATGTTTATGAGTCCGTCACCGATCATGGTGGGACCTGTTACTGCCGGATCACGTGTTGTTGATGTATTTAATTTATATATGAATTACACTCCCAGACGTACGTATTTAATCATACGTAAAATGTTCAGCGGATTATTACCTCCGGGCGACCCGAATACTGAAATACCTCAAAACTTTGCAATCAATGTCACACATTTGGAAAGCGGAACGGAATGGGGACCTTTCGATCTTACACAGGTTATGGGAGGTCAAGCAGTAATTCCTCCGGATCCCGGCGACTTGGTTCCGGGTACATATCGAATCAGTGAATCTAATTATCTCGTTGACGGTTTTACATGGGAATCACGTCCGACATTACCTTTTGATTTAACGATTCATGATACAGATATTGATTCTGCCAATCACAAGCAAATTTTGTTTCTCATCAACAACCGTTATACGCCGATTCCCGATCCGACTTATACATTAAATTTAAACAAAGTGATCAACGGTCTTGAAAACAGTATTGATATTGCGGGGAATCCGAGTGTTCCTCAGGGTCTTGTGTTTAAGCTTGAAAAGACTGATGCGCCGACATTTCTTCAAACCATTCGTTGGGAAGATTTAACAACCGATACTCCGATCACAGGGCTCCCTGCAGGTACATATACACTCACAGAACTGGGCGGAACAGCCGACGGATTTTTCGATCCGAATGTATCGTTGACAATGAACGGTGTTCCGGTTCAAAACGGCTTTACTTTTACATTACCCGGCAATAATGTCGATGCAAACAATAATATAACATTCACCTTTACCAATACATATACTCCGATTCCGCCGCCGCCGCCGCCGGAGTCTCTTGTTGTACGTAAGTTGCTGAACTTCCCTGCCGGTACAACCGGTGCTCAAATTCAACAAAGTTTGCAACAACTTCGTAATCAAGGGTTTGAGATCGTTGTGACGGGACCTGCGGGATTCAGCGAGCGAATAGGCCTTGACGCGGCAATTGCAGGTGCTGTTTTTGAAGATGTTGCTTCGGGTAATTATACTTTTAACGAAAACAACGCCGCATTACCGGGATATACGTTTACATCAAATCCTGCACTTCCGTTTACGGTCAATATAGAACCCGATCTTACCGATGCCGTAACCGTTGAAATAACAAATGTTTATACAACAATCCCGCCTCCTCAGCCTCCTTCGCCACAGACGGGTGTTACGCGTAATACTGTTTTGCCGGGTTTGATACTTTTCTTGGCGGGCGGATGTATTCTCGGGGCTGAAGTTTATCGAAGAAAAGCAAAAAAGCGCTCTTAAATACAAAAAAAACAAAAAATGTTACATTTGTCACAATAAAATTATTAAGAATTATTAAACTTATCCCATTCTTAGTTTAATCCGGTATAATAATACGCGGTAATCATATTTACTGCGTATTATTGCTTATATGATATAACTGTTTTTCAAAGGAGTTCATATGAAAAATAAAACACTGAATAATACATATCTGTCGATGTTTTGTTCTGAGCTTGCTATGTTGCTTGATGCGGGGCTTACTATAAGTGACAGTATTCAGGTCATTCAGGAGGATGAGACCGGCAAAGAGGCAAAGGCGATCATGCAAACGATTTATGATTCGCTTATGATGGGTAATCAGTTTTCCGTTACTTTGAAAGAAGCTGCCGTTTATCCCAAGTATATGGTACATATGGTTGAAGTCGGTGAAAAAACCGGGCGTCTTGTTCAAACGTTGAATGCTCTTTCCGAATATTATGAAAGACAGACCCGTTTGTCCGTTACTATCAAAAACTCAGTGCTCTACCCTGCCGTGCTGCTTGTGCTTATGATCGTTGTTGTTCTTATTTTGATCGTTCAGGTGTTGCCAATTTTTAATGATATATTCGGTCGTTTGGGTACACAAATGGATCCTTTTGCCGTGAGATTGATGCAGTTCGGCGGTTGGCTGGGAAATGCCGCAGTCGGTATTGCGTTGTTCTTCAGTGCTGTTTTTATTTTGATTCTGCTCATGTGGCTCATTCCTTCAATACGCAGGGGGATCGCTCAGGCGTTTTCAAACAAGTTCGGAGGGCGCGGTATATTGGGTAAAATCGCTTCTTCGCGCTTTGTGTTTGCAATGACTCTCGGTATGGCAAGCGGCCTTGATACCGTTGAGTCCATCAATATTGCTTCGTCCGTAAGCGGCGGTTCGAGAGCTGTTGATGAGATGCATAAGAAGTGTATTCAATATCTTGATTCGGGCAAAACTCTTTCTGAGTCTTTGAGCGGTGCGGGTATCCTTTCGCCGCAGGACAGTAAAATGCTTGCCGTCGGAAGCGTCAGCGGTAAAGCCGATCTTGCTATGTCCGAAATCGCCAGAAGAAGTGATATCGATGTCAGAGACAGCATTGACCGAATCGTCGGCAGAGTCGAACCTACACTTGTCATTTTATCTTCAGTAATCGTAGGTGTAATATTACTTTCCGTTATGTTGCCTCTCATGGGAATCATGACTTCGATCGGATAAATAAAATTTATTGATCCCGGATAAGATGGAGTTTTATGAAAAAGCAAAAGAGTATTTATAAAAAGAGTGCGTTTGATTTTTTGAAGTCTGCGATTTTGCCGGTTCTTTTTACTGTTGCTGTTATGGTGATGGTGGTTTTCGGGCTTCGTCAGACAGAGGCTTCGAGCAGTGCTGAGGGGCTTCGGATCCTTGAGGACAGTTTGAGGCGTGCTGTTGTTATCAATTATGCTATTGAAGGCAGGTATCCGGAGAGTATCGAATATATCGAGCAAAACTTCGGTATCCATATCGACAGGACCAGATTTGTCGTGCACTACAGGGTGTTTGCATCGAACCTGCTTCCTGAGATCGTGGTGATTGCATTATGAATAAAGCTATAAGAGGTCGAAGTGTTGATACGATTTTTGTACTGATCGTTTTCAGTATTTTTGCTTTTTCTGTTTTGATGGTACTTATGCTTGGTGCCAGTGTTTACAGAAATATAAATGATATTTCCCGTGAAGGTCAGCACGAACAAACTGCTTTGTCATATATTTGGACCAAGTCAAAGAACTTTGATAATGCTCAGAGCATCCATGTAGGCAGTTTTGAAGGGACTTCCGCTCTTTTCATCGATGAAACTCTTGGCGGGACTGATTTCAGGACTGCGATCTATCATTATGACGGTTGGCTTCATGAACTTTTCAGTGAATCGGCGCTCGACTTCTCCCCTGCCGACGGTGTACGTATCGTTCAGGTCGATAGTCTGAGGTTTGCGAATATCGGTAACGGGCTTATCGAAGTTACATCGGGAGAGCGGCATCTTATTATATCACCGAGAAGCGGTTTAAAAACCTCGGGCGTTCCGGGATAATATTAGGAGAAAAAGCATAAATGACGCATCGTTCAAAATCCACTCTTTTCTTAATTGAACAATTGATCGTTATCGCAGTTTTTGCTATATGTGCCGTTGCATGTATCAGTATTCTGACTGCGGCGTATTTCAATGCAAGTGATTCAAAAGCGACGAGTCATGCGGTTTTAAAGGCGGAAAGTGCTGTCGAAAGTTTTAAAATGACGGGTGATGATTTTGCGTCGTTGGCGAATATCATCGGCGGTACAACAACAGTGACCGGTTTAGGTTCTGCCGGTGTAGCAACTGTTGCTGTTTATTATGATAATTCGTGGTCGGTTACCGATGCGGAAAATGCAAGTTTTGCTTTATATCTTGTTATCGAGTCGGCACAGAATATCGGTGATTATGATTTGATCAAAGGTCATGTTACTGTTGAAAAAATAACGGGTGAAGAGCTTGTTACTTTACAGGCTGCCGTCAGGCACGGTTAGGAGAACGTTTTATGAATAAAAGCGGTGTCGGTGTCGGAAGTGCATCTATTGTACTTGTTTTTGCCGTTCTTTGTCTTACGATCTTTTCACTCATAACTTTTGTTGTTGCCGGTAATGATAAGGCTTTGGTCGATGCCAAGGTCAATCTTGTGAGCGGTTATTATGAAGCTGATGTTTTGGCTGAAGAAATTTTGCTTAATTTGCTTGCAAGCGATGTTATTCCGGATGAAGTTTCGGGTGTTAAAATACATACCGGTATCGACAATGATCTCGGTGTTGAAACTGTATATTTTTTCTGTGAGATTTCGGATATCAAGGCTCTTTATGTCAATCTTTTGATGCGCGGAAATTCTTATGAGATTTTGAGTTGGCGTATGTACGATACGGATGATTGGGTGTTTGACAGTTCAATGAATGTTTGGGCAGGTGATTGAGAATAATATGGGTAACAGTGAAGTTGTACTCGGATGGTTAAAACGTGCTGTCGATGAAGGGACTTCGGATATTTTCATCGGTGCGGGGCGTCAGGTGACTTTTAAGAAAAACGGTGTTTTGCATCCTCTTGACGGTGATTTTATCAGACCTGATGCGGCTCAGGAATATATCACGGGATTGTACGATCTGGCGGGCAGATCGATGGATAAATATATTGAATCGGGGGATGATGATTTTCCGATCACTGTTCCCGGTGTTGCTCGTTTCAGAGTAAATACTTACCGCCAACGCAGCACTATGGCGGCTATCATTCGTGTTGTTTTATTTAATATCCCGGATTACAAGGACTTGCAAATTCCTGACGGGGTCATGGGTATTGCATCGGAACTCAACGGTCTTGCCTTGGTAACAGGTCCTGCCGGAAGCGGTAAGTCAACGACTCTTGCGTGTATCATCGATGCGATCAATAAAACACGAAATTCGCATATTATTACACTTGAAGATCCGATCGAGTTTCTGCACAGGGATAATATGAGTCTTGTCAGTCAGCGTGAAATCTCCACTGATACTTGTTCGTATATGGATGCTCTTCGTGCCAGTCTCAGGCAGGCTCCCGATATTATTTTGCTCGGTGAGATGCGCGATCATGAAACGATAAAAACAGCTATCACTGCAGCCGAAACCGGGCATTTGGTCATATCGACTTTGCACACTGTCGGTGCGGCAAATACGATCGATCGTATAATCGACATTTTTCCGCCTGCCGGTCAACAACAGGTTCGCGTGCAGTTATCCATGTCGCTTCGTATGGTCGTGACTCAGAAATT
>Ga0123356_10003751_pt1 | contig 15836 bp, 11 predicted proteins | sample TergutEmb28metaG_2_FD_92546 | JGI IMG/M metagenome (GOLD analysis project Ga0123356, IMG submission 92546) | Embiratermes neotenicus P3 segment gut microbial communities from Petit-Saut dam, French Guiana - Emb289 P3 | ecosystem: Host-associated > Arthropoda: Insects > Digestive system > Gut ... | reverse complement strand
TACCTTTGCAAAGGGGTCTATCTTCATGCCATACCCGGCAGCTAAATCTTCTAGTTCCTTTGCGGATTTATTTAAATCAAGAATTTGCTTGTTCTTCATGCCCAGTATGACATTCTCGACTGCAGTGAGCGCAGGTATAAGCATAAAATGCTGATGCACCATGCCAATCCCTAAATCTATTGCGGCTTTCGGGTCTTTTATATCCGCGATTTCACCACGTAGATATATCTCACCTGAGCTATGTCTGTACAAGCCGTACAGAATGTTCATCAATGTACTTTTTCCGGCACCGTTTTCTCCGAGTAGAGCGTGTATTTCGCCTTTTTTGACACTGAAATTAACATTGTCATTTGCAACAACACCGGGAAATGTTTTTGATATGTTTTTCATTTCTAGAAAATCCATACTTCCCTCCTAGTCCTTAATGTACGGACGCCCGGAATCAGACGGAACTTGTGTTCTGCCTACAAACCCGCATAGGGCAAGAACCGTTATGACGTACGGAATCATGTTTATAAACTGGAACGGTATCTGTGTTCCGGCAGCCTGAACACGGAATATGAGAGCGTCTCCTGCGCCGAACAGCATTGATGCGCCAAATACGCCAAGGGGATTGTAACCGCCAAACACAACTGCGGCAACAGCCATAAAGCCACGGCCCGCAACCATATCTTCTGTAAAGAAGCTTAAAGCTCCGAGCGACACAAACGTTCCCGCAAAGCCCGCAAGCAGACCGCTGAATATTACGGTTCCGTAACGAATTTTAAAGACATTTATTCCCACTGTATCACATGTCTTTGGATGCTCACCTACAGCACGGATTCTCAGTCCCAAATCCGTTTTAAACATGACAAAAAACGCAATTGGAATCAAAATAAATATAATGTATATCGGTAATGTCTGAGAAAACAACGCTCTTCCTAAAATCGGTATATCTGATAACAGCGGGATTTGAATCGGTTGAAAGGAGTTGACAGAACCTACAAAATCACCGCGGAAAAAGAACCGGTTAAGCGTGGTGCTCATGCCCAATCCAAACACATTTATCGCCATACCGACAACTGTCTGGTCAGCTCTGAGAGTGATTGTAAAGAAAGCGAATATCATTGAAACAAGCATGGTTGACGCAAGCGCAAAAAGCACACCAACCCAAACACTGCCGGTCAAATATGAACCAATCGCGGCCGTCACAGCCCCTATGAGCATCATGCCTTCCGCGCTGATATTTACTATACCGGCTTTTGCGCTGAACACAAGTCCTGTCGCGCAAATCATAATCGGCGCGGCAGCTCGTATATTGGACGCCAGAAAGTTTGTGATTTCATCCAATAATGTCATTTAGTCAGCACCCCCTTTTTTTCTGAGAGATCCGATTTTTCCAAAGAATCTGCCGACATATGCATATAGCTCCCTGCCTACAACAAAGAGGATAACCAATGACTGTATAATTTGCACTACGGCAACAGGAACCTGCGCTGCCATCTGCATTTGCTGGGCACCGCTCCTTAGCATACCAAAGAGAATCGCGGATAGGAAAATTCCTATAGGCGCGTTATTTCCCAGTAGAGACACTGCTATGCCGTCAAAACCGAAGTTTGCCGAAAAGTCCGGTAAGAGACGTAAATGCACCCCTATCGTTTCTATGCTTCCGGCAAGCCCCGCAAAGCCTCCTGCCATAAACATCGCAAGCAGTATATTGCGGTTTACATTAATTCCTGAATAGCGGGCAGCATCGGGATTAAGCCCCGCAGCCCGAATCTCGTAGCCTTTTGGCGTTTTCCATAAGAACACATAAAAGAATATAAGTGCCAGTATCGCAATAAACAATCCAGCATGGATGCGAGTGCCCTCCAAAATACGCGGAAGTACTGCTGAATCCGGCATTCTTGCCGACTGCGAGAGAAAAGCTTCTCTGTCTCTTAAAGGCCCGTGGGTTGTGGATACAAAATAGCCGATTAACAGGATAGAAATGTAGTTGAACATTATTCCTGTAATCAGCTCGCTTGCGCCAAAACGGTTTTTCAGCCAACCTATCAGCAAACCCAAAAGACCGCCGCCAATCACGCCTGCAAAAATAACAAGAGGCAGATGTATAAACGCGGGCAGTCCCGTGAATGTTACACCAACGAATGTAGCGAACAAACCGCCCATAAAAACCTGACCTTCAGCACCCAGGTTTATAAGGCCGCATCTTCTGCCTATTGCAAAGCTCAGTCCGGTAAAAATCAGCGGTATTGCTCTTGTGATTGTTTCTCCGACATTGCGCAGGTTGCCGAGAGCACCTTGAAACAGGTTACTGTAAGCATCTAACCAGTCATAGCCTAAAAGAGAGACTATAACAGCACTTATTATAAGAGCAAGCAAGACTGCCAGAACGGGAAAGAGAATGTTTTTGTACTGAATGTTTCGGAATGCTTCTTTCATATTAATGACCATTCCTTTATAAATTTTTGATACAAAACGACCATTAATCAGGAATGGTCATTTATGGGCAGATATGGTAAACCATCCACAAGAATAGAGCTTTATAAAAGCTCTATTCTTATTGTGCTTTTGGTGACTAACACATTAGCCTTGTCCGGTAACTATGATTTTTCCGTCTGTTATATCTTGCATGATTGCCGCAAGCTCATCTTTTATGTCCTGAGAGACTTTGTTTTCAAAGCCGTGCCAGGGAGCAAGGTGGATAACGCCTTCGCCTACTCCGTACTTAACAACTTCGGGTGTAAAGTTACCCTCAATTATCTGCCTTACAAAGTGGACATACGCAGCAGGTGTATCTCTAACCATACTTTGTACTACATGGTCAGGTGCGGCTGAGTTCTGGTCTGTGCTTGAGCCTATTACAAGCTTATCTCTTTCTACGACAGCTTCAATAACACCGCTGCCGGCTTGATTGGCAAGCTCATATAAAACATCCGCGCCCTGGTCGATGGTTGAAAGAGCAACCTCTTTAGCCAATCCCACGTCATCCATACTTCCCGTGAGGGTGGTGATTGCTCTGACATCTTTTCCGGTACGTGCTGCTGTTTCACGGACTGCCTGCTCAAAGCCGTTGAGTCCGCGTAAAATAGGCGGTACTTCCTGACCGGCAACCATTCCTACAATGCCTGTTTCCGTCAGCAAAGTAGCAAGCGCTCCCGCGACATACCCTGCATGTTCATCCGATAACTGGACACTGCGGACATTGTCTCTGTACTCGCTGCCGTTAACAATTATGAAATAGTGATTTGGGAACTCTTCCGCGACTGTTAAAAGGGCATCAGTAAATTGTGAACCCATACCTATTAAAATATTGTAGCCGCTATCTGCAAAGAAGCGGAAACCGGATTCCATATCCGCAGGCTGTACACTTTCATTAAATGCAACCTCAACGCCAAACTCAGCTTCAACGGCCATAAGACCCGCATGACCGGACGCGCTCCACGCTCTGTCTGTGATTGGTCCCGGCAATAAAAGCGCGACTTTAAATTCGTCAGAATCGCCTCCGCTTCCCGAACCGCCACCACATGCCGCCAGTGTCATAATCATTACAACTGCCGTCAAAACCAAAATAAACTTTCTCATCAATAATCCTCCAAATTTCGATTAATAGTGCTGATTTCCGCGCAAAACCGCGCAGATTTCAACTTCGCTACTATATCACATTGTTTGTCCCTTTGTCTAGTAATAATAGATATATTTTTCTAAAAAAATAGTGTGTCAATTGTGTAATCTGAATTAAAAAACATAGGTAATTATTAATTTTATCAAAGTTTTTTAGTGCAAAGGGCACAAATTCGTAGTATAATTAAACGCGAGAGATTTTCAAATAGAAGGTGGCTTAAATATATGGGGAGCATACTTAAAGGAAACATCTGCTATAGTGAGACCTCAAACACCCTTAAAACCATCGAGAATGGATTTCTTGTATATGAAGGAATCCAAGTACTCGGTGCATTCAAAGAGCTTCCGGCAAAGTATAATGATTTCTCTGTCACCGACTACGGCGACTCAATAATAATTCCCGGACTGTGTGACCTTCATACACACGCTCCTCAATATGCCTTCAGAGGACTCGGAACAGATATGGAGTTGCTGGAATGGCTGAATACATACACATTTCCCGAAGAGTCAAAATACGCTGAGCTTGATTACGCAAACAAAGCGTACGACATCTTTGCGGATGCGATAAAATATAGCGCGACCACAAGAGCATGTATTTTTGCCACTCTCCATACACCTGCTACAATAGCCCTTATGGATAAACTCGAAAGAACCGGCATCGTTTCAATGGTCGGAAAAGTCAGTATGGACAGAAACTGCCCCGATATTCTGAGGCAGGCAAGTGCCGAGGCTGCATATGTTTCAACTAAGTTCTGGATTGACGGGACTAAAGACAGATATAAAAATACTTCACCGATTATTACGCCACGGTTTATCCCGACCTGCTCCGATAAGTTAATGCAAAACCTAAAAGAGCTTCAAGAGGAGTACTCACTCCCGGTTCAGTCTCATCTTTCGGAAAACAAAGCGGAGGTTGAGTGGGTTAATGAGCTTTGTCCGGAGTGCAAAACATATGCGCAAGCTTATCAGCAGTTCGGCTTATTCGGCGGTAAGGCTGTTCCTACGGTAATGGCGCATTGTGTCTGGTGCGAACCGGATGAAGAAGACCTGCTTAAGAGAAATAGCGTTTATGTAGCCCATTGTCCGCAATCAAACATCAACCTTGCCTCAGGGATTGCACCAATCCGCAGATATCTGAAAAAAGGCATCAAGGTAGGTCTTGGAAGCGATGTAGCCGGAGGATGCCATCTTTCTATTTTCCGTGCTATGAGTGATGCAATCCAGGCTTCGAAGCTATATTGGCGTTTATCAGACAGGGCCGATGTTCCTTTATCCCTAAGTGAAGCCTTTTATCTGGGAACTGCGGGCGGCGGAAGCTTTTTCGGTAAAGTCGGGAAATTTGAAAACGGCTACGAGATGGATGCGGTTGTTATCGATGACTGCAGTATTTCCACAACAAATCCGCTTTCTGTTGAAGAGCGTCTTGCAAGAGTAATTTATTGCGCCGGCGACAACTGCATCAGCGCAAAATATGTAAGGGGTGAAAAAGTGTATGGAATCCATCAGTAAATCAGTTCCTAAAACAGACCATTTATCAAAAGCCAACGGCAGTGCGGTTTATGTATGCGACTATCCTGCCCGTGGAATGCTTTTCGGTCGGATATTGCGCTCGGCTATTGCTAAAGGTATAATCCGGAGCGTTAAGCTTCCCGAGTTACCTCCGGAATATTTCTATGTTGATAAAAACGATGTTCCCGGCGTTAACGAAGTGCATATGATTCAAGACGACACTCCTGTTTTTACAGACAAGGTTGAATTTATCGGCGAACCGATAGGGATGCTCGTCGGCACAGATGAGCGTGAGGTCGGCAGGCTTCTTGATGAAATAAAGGTAGAGTATGAAGAACTGGAGCCGGTACTTGACGCCCGTCTTTCAGATGATGTTTTCTTTGATTTTAATATTAATAAAGGCGATATTGAAGAAGCGTTTAAGAAAGCTGATAAGATTATCGAAGGAAGCTATGAAACGGGACATCAAGAGCATATATATCTTGAAACAAACGGAATGATAGCAGCGTATGAAAACGGTAAAATGCGTATTCACGGTTCTCTGCAATGTCCGTATTATGTGCAAAGAGCGGTTGTTCATGCAACGGGTCTTGACCCCGACGATGTTATTGTTCGTCAGGATGTAACAGGAGGCGGGTTCGGTGGTAAAGAGGATTTCCCCTCAACGCTTGCCTGTCAAGTTGCGGTTGCGGCTATTAAAGCAAACGGTAAGCTTGTACGTGTTATTTTTGAACGTGAGGAAGATATTATTGCCACAAGTAAACGCCACCCCTCATTCTGTACATATAAAGCCGCTGTCAAAGATGGCAAAATTACAGGGATGAAAGCTGATGTTTTACTGGACGGAGGTGCGTACACCACTATGTCAATGGTCGTTTTGCAAAGAGCTACCATCGGGGCGTGCGGTGTATATAATATTTCTAATTTACAAGTTCACGGTCACGCCCGTAAAACCAATACTGTTCCGAACGGCGCCTTTCGCGGTTTTGGCGGCCCTCAGGTTTTCTTCGCGGTTGAAATGCTCATGACACATATAGCAAAAGAAGTCGGTGTCGATTCGGTTGAGTTCAAACAGGCACATTTCTCTAAACAAGGCGATTTATCTTCAACAAGCGGAAAGTACCACTTCCCTGTTCCTTTACCCGCAATGCTTGATGATGTCTTGCGCGAAAGCGGTTATTATAAAAAAATGGAAGACTATAAAAAGCAAACAGGCAGATTCCGCCGCGGAATAGGCATTTCTACGGTATTTCACGGAGCGGGTTTCACCGGCAACGGAGAGCGCGACATCATAAATGCCGTTGCGAAGCTTCATAAATACGCCGATGGCAAAGTTGAGATTCTTTCGGCAAACACGGACATGGGACAGGGCTTATTTACAACATTTAAGAAGATTGTCGCCCGTGAGCTTAAGCTTCCACTCGATTCGATTATTATAACTTTACCTGATACATCAAGAGTTCCTGACTCCGGTCCTACGGTTGCTTCGCGCTCAATAATGGTCGTTGGGGAACTTTTACGCCGTGCGGCAGTCAAATTGAAAGCCGAATGGAAAGACGGAGAGGAACAAACCATTGTACAGCATTACGAGCATCCTGAGTTTATGATTCCTTTTGACGCGGATTTATTTAACGGAGATGCTTATCCGACATATTCGTGGGCTGTTAGTGCTGTTGAGGTTGAAATTGACACATTAACCGGCTATATAGAGGTGCCGGGAGTATGGGGTTCTTTTGATGTCGGAACTCCTATTGATGAAAATATAGTTATCGGTCAAATGGAAGGCGGACTCGTCCAAAGCATTGGATGCAGCATTATGGAAAACTGCGCTCCGCGAAACGGACGAGTTGGCAATAAGCTTTTATGCGACTATATTGTACCAACCTCACTTGATATAAAAAATATGAACGTAATGCTTTATATTGAAAAATACCCCGAGGGACCTTACGGAGCAAAAGGCGCGGGCGAAATGTCTCATGTCGGAGCGCCTCCCGCTCTGATAGAGGCAATACAAAACGCATTGGGTGTAAATATCTATAAGCTGCCGTTCATGCCCGAGGATGTATTGGATGTTTTACGTAATACTGAAGTTACGGCAAAGGGGGTGCAGTGATGGCTGCTGAAATAAAGTTTACATTAAATGATAAACCTGTTATATACAGTAATAATCCATCGGCAAGGCTTCTTGATGTGCTTCGGGATGAAATGAGTTTAACGGGCACAAAATGCGGCTGTAAAGAGGGAGAGTGCGGTGCTTGTGCCGTTATAATCAACGGCAAGCTTTTTAACTCCTGTATTGTTGCTATGGGCAGCTTAAATGACGCCGTTGTTGTTACTATTGAAGGCTTTTGCAAAACAAAGCGTTTCGCGGCTCTCGATAAAGCATACGCATCCGTATCAGCCGTTCAGTGCGGTTTTTGCATACCGGGAATGATGATGGCATCTGAAAGTCTGCTTGCCGCAAATCCAAATCCTACAGAAGAAGAAATACGTGTTGCCATATCCGGAAATATATGCCGTTGTACAGGGTATAATTCAATTGTAAAGGCTATAGGCATCGCTGCAAGAGAAGGGAGCGGATTATGGAAATGAATTATGCACCGAAAACGCTCCATGACGCACTTGTACATCTGAGAAATAACAGCGGTTTTCTTCCATACACAGGTGGCACCGACCTTATGGTAAATCATAATTGTTCCGATGCAAAGTATCTGTTTTTAAATAATATTGCCGAAATGAAGGAAGTCCGTTCGGACAACAGCTTCATCCGTTTTGGGGCGGCATGTACATTTTCCGAAATAATAGAGCATCCCCTCTCACCTGTTATTCTCAAAGAAGCTTGTCAGCAGATAGCAGCACCCGCTATCCGCAACGCCGGCACTATCGGCGGCAATATCGCAAACGGTTCCGCCAAAGCCGACAGTGCTCTGATTTTTATGGTTACCGACTCAAGCGTCAAGCTCGAAAATGCCGACAGTGAGCGTATATTGCCGCTCAGGGAGTTTTACCTCGGTGGAGGAAAAACCGCTCTTGCGGATGATGAGCTTATAACCACAATACTTATGCCGGTAAAAGCTTTCGATAATTACTATTATAAAAAAGTAGGCGCTAGAAACGCACTCGCTATTTCAAGAACTTCTTTCGCGGGTATTCTTAATGTAGCGGACGGTAAAATCCAAAACTGCGCAGTGGCATTCGGTGCCGTCAAGGATGTGATAATCCGGCTGCCGGAAATAGATAACATGCTAATCGGCAAAACAATAGATGAAGCACGGGATTTAAAAGACAAGTATATCGCCGCTTACGACAAAGCAATACAACCGAGACCGGGCAGAGTCAGCGTCGAATACAGAAAAGATATCTGCATGAATTTATTAAAAGATTTTTTAGAAAGGAACAATATCTAATGATCATAATCGGTAATGGCAGACTGATAACACGCGGTTCTAATAATCAATTAATTGAGAACGGAGCTGTCGCTGTTGAGGGGAGGTTAATTAAGGAAGTCGGAAAAACTCCGGAGCTCCGCACGAAATATGAAGGGGCAGAGTTTATTGACGCAAACGGCGGTATTGTAATGCCGGGGCTTATCAATACCCACAATCATATTTACAGTGCGTTTGCGCGCGGCATTTCCATCAAAGGCTACGCTCCGCAAAGTTTCCCTGAAATTCTTGATGGAATGTGGTGGACTATTGACCGGCATCTATTGATAGAAGACACACGTTGGAGCGCTATGGCAACATATCTGGACTGCATCCGCAACGGCTGCACAACAGTAATCGACCATCACGCAAGCTATGGCGGCATCAGGGGCAGCTTGTTCGCGATTGCGGAAGCCGCAAAAGAGCTCGGGGTGCGGACAAGTCTTTGCTACGAAGTGTCCGACAGAGACGGCGAGGATAAAATGCGTGAAGCTGTAGCCGAAAACGCTGAGTTCATCCGTTTCGCGATGGCTGATGAGTCCGATATGATTAAGGCTATGATGGGAATGCACGCATCCTTTACCCTATCCGACAGTTCTATTGAGCTTTGCAAGAAAAACACTCCCGACGGCATTGGATATCATATCCATGTCGCGGAAGGAATGGAGGATGTAAACGACAGCCTTAAAACATATGGCAAACGCGTTATCAACAGGCTTTATGATATTGGCATTTTAGGTAAACATACGGTTACCGGGCACTGCATTCATGTCAATGAAGAGGAAATGGATATTATTAAGCAGACAGATACAATGGTGGTACATAACCCCGAATCAAATATGGGTAATGCTGTCGGGATTCCGCCCTGCATGGAAATGATGAAGCGCGGCATTCTGCTTGGTCTCGGTACCGACGGTTACACCAATGATATGTTTGAATCCGAAAAAGTCGCGAATATTATTCATAAGCATGTTCTCGCCGACCCGGGTGCCGCATGGGTTGAGGTTCCGAAAATGCTCTTTGAGAATAACGCAGAGATTTGCAGCCGTAGCTTCTCCACCAAAATAGGTGTGCTCGAAGCAGGCGCGGCTGCCGATATTGTTGTCAGCGATTATGTACCTTTAACACCAATGTCCGCGGATAACTGCGACGGTCATATCTTATTCGGCATGAGCGGGCGCAGCATTGTTACTACTGTAATAAACGGTGTTGTTAAAATGAAAAACCGCGAGCTGATCGGCATAGACGCTAATGCGATTCTGGAAAAATGCCGTGAAAGAGCGGGCGCAATGTGGTCAAGAATAAATTCAAGGTAGGAGGCTTAACATGGGTGACTTAATGAGGCAAATTCCGTTTGATCAATTAATGGATTGGTCATTTAGCGAGTTTAAGAGTGAGGGTTCTGTATTTGGTATCAGAAAACTATATAACTTTGCCGATAATGAGAGCAGTGAAGTATATAACATCTTTGGTGAAGATTTGGAATTACCTTTCGGTCCCGCTGCGGGCCCGCATACTCAACTGGCACAAAATCTGATTGCAAGTTATGTTGCGGGAGCAAGGTTTTTTGAACTCAAAACAGTTCAAATACTAGACGGAGAGGATTTACCGGTTTCCAAACCATGCATTCTGGCAAAAGATGAATGCTATAATGTGGAATGGTCCACAGAGTTATATGTTCCGCAAGCCCTTGATGAGTATATTAAGGGTTGGTTTGCAATAAAGCTGCTCAGCCGCGAGCTTGGTCTCGGCAGCGACAAAGGCTTTGTGTTTAACATGAGTGTCGGATATGACCTCGACGGTATTAAGACAGAGAAAATCAACAGCTTTATTGAGGGGCTGAAAAATGCCGAAAATACCGATACATGGAAGGCATGTAAAGAATGGGCAATAAATAACATTGACAGATTTGAATATGTCGATAAACATCTGATAGATAATATGCAAGCAAAAATATGCGATTCAATTACACTCTCAACTCTCCACGGCTGCCCTCCCGATGAAATTGAGCGCATCGCATCATATTTGCTAAAAGAAAAGGGACTTCATACATTTATAAAGTGTAACCCCACAATACTCGGGTATGACTATGCACGTTCCACTTTGGACAAACTCGGCTTTGATTATATAAACTTCGATGACCATCATTTTAAAGCTGACCTCCAGTTTGACGATGCCGTTCCGATGTTTAAGCGCCTTCAAGCCCTTGCCGACAGTCTATCACTTGCATTCGGTGTAAAGCTGACCAATACATTTCCTGTCAAGATTACAGAAAACGAATTGCCCGGCGAGGAGATGTATATGTCGGGGCGTTCATTATTCCCTCTTTCTATCGAGGTTGCAAACCGCCTGTCAAAAGCATTTGACGGTAAGCTGCGTATCAGCTTTTCCGGCGGAGCAGACGCAAGAAACATAAAGGAGATAATTGATGCCGGAATATGGCCGATAACACTTGCGACGACTGCGCTTAAACCCGGCGGTTATCAGAGGTTTTACCAAATTGCGGAGGAGCTGCGTGCAATGCGCGTTTCCTCATTTGAGCGTGTTGATTTAAACAAACTGCAATCTATTGTTGACAGTTCGTTTACAGAACCTATGTACCGTAAGCCCGCCGGTAAAGTTCCCGAACGTAAAACAAAACAGCAGGTTCCTCTTGTTGACTGCTTTATAGCTCCATGCCGTGACGGCTGTCCGTTCGGTCAGGATGTACCGGCATATCTACGGCTTGCCGGTGAAGGAAAACATCTTGAGGCACTCAGGGTTATAACGGAAAGAAACCCCTTACCGTTTATAACAGGAACGATTTGTGCGCATCATTGCATGGATAAATGTACACGTTCCTTCTATGAGAGTAGTGTCGATATACGTGCAGTCAAGCTTGAGGCAACAAAAGCGGCTGTAAAAGAGTTGATTTATGAAATTGAAAATACTCAAACGCCACCAAAATCAGGTAAAATCGCAATCATCGGCGGCGGTCCCGCCGGATTAGCAGCAGCATACTTTCTGGCAAGAGCCGACCGCTCTGTCACACTCTTTGAGAAGAAAGACTCTCTGGGAGGAATTGTACGTCATGTGATACCTGAGTTTCGTATTCCGGAAGCAGCTATTGATGCTGATATCGAACTCGCGTTGTCAATGGGTGTTGATGTAAAACTGAACACAGAAGTATATTGTCTCAGCAGCTTGCGTGCCGAAGGGTTTGAAAGCATAATCTTTGCAACCGGAGCCTGGCTGCCGGGCAATGTGGAGCTCGAACAAGGCAGTTCACTTGATGCGCTTGAATTTCTTGCCCATCTTAAGCATGATATAAAATCCGGAACAAACGAGATTTCAAGCAAGACTTTCGGCGAAAATATCGTTGTAGTCGGCGGCGGAAATACTGCCATGGACACAGCCCGTGCGGCAAAGCGTATTAAAGGTGTAAAACAGGTCTCCATAGTGTACCGCAGAACAAAAAGATTCATGCCAGCGGATATTGAGGAACTTGAGCTCGCTCTGGAAGAAGGAATCGAATTTTACGAGCTTCTGGCACCTAAAAGCTTATTAGACGGAGTTTTAACATGTGTTCAAATGAAACTCGGTGATCCTGACGAATCCGGCAGACGCTCTCCCGTACCAACCGACAAGCTTATTGAAGTTCCTGCAGATACCGTCATAGCCGCTGTTGGCAATAAATCAGCATGTGTAATTGATGAAAACGCAAAGGATGTATATGTAATAGGTGACGCACTGCGGGGACCGGCAACAGTTGCCGAAGCAATTGCCGATGCCGCAAGCTGCGCCGCAGCTATATTAGGCGTTAGTTTTGATAAGTATGCTGATTTGAACGTAAGCTCCTGCCCGGAATCGGCACAGAGTAAAAAAGGAATACTATATGGCTGTGATTCAAAAGTATGTGAGCCTGAGCGCTGCCTTGAATGTGCGACTATATGTGAAAACTGTGTTGATGTATGTCCGAACAGAGCGAACATCTCCGTTTCCGTGGACGGCCGCCCTCAAATAGTTCATGTTGACTTTATGTGCAACGAATGCGGTAACTGCGAAGTCTTCTGTCCTTATTCAAGCGCGCCTTATCTTGACAAGCTGACATTCTTTATCAACGAAGAAGACTTTAATAACAGCGAAAACAATGGTTTCCTGCCGCTTGAAGAGGGTTCTATCCGGGTCAGGATTGACGGCAGTGTATCCGAACACCGAAACGGCGAAAAACTCCCGGACGACATTTGGCAAATCATCGAGGAGTTTTTAAACAAGATGAATAAGTGGTTCGGTTAGCTTTGCCGCACTAATATCCTCACTGCTTCTACCGCTGTTTTTATCGCAAGCGTTGTGTCATGAGATATTGGATTGCTTAAACCTTTTGCCTCACGTTCCTGATTCCAAACAGTATTTAAAACACAACCCGCTCTTACACCTAATATTCCGGCTACGATATAAAGTGCCGCGCTTTCCATCTCGGATGCAAGGCAACCCGCTTTTATCCACGCTTTCCAGTTCTTTTGAAGGTCTTCTCCAACGGGCATTCTTTCCGGAGAGTGTTGCCCGTAAAACGAATCCTTGCACTGCACCACACCGGCGTGCCATGTCGCGCCGGTGTTTTTTGCGCCTTGAATCAGTGCATTTGTTACATCTAAGTCGGCTATAGCAGGATATTCTACAGGCACATATTCCTTGGTTGTTCCCTCCTGCCTTATTGCACCGGTTGCTATAACAACATCACCGCCTGTTACTTTTTCTGCCATTCCGCCACAGGTGCCTATGCGGATAATAGTATGAACTCCGGTCATATAGAGCTCCTCGACAGCAATCACCGTTGACGGACCGCCTATACCTGATGAGATCACCATCACTGTATGTCCGTCAAGCTCACCAAGCCATGATGTATACTCTCTGTTTTGACAATGAAATCTCGGATTGTCCAGATACTCTGCAATTTTTTCGACACGTCCCGGATCCCCCGGCATAAGTGCATACTTAGCGCCATGAGTATTATCAAAACCAATATGGTACAGTTTCTCCATTAATTATCCGTCTCCAATCCTTTATCTCGTTCCCTTATCGTAAGGCTGCCCTACAGCTTTTGGTGCCGCATTCTTCGTGGCTTTATTTGATGTTATGCCCAATACAACAAGTGTGGCTACATATGGCAGCATACTATAGAAACGGCTCGGAATCTCTAATGATGCAAGAAAACCTATGCCCGAGTGGGAAGAGGCGATTACTTGCATTAAGCCGAAGAAAATCGCGGATAATAGGATTCGCTGTGGCTTCCATGCACCGAATATCATAACTGCGAGAGCCAAGAAGCCGTATCCTGCAACGGTTGCCGTAAATATTGCCATTGTCGGGATTACTAATATTAAGCCACCCATTCCTGCGAGTCCTCCGGAAATCAGAACACCGGCATAACGTGTTTTATAAACATTTACACCAACAGAGTCCGCGGCTTGCGGATGCTCACCGCAAGCTCTGAGCCTCAGACCAAATCTTGTTCTGTAAATCACAAATACAGTGATGGCGAGTACCACAAAGCCTAAATAGGTCGTAAAATACGTGTTCTGGAAGAAAAGCTGCCCGATTATTGGGATATCACCGAGAAGCGGCACGCTTTCTATCCGGAAAGTGTTATTGAAAAATACCTGCTGTGTTCCACTGAGAATACGTGCTGTATATATCGCAAATCCCGGGGCGAGCATGTTTATGGCAACACCGCTGATGACCTGATTCGCATTTAAGCTGATAGCGGCATATGCGTGCAGTAATGCAACCAACACACCTGTCAGAGTGGCAACAAGCAATGCGGCAACAAGAAGCAGCTGCCCGTCAAATACAATAGGTATTCCCATAAAATGGATAACAACTCCCAGAGCCTGCATACGGCTTATAAATAGTATTCCCACAAACGCCCCCATCAGCATTTTACCTTCCAAGGCGATATTAACTATACCCGAACGCTCTGAAAACATGCCGCCTAAGGCTACGATAAGCAGTGGAATTATGAAGAAAAAACTCTGCTGTACTATAAATATTACTGTACTCATCGTGTCTCACCTCCTGCGCTTTCGTCCTCCGGCTGATCAGGTTCGCCCTCCGACTCATCTGTATCATTGTCCGGCTCATCGGGTTCCGCTGTGTTTAAGGTGTGTCCTTTTTTGCCTAGTTTTTTCAAACCCATTTTAATTAACAGAACAAATGCGCAGAAGTAAATTATAACGGCTATGACCATTTGAATTATCTCCGGCGCAAAACCGTATGTCTGGATATGAGAACCGCCAATTTGCAAATACGCTATAAGGAAGGCGGCAAAAATTATACCTATGGGATTGCTCATGCCGAGCAGCGCGATAGAAATCCCGGTGAACCCTTCTGAAGCAAGGACATCAGCTACTTGCATCGTAGCTCCGGCTCCTGCCATAAAATGCAAACCTCCACCGAGTCCTGCGAGCGCACCAGATATCATCATGGATGAAACAATATTGCGTTTTTCACTGATTCCCGCATACTTTGCGGCATCGCGATTAAACCCGCATGCTTTAAGCTCGTAACCAAACCGGGTCTTATCAAGAATAAGATAGATAATTATTGCTGCAAAGATTGCAATAAGCAGACCTGCGTTCACAGCAGACGGCCGTGCGTCACTGCCTTGAAACAGCTCGCCCAATCCCAGTCCGGGCAATGCCGCATCTGTTATGTGAGGCGTTGCGTTGCGTGCCGCGTCTATAATCGTTTGCGATATTATATAGTTAACCAGAAAGATTCCTATCCAGTTTGTCATAATACAGGAGATAACTTCATGAACATTACGAAATGCTTTTAAAAGACCGGGAATAGCTCCCCAAACCGCTCCGGCTAATGTGGCACCAAGTAATGCGATAATAATCCGAACCGGTACCGGAATAAAATCAAGCTCGGAGCAGATATAAATTGCCGTAAACGCACCGCATGTATATTGACCTGATGCTCCTATATTAAAAAGACCGGTTTTCATTGCAAAGCCGACCGATAATCCTGTCATAATAAGCGGCGTCGCAAAGTAAAGAACCTGACCGACATTGCGTATTTCTCTAAACGGGAAACTGAGAATGTTGAGAAAAGCGGGCAATGCGTTTTCGGCATTCGTGAAAAAGAGAACTACCAAACCGATTAGAAGACCACCGATAACCGCAATAAGCGAAGAAAGAATACTCAAACCGCTTTCGTTTTCGTTTCTTATTTTAAGCAATGCCTTTTTCATGCGCTCACCTCCCGCTTCGCGCCTGACATATACAGACCTAATTCCTGATATGTGACTTCTTT
>Ga0123356_10003750_pt1 | contig 15841 bp, 11 predicted proteins | sample TergutEmb28metaG_2_FD_92546 | JGI IMG/M metagenome (GOLD analysis project Ga0123356, IMG submission 92546) | Embiratermes neotenicus P3 segment gut microbial communities from Petit-Saut dam, French Guiana - Emb289 P3 | ecosystem: Host-associated > Arthropoda: Insects > Digestive system > Gut ... | reverse complement strand
TCACCCTGGCACGGCGCGGGGTGCGCACGCGGGAGGATCTCGCCGAGCAGTCCGTGGATGACCTGGCAGATATCGAGGGGCTAGCCGCCGAGCAGGCCGCGAAGCTCATCATGACCGCACGCGCACCCTGGTTCGATGCGGGTCGGCAGTAGCGCAGCCGCTGCGGCGAGGATTGGAGATCTATGGCGGAAGTGACCGTTTCCCAGTTTGCGGAAGTCCTGAAGGTGCCGGTGGATCGGCTGCTCGTGCAGCTGGATCAGGCGGGCATCAAGGTCTCCGGGCCCAACGATCGCATCAGCGATGACGCCAAGCTCGAGCTGCTGACGCACCTGCGCCGCAGCCACGGCGGCAGCAGCGCTGACGGCGATGCTGCGCCACGCAAGATCACGCTGCGGCGCAAGACGCAGCAGGAGCTGAAGCTCGCTTCCGCGCAGGGCCGGGCCCGCACGGTCAACGTGGAGGTCCGCCGCCAGCGCACCTACATCAAGCGCGATGTGCTCGAGGAGCAGGCGCGGCAGCACCAGGACGAGCTGGACCAGAAGCGTCGCGAGGTCGAGGATGCCGAGCGGCGCGAGGTCGAGCGGCTGGAAGCCGAGCGGCGCGAGGCGGAGCGCGTGGAGGCGGAGAACCGCCGCCGCGTCGAGGAGGAAGAGGCTGCGCGCAAGAGGGCGCAGGAGGAGGCGCGCCGCGCAGCCGAGCAGCAGGCTCGCGAGGAAGAGGAGCGCCGCGAGCGCGAGCAGCGCGAGCGCGAGGAACAGGAGCGCGCAGCGGAGCAGGCTCGACAGGCAGCTGCGGCGGCCGCTGCCGCCGCAGCTGCCGCGGCCGTACAGCCCGCCGCGGCGACGCAGCAGCCCCCTGCCGCGCAGCAGGCCCCCGCGGTGCGCGAGCGCCCGCAGCCGGCCACGCCCATACGGTCCCAGCCGGGTACGCCTGCGCGGCCGCAGCCCGGCGCCCCCGCGCGGCCCCAGCCGCCCGCGCCTGCGCGCGCCCATCCGCAAGGCGGCGCCGGCCAGCCCGGCCGCCACCCCGCCCCCGCGGCACCGCCGGGCGATGGGCATACCCGCTACGGGCGCCAGGAGCTGCACGTCGCCGGCGATGTCAGCTCGCGCTACAAGAAGAAGCGCCGCGCCAAGTCAGCCAGACCGCTCGCGACGTCTGCAGACGGAAGGCACGGCTTCGAGATGCCGACCGCCCCCGTGGTGCGCGAGGTCGGCATCGGTGAGACCGTGACGGTTGCCGAGCTGGCGCAGAAGATGGCGGTCAAGGCGACCGAGGTCATCAAGGTGCTGATGAACATGGGCGTGATGGCCACCATCAACCAGCCGATCGACCAGGACACAGCGGTGCTAGTGGTCGAGGAGCTGGGCCACACCCCCAAGGTTCTCAAGGAGAATCAAATCGAGCAGAACCTGCAGGGCGTGCAGGCCGAGGAGCAAGCCGAGCCGCGGCCACCGGTGGTCACCGTGATGGGCCACGTCGATCACGGCAAGACCTCGCTCCTGGACTATATCCGCCGCACCAAGGTCGCCGCCGGCGAGGCAGGCGGGATCACGCAGCACATCGGGGCGTATCACGTCGAGACGGACAAGGGCGTCGTGACCTTTCTGGACACGCCGGGCCACGCCGCGTTCACCGCCATGCGTGCCCGCGGCGCCAAGGCCACCGACGTGGTCGTGCTGGTGGTGGCCGCGGATGATGGCGTCATGCCGCAGACGGTCGAGGCGATCCAGCATGCGCGCGCGGCGAACGTGCCGATCGTCGTTGCCGTCAACAAGAGCGACAAGAGCGATGCCGACCCGGAGCGGGTGCGCACCGAGCTGTCGAAGCAGGAGGTGATCCCCGAGGAGTGGGGCGGGCAGAACATGTTCGTGAACGTCTCGGCACGCACCGGGACAGGGATCGATGAGCTGCTCGAGGCGATCCTGCTGCAGGCCGAGGTGCTCGAGCTGCGCGCTCCACGCGCCGGCCTCGCCTCCGGTGTCGTGATCGAGTCGAGCGTGGAGAAGGGGCGCGGGGCCGTGGCCACCGTGCTGATCAAGAAGGGCACGCTCAAGCTCGGGGACCCGATCATCGCGGGCTCGGAGTTTGGCCGTGTGCGCGCGATGTTCGATGAGAACGGCAAGCCCGTGCAGGAGGCACCGCCCTCGATGCCGGTGGTGGTGCTCGGCCTGTCTTCAGCTCCCAACGCCGGCGATGAGATTCTCGCGGCCGAGAGCGAGCGCAAGGCGCGCGAGGTGGCTCTCTACCGCCAGGGCAAGTTCCGCGATGTGAAGCTCGCTCGTCAGGCGACCCGTGCCGAGGACGTGTTCTCGCAGATGGGCGAGGACAAGGCCGGTGTCGTTTCCGTGCTCATCAAGGCCGATGTCCAGGGCAGCGTCGAGGCGCTGCGCGAGGCGCTCACCAAGCTCTCGACAAACGAGGTGCAGGTGAAGGTGATCACGAGCGGCCTGGGCGGCATCACGGTGTCGGACGTGCAGCTCGCTGCGGCCTCGCGGGCGCTGATCATCGGCTTCAATGTGCGTGCCGACTCGGGCGCGCGCGATGCGCTCAAGGAGACCGGCGTGGAGGTGCGCTACTACAGCATCATCTACGAGGCCATCGACGACGTGAAGCAGATGATGACCGGCATGCTGCAGCCGGAGATCAAGGAGCAGATCGTGGGCGTGGCACAGGTGCGCGAGGTGTTCCGCTCGAGCAAGTTCGGTGTCGTCGCCGGCTGCCTGGTCGCGGAGGGCTTCGTCCGGCGCAACAACCCGATCCGGGTGCTGCGCGACAACGTGGTGATCTTCGAGGGCGCGCTCGAGTCGCTGCGGCGCTTCAAGGACGATGTCAACGAGGTACGGGCGGGCACGGAATGTGGTATCGGGGTGAAGAACTACCAAGACGTGAGGGTCGGCGACCAGATCGAGTGCTTCGCCCGCGTCGAGGTGGCCAGGACCCTGCAGTGATTGTCTGAAGCAGCGCGCCATGTCGAGCTCCCGCAAGCGCAAGATCGAGGCCGAGATGCAGCGTGTGCTCGCGGAGCTGGTCGCGCGCGAGATCCGCGATCCGCGTGTTGGCAACGTCACGATCACCGCCGTGAGCTTGACGGCAGACATGAGCCAGGCGCAGGTCTTCTTCACGCCCTTCGCAGGTCGGCAGCGGCCCGAGGAGGTGCTCGAGGGCCTCACCAGCGCCGGCGGATTCCTGCGCGGGGAGGTCGGCCGCCGCCTGGGGCTGCGGCATGCGCCGCAGTTGAAGTTCGTCATCGATGACATGCCGCAGCGTGCGGCCGAGCTCACCTCGCTCATCGAGCGTGCGGTGACCCTCGACAAGGCGCGCTCGGAGGAGGGCGCCGAGCCGCAGCAAACGGATGAGGCGGATTGAGGCAGGACGCCCCCGCCCAGACCGCGGCCGCGCCACTGCGCCAAGGCATCGTGTTGCTGGACAAGCCGCGCGGCCTGTCCTCGAATCACGCCCTGCAGCGGGTGCGCCGGCTCCTGGGCGGAGTGAAGGCCGGCCACGTCGGGAGCCTTGATCCGCTCGCCTCCGGCATGCTGCCCATCTGTCTGGGCGAGGCCACCAAGATCGCCGGCGACATCCTCGCAGGGGCCAAGCGCTACCGCTTCACCGTGGCCCTCGGGGCGCGCACGGCGACGGGTGATACCGAGGGCGCGGTGCTCGAGACGGCGCCGCTGCCCGAGCTCGAGCGCGCAGCGCTCGAGGCCCGCTTGCGGGGATTTGTCGGGCCCCAGCTGCAGGTGCCACCGATGTACTCCGCGCTCAAGCGCGGCGGTGAGCCGCTCTACAAGCTGGCGCGTGCCGGCGTGTCGGTGGAGCGAGCGGCCCGGCCAATCGAGCTGTTCGAGCTCGCCTTGCTCGGGGTTGCCGGCAATGAGCTGACGCTCGAGACGCTGTGCTCCAAGGGCACCTACGTGCGCACGCTCGCCGAGGATCTGGCGCGAGCGCTCGGCACCTGTGGTCATGTCACGGCGCTGCGCAGGGTGTCGGTGGCGCCCTTCGAGGCCTGCGCGATGCAGACCCTGGAGTCGATGGAGAGCGTCTGCGCGGCAGGCGGCTTGCCGCCCATCCTGCCTGCTGACCAGGCGCTCACTCACCTGCCCGCCGTGCACCTTCACCCGGAGCAGGTGCGCCGCGTCCAGTGCGGTGAGTCGGTGTTCGTCGCGGGCACCGCCGCAGCCAGCCGCATCAGGCTGTACGCGCCGGACGGAGCCTTCCTCGGGCTCGGGGAATGCGATGCACGAGGGAACGTGCAGCCGCGGCGGATGTTCATCCAGGGTTGAGAGCGCAAGCGGTGCGCCTCGCCCGTTCAAGCTTGTGGCAGGAGGCTTGCAACGGGTAAAATTCCTCTCTTCACACAGGGCATTACATTTAAGTCTGCGGAAGCAATCGGCAATGGCTTTAACTACTGAGAAGAAGGGCGGAATTCTCGCGCAATTCCGGCGCGGCCCGGCTGACACCGGATCACCCGAGGTGCAGGTCGCGCTGCTGTCCGAGCGCATCAATGGGCTCGGCGAGCACTTCGCGGCACACAAGCGCGATCATTCCTCGCGCCGCGGCCTGGTGAAGCTCGTCAACCAGCGCCGCAAGCTCCTCGACTATCTGAAGGCCACCAAACCGCAAAAGTACCAGGAGCTCGTCGAGCGACTGGGACTGCGTCGCTGAAAGCCAAGGGCCGCCGCACCAAGCGCGGCCCTTGTGCTTTGGCCCTGAGCATTCATTCGAGGACCTAAAGTTTGAGCGTTGCCAGCAAATCCTTTCCCTACGGCCCCCACACCGTCACGATTGACACCGGCGAGCTTGCTCGCCAGGCAGAAGGGGCCGTGCGCGTCACCATGGGCGGCACGGTCGTGCTCGTCACGGTGTGCGCGCAGCACACGGCCGTGAGCGGGCGTGACTTCTTCCCGCTCACGGTGAACTACGTCGAGAAGACCTACGCCGCCGGGCGCATCCCGGGCGGGTTCTTCAAGCGTGAGGGCCGCCCCACGGAGAAGGAGACGCTCACCTCGCGCCTCATCGACCGGCCGATCCGGCCGCTGTTTCCGGAAGGGTTCTACAACGAGGTGCAGGTGGTCGCGACGGTCCTGTCCGTCGATCCGGAGATCGATCCGGATATTCCCTCATTGCTCGGCGCCTCGGCCGCGCTGGCCATCTCCGGTGTCCCCTTCAACGGCCCGGTCGGGGCGGCTCGCGTCGGCTACCAGGATGGCCGCTACGTGCTCAATCCGACCGGCAAGCAGCTGACGACATCCGATCTGCATCTGGTCGTGGCGGGCACCGAGCACGGTGTGCTGATGGTCGAGTCCGAGGCGCGCGGCCTCTCCGAGGAGGTCATGCTCGGCTCGGTGGTGTTTGGACACGAGCAGATGCAGGTGGCGATCCGCGCCATCCGCGAGCTCGCGAGCGAGGCTGGCAAGCCGCGCTGGAAATGGGAGCCGCCCGCTGACAGCGCCGAGCTCGCAGATGCGGTTGCGCGTGAGGCGCAGGCGCCGCTCGCGCAGGCCTACACCATCACCGAGAAGCAGCAGCGCCACGCCCGGATCGGGGAGGTCAAGGCACAGGCGACCGCCGCGCTCGCGGGCCCCGAGGGGGCGAAGTTCACCGCCGAGCAGGTCGACGGCGCGCTCTTCAAGCTGGAGAGCCACATCGTCCGGCAGCGCATCCTGAATGGCGAGCCGCGCATCGACGGGCGCGACACCAAGACGGTGCGGCCGATCACGGTCAAGGTCGGCGTGCTGCCGCGCACGCACGGCTCGGCTCTGTTCACGCGCGGGGAAACCCAGGCCCTGGTGGTCACCACGCTCGGAACCACGCGCGATGCGCAGATCATCGACGGCCTGGAGGGCGAGCGGCGCGAGCCGTTCATGCTCCATTACAACTTCCCGCCCTTCTCCGTGGGCGAGACCGGCATGATGGGCTCACCGAAGCGCCGCGAGATCGGCCACGGCAATCTGGCCCGCCGCGGTGTCAATGCGGTCATGCCTGACATGAGCACCTTCCCGTATGTCATCCGGGTGGTCTCGGAGATCCTCGAATCCAACGGCTCCTCGTCCATGGCGAGCGTCTGCGGCACCTCGCTGTCCTTGATGGACGCCGGCGTGCCGATCAAGGCTCCCGTCGCCGGCGTCGCCATGGGGCTGGTGCTCGAGGGCGGCCGCTACCAGGTGCTCACCGACATCCTGGGCGATGAGGACCATCTCGGGGACATGGACTTCAAGGTGGCGGGCACCGAGCGCGGCGTGACAGCGCTGCAGATGGACATCAAGGTTGACTCGGTGACGCCGGAGATCATGCGCGTGGCGCTCGAGCAGGCGCGCGCGGGCCGCTTGCATATCCTCGGCGAGATGGCCAAGGTCATCCGCGAGTCGCGTGCGCAGATGTCGGAGTGGGCACCCTCCATCATCACCCTGAAGATCGACCCGGAGAAGATCCGGGACGTCATCGGCAAGGGCGGCGCCGTCATCCGGCAGATCACCGAGGAGACCGGCACCACGATCGACATCGAGAGCGACGGCACGGTCAAGATCTCCTCGGTGAACGGTGCCGCCGGCCGCGAGGCCCAGCGCCGCATCGAGCTGATCACCGCGGACGTCGAGGTCGGCCGCGTCTACGAGGGCAAGGTGGTGCGCCTGATGGACTTCGGCGCCTTCGTGACGATCCTGCCCGGGCGCGACGGGCTGGTGCACATCTCGCAGATCTCCAACGAGCGGGTCGAGCGGGTGAGCGACAAGCTGAAGGAAGGCGATGTCATCCGCGTCAAGGTGCTCGAGGTCGACCGGCAGGGGCGTATCCGCCTCTCCATGCGCGACGTCGACGCAGCCTAAAACTGAAGGTGCGCGCCGCGCACCTTCTGGGTGGATGTCAACAGCAGCAGCGGGCTTGCTGGCACAAGCCCGCTAGCCAAAGTCTTGGCCGAAGTCTTGGGCTTGCGCCCGGCGCTTACTCGCGCGCGCTGCTTCCCGCGTCCTCATCGGCACGCTGGGGCGTCGCGCCCAGCAGCGTCCGGTGGATCTCCTCCTGAACCGAGCGCCAGTGTTGATAGTTTCGCTGCGCGAGGCTGTTCAAGCTCTCGGCCGAGTCTCCCTCGAGCGGCAGCATGCTGGCCTGGGAGGCCTCGCGCTGCTCGCTCGTGAAGAGCTTCAAGCTCTGCTCGAGATAACTTCCAACCAGGCCCTGCAGGGTGCCGCCGTAGCAGCGGATCACCTGCGAGAGGAAGTCGCGGCTCATCAAGTGCTCCCCGCCGTGCTCCTGCTCGGCAATCACCTGCAGGAGGATGGAGCGCGTGATGTCTTGTTGGGTCTGCTTGTCAACAACCGTGATGTCAACGCGGTCGATGACCAGCTTGCGTACATCGTGGAGGGTGATGTAGCGGCTTTCCAAGGTGTCGTACAGCCGCCTGTTGGGGTACTTCTTGATCGTCCGAGGTTCGCTCATCATGCTATACCCTCATGGGTTGCGGATCAGGACCGTCCCGGCTCCCCCGCAGGCGGAGATCTCGGCGTGCTACTTTAGTCCATACCTTAGTACATTTGTCGGGGTCACCCAAGCTCCGATCGCATTTTTGAGGCCGGAAAAGGGCTTGCAGACGGGAAAACCTGTCTGTTAAAACAGACAAGCGGCGGTTTTCAGGGGGCGGTGACCTGCTGAACGCCCTTCAGGGCCTGGATCTCCCAGTGCTCACGTGCCCAGTCGAGGACGGTTTCCGGGCGGGCGTCGGCGAGCTGCGACGGCGGTTTTAGCCCCAACAAACACAACGCCGTGCACAGCTGGGCGCCGGGCCGCGCGTGCGCGAGAGCCAGCGAGCGGCGTGACTTGGAGAGCTTGCCGTGCTCGCCGTCCACGACCACGGGCAGGTGGGCATAGCGGGGCGAGGGCAGCCCGAGGGCATGCTGCAGTGCAAGCTGCCAGCCGGTGCTCGGGAGCAGGTCCGCCCCCCGCACCACATCGCTCACGCCCTGCTCGTGATCATCGACGACCACCGCGAGCTGGTAGGCGAAGGCGCCGTCGCGTCGCCGGATGACGACATCGCCGAGGGTCGCGAGTGCGACGTGCTGCGCGCCCTGCAGCCGGTCATCGAAGGAGATGCTCGCCCCGGGGTCCACCCGGAAGCGGGTGGCGGTGGGCCCCGGATGGGCCGGACCGCTCCGGCAGGTTCCAGGATAGGGCTCCACCGTGAGCTCGCGTCGCGAGCAGCTGCACTCGAAGGTGAGCTCACGGGACGTGAGGCGCTGCAGGGCTTCGAGGTAGCGTGCGGTTCGCTCGCTCTGATATTCGACCCGGCCGTCCCAGGCAAGACCCAAGGCCTCCAGGGTCGCCAGGATCTGCGGCGCGCAGCCCGGCAGGCAGCGCTCACGGTCCAGGTCCTCCATGCGCACCAGCCAGCGCCCGCCATGGCGGCGAGCATCGAGGAAGCTGCCCACGGCTGCAACCAGCGACCCCAGGTGCAGCGCCCCTGTGGGAGAGGGGGCAAAGCGGCCAACGTAGCCCCCAGCAGGGCTGGTGCGGCCGGGTCCGGGAAGACAGGCTCTAGCGGTAGCGGTCGTCCCGATCCCCGTATTGGCGCTCGCGACGCTCACGGCGCTCCTGCGCCTCAATGCTCAAGGTCGCCACGGGGCGCGCCTCGAGACGCTTGATGCCGATCTCTTCACCGGTCTCGAGGCAGTAGCCGTAGCTGCCGTCCTCGATTCGCTTCAGGGCGTCGTCGATCTTGCGGATCAGCTTGCGCTCGCGGTCGCGCGTGCGCAGCTCGAGGCTGAACTCCTCTTCCTGCGTGGCCCGGTCGTTCGGGTCCGGGAAGTTCGCCGCCTCATCCTTCATGTGCGAGACCGTGCGGTCGACCTCGACCATCAGGTCGCGCTTCCAGCTGTTCAAGATCTGGCGAAAGTGCTCGAGCTGCTCCTTGCTCATGTACTGCTCGCCGCGCTTGACAATGTACGGCTGTACATTGCGTGGGCCGGCTAGCAGGCTCCCCGGCTCAGCAGCCTCCGCGTCATCATCAACCGCCCCGTCCGCGAGCACGGCGGGCTCGCGCGGCCCGACCACGATCTCCGGATCGGTCTCGGTCGTCGCCACCAGGGTCTCGGTCGGGGGGGTCATCTCGACAGTGCGTGCAGCCTTGCGCATCTCGCTGGATTCTTCCGTTGTCTCTTGAATGATCACAGGGGAGGGGTGCGGCGCCGCCTTTCGCGGGGCAGCCGCAGACTTGCGCAGCGGCACCGCTGCGCTCTTGGCGCGCTCATCGAGCGGCTTGCGGACCACGACGACGGCCTTCTTGACCGCAGGGGGCCGGCTTGCCGCCTTCTTACCCCTCGCAGTCTTGGGCGCGGGTTTCTTGGCCGGCATCAGGTCGCTCCTCAAAAGCATACGCCTCGTGAAGGACGCGCGATTATACCGGCCGACCTCGGCGTGTACAGGGGCGCGTCAGCGCTATGCGTCAAGCCCTCGGCCGCGCCCCGCGGGCCCCGGCATCACCTCACCCCGCCTGGGGGGCCGCCGTCGGGCTCGCAGCGCGGCCCTGCCAGCCGTTCTGGCGCCGCTCGGTGATGACGCGGGTGCCGATCCCCCCGCGCACATTGAAGCGGGCGGCCAGGCGCAGGAAGCGCGGCTCGATGGCGGCCGCGATGTGGTCTGCGATCTCGTTCGTGACAGCCTCGTGGAAGGCGCCGCGGTTGCGAAATGACCAGATGTAGAGCTTGAGCGACTTGAGCTCGACGCACAGGCGGTCAGGCACGTAGGTGAGCTCGAGGGTGGCAAAGTCCGGCTGGCCGGTGCGCGGGCACAGGCAGGTGAACTCCGGAATCTCAAGGAGGATCGTGTAGTCGCGCTCGGCGGCCGGGTTGGCGAAGGTCTCGAGCTGTGTCGTGGGCTGGGCGGCCATGGGCGCTTGGGGTTGCAAAGCGTCATATACTACCCCCATGTCTCCATCGAGGGCCTAGGGCGCGCAAGCGCACCGAACGAAAAAAGATGCGGCTGACCAAGATCAAGCTCGCTGGTTTCAAGTCATTTGTCGATCCCACCCAGGTCACCTTTCCGAACAACCTCACCGGCGTGGTGGGGCCGAACGGCTGCGGCAAATCGAACATCATCGATGCGGTGCGCTGGGTGATGGGCGAGCTGTCCGCGAAGCACCTGCGCGGGGACAACATGGCCGATGTCGTGTTCAACGGCTCCGCGGCCAGAAAGCCCGTAGGCAGCGCCTCGGTGGAGCTGGTGTTTGATAATTCCGACGGCAAGATCGGCGGTGTCTACGCGAGCTACACCGAGATCTCGCTGCGCCGCCAGGTCTCCCGCGACGGCTCCTCGGCCTACTTCATCAACGGCTCGCGCTGCCGCCGCAAGGACATCACCAATCTGTTCCTCGGCACGGGCCTGGGCTCGCGCAGCTACGCGATCATCGAGCAAGGCATGATCTCGCGCGTGATCGAGGCGCGGACCGAGGACATGCGGGCTTTCGTCGAGGAAGCCGCCGGTATCTCGCGTTACAAGGAGCGCCGCAAGGAGACCGAGAGCCGGGTCGCCGAGACGCGCGAGAATCTCGAGCGGCTGCAGGACCTGCGCGATGAGGTCGACAAGCACATCCGGCACCTGCAGCGGCAGGCGGCGACAGCACGCCGCTACCAGACATTCAAGGAGAACGAGCGGCGCCTCACCGCGGAGCTGCTGGCGCTGCGGCTGCGTGAGCTCGATAGCGGGACACAGGTGCACGAGGGCGCGATGCGTCAGCGGGACCTGGCGATGCAGGCGGCGCTGGCCGATCAGCGCAGCGCCGAGGCGGCGATCGAGAAGGAGCGCGGCGCGCACGCGCAGCAGAGCGAGCGGGTCTCGGCGGTGCAGGGACGGTACTACGAGGTGGGGGCCGAGATCTCGCGCCTCGAGCAGACGATCCAGCACACGCGCGAGCTGCGTGAGCGGCAGAGCTCGGATCTGGCGCAGGTGCAGGCAACGCTCACCGAGCTCGGGGCCCACATCCAGCGCGACGAGTACCAGTTGAGCACCCTCGCCGAGGAGATCACCCGCCTCGCCCCCGGACTGGAGGGTGCGCAGCAGCAGGAAAGCGCTGCGGCCGAGGCGCTCGAGAGCGCCGAGCGCGAGCAGCAAGCCTGGCAGCAGCGCTGGGAGCAGTTCAATCGCGAGGCAGGCGCGGCCGATCAGACCACCCAGGTCGAGCGCGCACGCATCGAGCAGCTCGAGACCCAGATCCGGCTCCTGACCCAGCAGCTCGACCGGCTCGCGATCCAGCGCGAGGCGCTGCAGAGCCAGGAGCCCAGCGAGCAGCTCGCCGAGCTCACGGAGCAGGAGGCGGCGGCACGGGCGGTGAGCGAGGAGCTCGCCCGTAGCCTCAAGGGCGCGCTCGAGCTTGTGCAGTCGCTCAAGGCCGGACAGCTCGAGGCGGAGAAGCAGCTCGAGGCTTCGCGCCGCGAGCGCGAGCGTGCCCGCGCGGAGGTGACCTCGCTCGAGGCCGTGCAGAAGGCCGCCCTGTCGGCTAACGCGGGCGATACCTCGCAATGGCTGGCCGGAGCCGGGCTTGCGAGCCGCCCGCGCATCGCGCACTCGCTCGAGGTCGCACCCGGCTGGGAGCATGCGGTCGAGACCGCCCTCGGTGACTACCTCGAGGCGGTGTGCGTCGAGCAGCTGGATGAGCTGACGGCCGCGCTCGAGCGCCTGTCCAAGGGCCGCATCGCGCTGGTGGAGAGCACCCAGGACGCGCCACAGGCTGCGACCCAGATAGCGCCCCAGACCCTGGCCGCGCAAGTCGTGAAGGGCTCTCCGGCGGTCATGGCAACGCTCGCGAACGTGCTGACGGCGCAGTCGCTGTCGCAGGCGCTGCAGCAGCGCGCGAGCCTGGGTCCGGAGCAGTCGGTGATCACGCCCGGGGGCGAGTGGGTGGGCCGGCACTGGCTGCGGATCAGCCGGGGTGTGGATCATCACGCCGGGGTCATCGAGCGCGAGCACCGCATGAAGGGCCTGCGCGCGACGGTGGAGGTCTCGGAGGAGGCGGTGGGCCAGCTCGAGGCGCAGCTCGCCGAGGTGCGTCACGCGCTGGCGGCGGCGGAGGCCGAGCGCGATCAGACGCAAGCTGGCATCCAGACCGCGCAGCGCACCCACGCCGGGCTGCAGGGCCAGCTGCAGGCGACCCGGGCAAGGGTGCAGGATTCGGTGCTCAGGCGTGAGCGTCTGGAGGAGGATGCGGCGGAGGTCGCCGATGCCCGGGTGGCCACCCATGAGGCGCTCGGGCGCGCTCGCACGGAGCTGGATCGCGGCATCGCGCAGCTCGAGGATCTCAATGCACGGCGCCCCCAGCTCGAGGACGAGCGGGAGGTGCGGCGCGAGGCCGTGGCGCTTGCGCGCACGAGCGCCCAGAGCGCGCAGAAGGCCGCGGCCGAGCTGCGGATACGGGTCGAGTCGCACCGCGCGACCCAGAAGTCGGTCGGGGTGGGCTTGCAGCGCATGAGCGAGCAGCGCGAGCAGCAGGTGCGGCGGCGCCTGGAGCTCGAAAAGGAGCTTGCGGGCGGGGATGACCCGATCGTGCAGCTCGAGGTGCGCCTGCAGGATGCCCTGGCGCAGCGCCTCACGGTCGAGTCGGAGCTGGCCGTCGCTCGACGCCTGATGGAGGAGGCCGACCACGCGCTGCGCGCCCTCGAGGAGCGGCGCCTCATCGCCGAGCAGGGGGTCAACGAGGCGCGCGAGGCGATGGAGAGCGCGCGGCTCGCCGCTCAGGAGACGCGCGTGCGTCGCGAGGGTCTGGCCGAGCAATTTCGTGAGACCCAGCAGGATCTGGCGCAGGTGCAGGCCAACCTCGCCCAGGAGGCGAACATCCCCGAGTGGGAGCAGTCACTCACGCAGGCGCGCGCCGACATCGAGAAGCTGGGTCAGGTGAATCTCGCTGCCATCGATGAGCTGAAGGAGGAGAGCGAGCGCAAGGAGTACCTGGACCGTCAGTTCACGGACCTGACCTCGGCGCTCGAGACCTTGGCGCAGGCCATGCGCCGCATCGACAGCGAGACACGCACGCGCTTCGAGGAGACCTTCGAGCGCATCAATGCGGGCATGCAGGAGAAATTCCCGCGCCTCTTCGGTGGCGGCAGCGCCTACCTCGAGCTGGTCGGGGAAGACATCCTGTCCGCGGGCGTGGCCGTCATGGCGCGACCGCCCGGCAAGAAGAACAGCACCATCCACCAGCTCTCCGGCGGCGAGAAGGCGCTCACCGCGGTCTCGCTCGTGTTCGCGATCTTTGACTTGAACCCGGCGCCTTTCTGCCTGCTGGACGAGGTGGACGCGCCGCTGGATGAGCACAACGTCGGGCGCTTCTGCGATATCGTGCGCGAGATGTCTGGCCAGGTGCAATTCATCTTCATCACGCACAACAAGACGACCATGGAGCTCGCCTCGCAGCTGGTCGGTGTGACAATGAGCGAACCGGGTGTCTCGCGGCTCGTCGCCGTGGATGTCGATGAGGCGGTGCGGCTTGCCGCCGTGTGAAGGTTGATCGGTGCTGCTCACCGGGATGTCCGAGCTGCGTGTGGCGCTTCTCATCGCCGGGGGCGTGTTTCTGGCGGTGCTCACCTGGTGGGAGCTGCGCCGGTCGCAGCGCACCGCACGCGGCACGCACGAGCCCGTCTTGCGGGAGCTGCAGGACCTGCCGTTGCTGCCCCGCGGCTGGGGTGAGCTGCCTGCGACCGACGACGATGAGCCGGGCTCGCTCCTGCCACCCTCGCTGCAGAGTGCGTATATGTCGGCGTCCCGGACGGCTGCCGCGACTGCACCCGCCCCCGCGGACGTCACGCCGCGTTCTGTGCCGGCCGGCGCTTCCCGCGAGCCGATCGTCGAGTGGCCCCCGGATGGGCAGCGACAGATCATCTCGCTGCGCCTGGTGGCGGTCCTGCCGGGGCAGTTTGCCGGCCACGCGCTGCGCCAGGCGCTGCTGGCGGAGGGCTTCGTGCTCGGCAAGTTCTCGATCTTCCACCGGCCCGATGCCCAGGGGCGCGCCAGCCTGAGCGCGGCCAGCCTGACCCAGCCCGGCTCCTTCGATGACCTGGGCATGGACTCGCAGCGCTTCCCTGGCCTGTCGCTGTTCGCGGTGCTCCCGGGTCCGAAGGCCCCGCTCGAGAGCTTCGATGAGCTGCTCAGCGTGGCCCGCGGCCTGAATACCCGGCTCGAGGGGGCCTTGCAGGATGAGCAGGGGCAGCCGCTCACTCCGCTGCGCGTGGCGGCGTTGCGACGTGGCATGCCTGCGGACCGTACCGCATGAGCCGTGATCCGGCGGCTCGTATCGAGGAGCTGCGCCGGCAGATCAGGCACCACGACGAGCTCTACTACGCGCTCGATCGCCCGGAGATCTCCGACTCGGTCTATGACTCGCTGATGCGCGAACTCGAGGCGCTCGAGCGCCTCCATCCCGAGCTCATCAAGCCCGACTCCCCGACGCAGCGGGTCGCAGGTCCGGTCTCCACCAAGTTCGCCAAGGTGCGCCACTCGGCACCGATGCTCTCCCTTGCGAACGCCTTGACGGGCGAGGCGGTGCTGGAGTTCATCGAGCGGGTGCGGCGGTTCCTGAAGCTCGATGCGGGCACCGCCCTTCAGTTCACCGCCGAGCCCAAGATCGACGGGCTGTCGCTGTCGCTGCGCTACGAGCAGGGCCTGCTGGTGTCCGCGGCGACCCGGGGCGATGGTACGTACGGCGAGGACGTCACGGCGAACGTACGGGTGGTCAAGGAGATTCCGGCGCGGCTCAAGGGTACGAAGCTGCCGCAGGTATGCGAGGTGCGCGGCGAGGTCTACATGACGCGTAGCGCGTTTCTCGCGCTCAACGAGCAACAGGCCCAGGCGGGCAAGGCGGTGTTTGCCAACCCGCGCAACTCGGCCGCCGGCTCGCTGCGGCAGCTTGATCCGGGGATCACCGCCAGCCGCTCGCTCGGCTTCTTCGCCTACGCCTGGGGGCAGATGAGCGAGCAACCCGCGGACACGCAGTGGGGCATGCTCGATTGGTTCGGGCGGCACGGCTTCAGGACCAGCCCCGGGGCCAAGCTATGTCACTCGGTCGAGGAGCTGCTCGAGTATCACCGGCAGATGGAGGCCAGGCGCGCCTCGCTCGACTACGACATCGACGGGGTGGTCTACAAGGTCAACCGGCTCGACTGGCAGGAGCGTCTGGGTGTTGTGTCGCGTGACCCGCGGTGGGCGGTCGCGCACAAGTTCCCGGCGCAGAAGGCGACGACGGTGGTGCGCGGGATCGAGATCCAGGTGGGACGCACCGGTGCGCTCACGCCGGTCGCGAAGCTCGCACCCGTCACTGTCGGCGGGGTCGTGGTGCAGAACGCAACGCTCCACAACGAGGACTACATCCGCACGCTCGATGTGCGCATCGGGGACACCGTGACGGTGCAGCGCGCCGGCGATGTGATCCCGCAGGTCGTGGGTGTGATCCAGGAGCAACGTCCGCAGCACACGCAGCCATACGAGTTCCCGAAGGTTTGCCCCTGTCCGCTTGCCACGCCGGTCGCGCGCGAGATGACGGCCAGCGGGGAGGAGGGTGCGGTCGCCCGTTGCTCGGGCGAGCTGGCGTGCCCTCATCAGCGCATCGAGCATCTGCGCCACTTCGTCTCGCGCCGGGCATTTGACATCGAGGGCCTGGGAGAGAAGCAGGTCACGCTGTTCTTCGAGCAGGGCTGGATCAAGGAGCCGGCGGACATCTTCACCCTCGCCGCCCGCAACGGGGAGATCAAGCTCGAGGAGCAGGAGGGGTTCGGTGAGACCTCGGTGCGTAACCTGTTTGCGGCCATCGAGGCGCGGCGCGAGATCTCACTCGAGCGCTTCATCTACTCACTCGGGGTGCGCCACGTGG
>Ga0123356_10003749_pt1 | contig 15841 bp, 13 predicted proteins | sample TergutEmb28metaG_2_FD_92546 | JGI IMG/M metagenome (GOLD analysis project Ga0123356, IMG submission 92546) | Embiratermes neotenicus P3 segment gut microbial communities from Petit-Saut dam, French Guiana - Emb289 P3 | ecosystem: Host-associated > Arthropoda: Insects > Digestive system > Gut ... | reverse complement strand
CGGCACGGGCGGACCGGAGGTCTTCCACCCAGCCCGGGCAGGGCCGGGTCCGGGCGGAGACGATCGCCCGGCTGGATGCCGCTATGGGCGCGCTCGGCACGGCCGCCATGGTGTCGATGGACCGCCGGCTCCCCTGGTTCCGGGCCATGTCCGCCGAGCACCGGTCGTGGCTCGGGCTGGTAGCCCAGGCGGGTGTGGCAGCGTTCGTCGACTGGGTCAAGCACCCCGAGCGGACCAGGCCGGCCGTAGCGGGCGAGGTGTTCGGCACCGCGCCCAGAGAACTGGCCAGGGCGGTCACTCTGCAGCAGGCCGTCGAGATGGTCCGGGTCATCGTCGACGTAGTCGAGTCCCAGGTGGACGAGCTGGCCGCGCCGGGCGGCGAGGCGGAGCTGCGCGAGGCGGTGCTCCGCTACACGAGGGAGATCGCCTTCGGCACCGCCCAGGTATACGCGCGGACCGCCGAGGCCAGGGGCGCGTGGGACGCCCGCCTCGAGGCCCTGGTCGTCGAGTCCCTGGTCCGCGGCGAGATGGACGAGGGGCTGCAGTCGTGGGCGTCGGCGCTCAACTGGTCGTTCAGCCCGGTGACCGTCATCGTCGGGACGACCGGTGCCGAGGAGGGCGCGGCCAGCGGCACCGACGCCGCCGGCCTCATCGACGAATTCCGGATCCTGGCCCGCCGGGCCCGGCTCGACCTGCTGGCCGGCGTGCACGGCGACCGGCTGGTCCTGGTCGTCGGCGGGACCGCGGACCCGATGGCGGCCGCGACGCACTTCGCCGGCCGGTTCGGGCCTGGCCCCGTCGTGGTCGGTCCCCCGGCAGCCGATCTCCAGTCAGCCGTTGCCTCGGCCGGCGCGGCCCTCGCCGGGCTGCGCGCCGCCGACGGCTGGCCGGAGGCACCACGGCCGGTCCTGGCGACCGACCTGCTGCCGGAGCGTGCCCTTGACGGCGACGACTCGGCCCGCACGGTGCTCATCGAAGAGGTCTACGAGCCGCTGCTACGGGCCGGGACCGCCCTGCTGGACACCGTGATGACCTACCTGGAGCAGGGCAACTCGCTGGAAGCCACGGCCCGGCTGCTGTTCGTTCACCCGAACACGGTCCGCTACCGGCTGCGCCGGGTAACCGAGCTGACCGGCGTCACGCCCAGTGACGGTCGTGGCGGCTTTACGTTGTGGACAGCCGTCATTCTGGGCCGTCTCGCGCACAAGCGAACATGACTTGTAGGGTTCCGACTAATACCTGCGGCAGAACTTCGTCTGGTTCCGCATGAGTATGGTGGACTCCTACAGTGCAGGCTTAGACAATGCTTGTCATCGCAGCTCCCGGCCAGGGCGCGCAGACGCCGGGATTCCTCTCTCCCTGGCTTGAGCTGCCCGGCTTCGCCGACCGGCTGCGGGCCTGGTCCGACCTTGCTGGCTGTGACCTGATCCGGTGCGGCACCACCGCCGACGCGGACGAGATCAGGGACACCGCGGTGGCCCAGCCGCTGCTCGTAGCCGCGGCCATCGCAGCGGCTGCCGACCAGGTAGTCACGGGGGCTTACCCGGTCAGCCGGCAGTCGGTTGGCGTGGCCGGTCACAGCGTCGGCGAGCTCGCGGCGGGCGCGCTGGCCGATGTGATCACACCCGAGGAAGCCATGCGCCTGGTCCGGGTGCGGGCCCGGGGCATGGCGTCCGCGGCGGCGGCCGAGCAGACCGGCATGACCGCCGTCCTCGGCGGCGACGAGCAGGCGGTGCTCGCCTCGATCGATGCGCACGGGCTCACCCCGGCTAACGTGAACGGGGCCGGGCAGATCGTCGCGGCCGGCACCATGGCCCAGCTCGAGGCGTTTGCGGCCGACCCGCCCGCAGGCGCGCGGTTGCGGCCGCTTTCGGTAGCCGGCGCGTTCCACACCCATCACATGGCACCGGCAGTCGCCGCTCTCGCCGCCGAGGCCGCGGGCCTGCGCGCCCAGGACCCGGTCCGGCCGCTCCTGTCCAACCGCGACGGCGCCGTGGTCAAGTCGGGCCCGGACTGGCTCGACCGGATCATCAACCAGGTCAGCTCCCCGGTGCGCTGGGACCTGTGCATGCAGACGATGGAGTCGCTGGGCGTGACGGCGCTCATCGAGCTGCCGCCGGCCGGCACGCTGACCGGACTGGCCAAGCGCGCCCTGCGCGGCATCCGCCTGGTGGCCCTCAAGACACCGGACGACCTCGACGCGGCCCGCGCGCTGCTCGCCGAGCACGCCGACAGCCACGACGATCACCACGCGCCTGAGTGGCGGCTGCTGGTGGCGCCCGCAGGCGGCACGTTCCGCGCCCCGGACGGCCACCCGGAGGCAGCGGCGGCAGGCACCGAGGTGGGCCCGCACAGCGACCTCGGCCGGGTTGAGGTGCGCGGCGGTGACCAGCCGCTCGCGACCACGTTCCCTGCCCTTGTCATCGAATGGCTCGTCGAGGACGGCGACCCCGTCAGCGCCGGGCAGCCCCTCCTGCGCCTGCTGCCGACGGCAGCGGACGAGAACCGACCGTAAGAAGCAAAAGAGGCATGATGCGACTCACCGAAGGTCAGCCAGCGGCGCGGGTGCTCGCGTTCGGCGGTTACCAGCCCGCCAGGGTGGTCACCAACGACGAGCTGGCGAAGACCGTCGATACGACTGATGAGTGGATCCGCAGCCGGGTCGGCATCGCCAGCCGCCGGATCGCCGGGCCGGACGAGACGGTCGCCGACATGGCCGTGCAGGCCGGCGGCAAGGCGCTCGCCGCGAGCGGGCTCTCGCCGGACGACATCGACCTCGTGATCGTCGCGACCTGCACGCCCGAGGTACAGATCCCCAACACCGCCGCGACGGTGGCCCGGCGCCTCGGCGTCATGGCGCCCGGCGCGTACGACATGAACGCGGCCTGCGCGGGTTTCTGCTATGCCCTGGCCAACGCCTCTGACGCGGTGCGCACCGGCACCGCCCGCAATGTGCTCGTGGTGGGCGCCGAGAAGCTGTCCCAGTGGGTGGACTGGACCGACCGCTCGACCTGCATCATCTTCGCCGACGGCGCGGGCGCCGCGGTGGTCGGTCCGGTCGCCGACCCCGCTGACCCGCCGGGCATCGGTCCGGTTGCCTGGGGCAGCGACGGCGAGCTCGCGAGCAAGATCTTCATCAAGGACCGGAACTCCTTCATCTTCCAGGAGGGCCAGGCGGTCTTCCGCTGGGCCACTACCGCCCTCGCCCCCATCGCGCTCGCCGCCTGCGAGCGCGCGGGCGTGGACCCGAAGGAACTGGCTGCATTCGTCCCGCACCAGGCCAACCTGCGCATCGTCGAGGCGATCGCGCGACGGCTCGGCGCGCCGCAGGCGATCGTGGCCGACGACATCGTGAACGCCGGGAACACCTCCTCGGCGTCGATCCCGCTGGCCCTGTCGCGCATGATTGAGCGGGGCGAGATTGCCTCGGGCGCGCCCGCGCTGCTGGTCGGGTTCGGCGCGGGCATGTGCTATGCCGCCCAGGTGATCACGGTCCCCTGACCGGGCTCCCGGTCCGGGAGCATCCCCGACGCTCGCGAGCAGAACGCAACAACGAGCACCACCGCACAAAGGAGAACAACAGCAATGACCATGACGGAGCAGGAGATCCTCGAGGGTCTGGGCGAGATCGTCGACGAGGTCGCCGGCGTACCAGCCGACCAGGTGACGCCCGACAAGACCTTCGTCGACGACCTCGACATCGACTCGCTTTCGATGGTGGAGATCGCTGTCGCCGCGCAGGACAAGTTCGGCGTCGAGATCCCTGACGACCAGCTGAAGGACCTCAAGACGGTCCAGGACGTGATCGACTACGTCCGCCGCGCCGACGTGACCGCCTGACCAGTCGCAAGGACCCTGTAACCGCGGGGGCTGCCCCCTGGGGCATCAGGTTACGAGCAACCGACGAGGAGCAGAACTACGGTGGGAACCGAGCGGACCCGGGTCGTCGTAACCGGGCTCGGGGCGATCACGCCGGTCGGCGTTGACGTCGCGAGCACCTGGGAGTCGCTGCTGGCGGGGCGCAGCGGCGTCGGCCCGCTGACAGAAGACTGGGCGGCCGACCTGCCGACCCGCATTGCGGCGTGGGCGGCAGCAGATCCGGCCTCGCTTATCGACCGCGTGCAGGCCCGTCGGCTGGACCGCTGCGAGCAGCTCGCCCTGGTAGCGTCCCGCGAGGCGTGGGCTCACGCGGGCTCTCCGAAGGTCGAGCCCGAGCGGCTCGGCGTGGTGGTGTCCAGCGGCATCGGCGGGGTCGCCTCGACCCTGTCGGCTTACGACACCCTGAAGGAGAAGGGCTGGCAGCGGCTGTCGCCGTTTACCGTGCCCATGCTCATGCCGAACGGGGCGGCCGGCTGGATCTCGATCGAGATCGGCGCGCGTGCCGGGGTCCACACCACGGTGAGCGCCTGCGCGTCCGGGGCCGAGGCCATCGGCTACGGCATGGAGATGATCCGCTCCGGCCGGGCCGACGTCGTGCTCGCCGGCGGCACCGAGGCGGCCATCATCCAGCTGAACATCGCCGCGTTCGCGGCCATGCGGGCGCTGTCCACCCGCAACGACGAGCCAGCCCGGGCGTCGCGGCCGTTCGACAAGGGCCGGGACGGCTTCGTGCTCGGCGAGGGTGCCGGCATGGTCGTGCTGGAGTCGGAGGAGCACGCGGCGGCGCGCGGCGCGGAGGTGCTCGCAGTGGCGGCCGGCGTCGGCTACTCCGCCGATGCCCATCACATCGCTCAGCCCGAGCCGGAGGGGACCGGGCTGAAGCTGGTCCTCGCCCGCGTGCTGGCCGATGCGGGGATCTCGCCGGGCCAGGTCGTGCACGTCAACGCCCACGCCACCTCGACCCCGGCCGGGGACGTGGTGGAGGCGCAGGCCATCGCGTCGGCTCTCGGCGACGCGGCGCCGGGCGTGGTGGTTTCCGCGACCAAGTCGATGACCGGTCACCTGCTCGGCGGGGCCGGTGCGGTCGAGTCGATCGCGGCGATCCTCGCGCTGCGGGACCGGATGGCCCCGCCGACCGTGAACCTCGAAGATCCAGACGACGACGCCGGGCTGACCATCTCGCCGTCTGTCCAGGAGCTCAAGCCGCGCGGTGATGAACCGATGGCCGTGCTCAACAACTCATTCGGCTTCGGCGGCGCTAACGTCGCGCTGGCCTTCACCGGAGCCTGATCCGTTGCCACCGGTACCAAGCGTGCCGAACCTGCCTCCGAGCCTTCCGCCCGAGCAGAACAGTCCTGCTCCGCCAGAGGAGATAACCGTGACGATGCTGCAAAGTCCGCCGGCCGGCCGCACGACCCCGCGGGAGGGGAACGGGGTCGCGCCTGTCGCGGCGCCGCCCACCGCACAGCCGGCGACGGAGGCACCAAAGCCCGTCACCCAGCCCGGCCGTGATCCGGAGTCGCGGCTCGAGGCGCTGTTTGACCCCGGCACGCTCGAGCTGCTGGCCCCTGCCGACGACAGCGGCACGCTAGCCGGTACCGGCAGCATCGGCGGGGTCCAGACGGTCGCGTTCGCCAGCGACCCGCGGATCCAGGGCGGCGCGATGGGCACCGCCGGGTGCCAGCTCATCGTGGCTGCCTATGACCTCGCGGTCGACATCGGCGCGCCGATCATCGGGCTCTGGCATTCGGGCGGCGCCAGGATCCTCGAGGGCGTCGAGAGCCTGCACGCGGTCGGCACCGTGTTCGCCGCCATGACGAAGGCGTCCGGCGTCGTGCCGCAGATCTCGGTCGTGCTCGGCGCCGCGGCCGGCGGCGCCGCCTACGGGCCGGCGCTCACCGACCTGGTCATCCTGTCCGAGCAGGGCCGCATCTTCGTGACCGGGCCGGACGTGGTCCGCAGCGTCACCGGTGAGGACGTCGACATGGAGCGGCTCGGCGGCCCCGAGCCGCACAGCCGCCGGTCCGGAGTCGTGCACATCGTCACGCCGACGGACGCCGCCGCGATCGAGCGCGCCAGGGAACTCGTCCTGCTGCTCGGCCATCAGATCACCTCCGAGGAGGTGACGCTGCCCGACACCGACCTGGCCGCGCTGCTGCCGGAGTCCCCGCGCCGGGCCTACGACGTGCACCCGCTGATCAGCGGGCTGCTGGACGGTCCGGGTATCGAGCTGCACCCGCGCTGGGCGCCGAACATCGTGACGACGCTGGGGCGGCTCGGCGGCCGGACTGTCGGCGTCATCGCGAACAACCCGCTCCGGCTCGGCGGCTGCCTCGACGCGACCTCGGCGGAAAAGGCGGCGCGGTTCGTCCGGATGTGCGACGCGTTCGGCGTCCCGCTCGTCGTGCTCGTGGACGTACCCGGCTACCTGCCGGGCGTCGGCCAGGAGTGGGACGGCGTGGTCCGCCGCGGCGCCAAGCTGCTGCACGCGTTTACCGAGGCCGTCGTGCCCAGGGTGACGCTGGTGACGCGCAAGGTCTACGGCGGGGCCTATATCGCGATGAACTCGCGCGCGCTCGGCGCGACCAAGGTGTTCGCCTGGCCGGGCGCCGAGGCGGCCGTGATGGGGTCGGTCGCCGCGGTGCGCATCCTGCACCGGCGCACGCTCGCCGCGGCGCCGGCCGAGGAGCGCCAGCAGCTCGAGGCGAAGCTGGCCGCCGAGCACGAGGAGATCGTCGGCGGCCTGGACCGGGCCGTGGCTGTCGGGGTCATCGACGAGGTCATCGAGCCCGCCAAGACGCGACAGACCATCCTCGACGCCATCGCGCACGCCCCGGCCGCCCGCGGCCGCCACGGCAACATTCCGCTCTAGGCAGCCCGATTTGTCGGGCTGATGTCCAGCGGGGCAGCGGTATGCGCTGCTCCTCGCTAACAGTGTGGCGTCTTCAGGGTCTTTCGCGCCTGGTTTAGCCCGTTCTGCTCCTATCAAATCGCCACAGTGTGCAGGCCGGCATGTGACCGGTCGCTGCACCGCTGCCGCCGCATCAACCCTGGGCCGTGCGCGCTCATGTGGTCATGCCCGAGCCCGCTGGTCGCGCGCGACCTCGTTTCGCCTTTCCGGCGCGGACGCCCGTGCTCGCCGTCATCGCCACCATTTTGCTGGCCGGGACCGCGACCGACGTTCTCGCTGGTTGTACGGGCCCGGACGCGGCGGCCACGAGCCAGGCCCGCATCGCACCGAATCGGATCTGCAGGCATCCGGAGTTCATGACGTCCGCTCCCCTCGGCGGCTGGAGCGACGGCGGGTACTACGTCACGAACAACATGTGGAACGCCGCGCACTACAGCGTCCAGCAGATCCTCTACGCCTGCTCCTCGAGTAACTGGCACGTGGTCGCGACGATGAACAACGACAGCGGCGACGGTGCGGTCAAGACCTACCCGAACGTGCACAAGGACTTCAGCGAGCCGAAGATCGCCTCGTTTCGTTCCATCTCCAGCACGTTCGCAGAAACCAGCCCCGGCACCGGAATCTACGAGGATGCCTACGACATCTGGATCAATGGCGTGGCCAGTTCCGGGTCCACGGAGGTCATGATCTGGAATCAGAATCACGGCCAGGTCCCGTCCGGCTCCTACCTCGCGAACGCTACCGTCGGCGGCCGGACGTACCAGGTGTGGCGGAGCGGCAGCTACATAGCATTCGTCGCGGAAACTAACTTCACGTCCGGCACGATGGACCTGCTCGCGTTCTTCCGGTGGATCATCAACGCGGGATGGATGCCGGCCGGCTCGACACTGGGCCAGGTCGACTACGGCGCCGAGCTCGTCTCGACCAGTGGTGCGCCGGCCACCTTCAGCTTCACGAACTTCTCGGTCACGACCAGCTGAACGCGCCCGCCTCGCCGGGTCCGCCGGGTGGCCTAGCCGCGGCCCAGCTCGCGGCATGATGGCGCCATGGGCTCCTTCACCTCACACGACGGCACCAGGATCGGCTACCGCGCGCTCGGGGACGGGCCGCCGCTAGTTTGCCTGCCCGGCGGGCCGGGCCGGACTTCCGAGTATCTCGGCGACCTCGGCGGGCTGAGCCGGAGCCGGCAGCTGATCATGCCGGACACCCGTGGCACCGGGCTGTCAGACACGCCAGCCGACCCGTTGAGCTACCGCTGCGACCGGCTCGTCGGCGATGTGGAGTCTCTTCGCGCCCACCTGAGGCTGGACCGGATGGACCTGCTCGGCCACTCGGCCGCCGGTAACCTCGCAGCGCTGTACGCCGCGGCATACCCCGACCGGGTGGACCACCTCATCCTGCTGACCCCTGCCCTCGATGCGCTCGGCGTCGACGACACTGAGGAGCAATGGCGCACGGCACTCGAGCGCCGGTCGGCAGAGCCGTGGTATCCGGAGGCGCTCGCCGCGATCGAGAGGGCGGACGCAGGCGACGACTCCATCGAGAACCGGCGCGCCTACATGCCGTTCTATTACGGCCGGTGGGACGACGCCGCCCGGGCACACGTGGCGGTCGGAATCAGTGAGCGCAACCGGCCAGCCAGGGAGGGCTTCCGCGCGGAGGGAGCGTTCGACCCGGCCGCCAGTCGCGAGGCGGTCAGCAAGCTGACGGCGCCCGTGCTGGTCTACGCCGGCGAAGTCGACAGCGCGCCGACGCCGGCGGCCGCGGCGGCCGCGGCCCGATTGTTCCCGAACGCCACCGTGACGGTTCAGCCCGGAGCCGCGCACTTCCCGTGGCTCGACGACCCGGCCTTCTTCGCCGACGCGATCACGTCGTTTCTCGGCTGAGGAGCGTCACAGGCCGGACTGGGCGGCCCGGTCCTCATCCACGACGAGCACCAGCTTGCCGCGAGTGTGACCGGCCGCTACGTCCTGGTGCGCGGTCGCCGCGTCAGCCCAGAAGTAACGACGCTGGACGTGCACTGCGAGCGCGCCGTCGTCGAACCAGGGCGCCATCCTGATGAGGTTGCTGCCGCTCGGCTGCCCGGTGTACTGCCGCCAGGTGAGGCGGTCAGCATCGGGATATCCGCCGTTGGCCGGCGGCACAGGCGAGGCGATGACGGCGCCGTCGCGGGCAGCCCGTGCCGCGCCGGCCACCGTCGGCAATGCGCAGACTTGCACGCGATCGACACCGCCGCCGGTCAGCGCCCGGACCTGGTCCGGCCAGTCGTCCTTGGTGTGATCCACGACCTCGGCAGCGCCGAGCTCGTGCAGGAAGTCGTGGTTGTGCGGGCTGGCAGTCGCGATCACGTTCGCGCCGAGAACCCGGGCGATCTGCACCGCGATGTGGCCAAGCCCTCCGGCCCCGGCGGTGATCAGCACGTCGTCACCGGCGCCGATGCCGAGGACATCCGTAAGTCCCTGATAGGCGGTCAGCCCGTCGATCGGAAAAGCCGCGGCGTCGGTGCCGTCCAGACCCGAAGGGATCGGCGCCAGCTGCTCCTGTGGGCACGTCACGTATTCCGCGTAGCATCCCGTCAGGCCCGGCGTGCCGTACACCGGCTCGCCATCCTCGAAGGCGGCTTCCTCGCCGGTGTCGCCGACCACCGTCCCGGCGAAGTCTCCGCCAGGAGTGAACGGCATCGGCACGGGAAAAGTGCCGCTGCGCAGGTAGGTGTCCCACGGACCGACGCCCGCCGCCGCCACGCGGACCAGGACCTGTTCCGGCCCTGGCTGCGGCATCTCGGCCGTGCCCATCGAAAGCACCTCAGGACCCCCCGGCTTGCTGACCGTGATCGCTCGCATGCGGCTAGCCTGCCCCGGCTACGGCCACAACACACCAGCCCGCCGCGCGTCCGCCGGCCACATTCCGTGGCCAGGCGTGGCCGGGGTAGCGTGCCCGTTGTGGAACACATCCGACTCGGCCGTACCGGCCTCCAGGTATCCAGGCTGTGCCTGGGCACGATGACCTTCGGGCTGCAGTGCGATGAGCCAACCTCCCACGCCATCCTCGACCGCGCCGCCGAGGGCGGCATCGACTTCCTGGACAGTTCCGACGCCTATCCGCTCGGCGGGGAGCTGAGCACCAGGGGACGCACCGAAGAGATCATCGGCCGCTGGCTGCGTGGCAAGCGCGACCGGTGGATCGTGGCGACCAAGTGTTTCGCGCCGACGGGACCTGCGCCGTTCGACGCCGGGAACAGCCGCAAGCACATCATGTCTGCTGTCGAGGCATCCCTTCGGCGGCTGCAGACCGACTACATCGACCTGTATCAGCTCCACGGCTACGACCTGAACACGCCCATCGACGAGACGCTGCGCGCTCTCGACGATCTGGTTCACTCGGGCAAGGTCCGGTACGTGGGCTGCTCGAACTTCCTCACCTATCAGCTCGTGCGCGCCGTCGGCCGGACCGAGACGCTCGGCCTCGCCAGGCTCGACTCGATCCAGCCGCGCTACAACCTGCTGTTCCGGGAGAACGAGCGGGAGATGCTCCCGTACTGCGCCGAGGAGGGCATCGGCGTCATCCCCTACAACCCGATCGCGGGCGGCCTGCTGTCTGGCAAGCACGTCCGGACCAGCCCGCCGCCGGAGGGCAGCCGGTTCACACTCGGCTGGGCGGGCCCGGCATACCAGCAGCGCTACTGGCACGACCGCCAGTTCGACACCGTCGAAGAGCTGCGCAAGCTCGCCGACGAGGCCGGGGTCAGCCTGGTGACGCTGTCGGTCGCCTGGGTGCTGGCCAACAAGGCGATCACCGCCCCGATCGTCGGCGCGAGCCGGCCGGACCAGCTGGCGGCCAGCGTCGCCGCCACCGAGTATCAGCTCGACGAAGGGCTCAAGGCGAAGCTGGACGACGCGACGTACGAGTACCGGCTGGGCGACTCGGCGCGGTAACTCGGCTACTCGTCAGGCTTTGCCGCGGTTCTTGGCCGCCAGGATTATCTGGGTAACGAGGTGGCTGCTCACGCCGAGTTTTGCCGCGATCTCAGCCGGGCGGAGCCCCTGGGAGTTGTAGAGGACGGCCAGTCGCTCCTGTGACGCCGTCCAGCGCGGCCGGGCGGGTGTAACTGCCCGGGGCCGCGGCCGGGCCGGTCGCGCGCCGGGCTGCGGCTGGACCGCGGGCGGTCGCGGTCCGGCAGGTGGCGCAGACGGCCCGAAGGACCCGCGGCGCTGGTCCCGGTACTTGCCGCTGGCCAGGTCGGCGCTGGTCTCCTCGTCGAGGATCATGAGTTCCTCGGCGGCCTTGTTCATGCCGATCGCCACCATGGTCAGGCCCTTGAGATTGCGCTCCTGGCAGGCGGGCGCCGTGCAGTAGTCATACTTCCGGGCCCGGTCGGGATGAAGGTCAGCCCCGCAGGTGACACAGCTCGCCATAATCAGTTCGTTCCCCCATAAAAGTCTTGCCTCACGAAAACGCCCCCGCGGGTGCCGCTTGTTCCAGCGCTGACCAATGGTCACGCCGACTGAGGACTCTTGTCACTGCCGCCGCGCCAGTGCGCCGCTCACGCTGGAATGAGGGGGGTGTCGGCGATGGACGAGCTGCGGATAGTCGAGGTCCTGGCAGCCGAGATACAGAAGGCGAGCGCCGCGGGTGATCACAATCGGGCCCGCAAGCTGGCAGAACTGGAAGGCAGAGTGGTCGCGCGGATCAGCCAGGAAATGTTTGCGGAGGCCATTGGCGGCGTGGCCGTCCCCGAGCAGCGCACCCACGCGGAGCGCGCGCGGTAGCTGACCGACGAGCAGCGACTGTGCCAGGCATCAGAGCGAATGTACCTATTTACCGTACTTATGTATCCGACCAATCGCATGCCCGGTTCACGACTGCCCAGCCCGGCAGGGAATGCGGCCGACGCGATCGGCGCTGAGCTAGCAGATGGATACCTCCGATGAGCTTGCAGTCGAGGCCGCGGACCTCGCCGCCGAGGACAAGCCGGATGGCGATACACCAGGCGCCGCCTCGCTGCCGCTGGCAGTGCTCGACTTCGTCGGCATCGAGTACGGCGAGAGCGCTGCCGCCGCCCTGGCCGGTGCCGTGAGCGTCGCCCGGACTCTCGAGGCGGCTGGTTACCGGCGGTACTGGGTCTCCGAGCACCACAACATGAGAACGCTGGCGTGCAGCGCGCCCGAGCTGCTGATCGCCCACGTCGGCGCGTTTACCTCCCGGATCCGGGTCGGCGCCGCCGGGATCATGCTGCCCAATCACGCAGCGCTCAAGGTGGCCGAGACGTTCCGGACTTTGCTCGCGATGTACCCGGGCCGGGTGGATCTGGCCCTCGGCCGCGCGCCGGGCACCGACCCGCTGACCGCGCACGTCCTGCGCCGTGGCATGGTCACTGACCCGGCGGCGGAGTTCCCGGCCCAGGTCGGCGAGCTGCTGGCGTTCCTCGGGGAGGGTTTTCCTGAGGGCCATCCGTACCAGCCGCTCATCGTCGCGCCGGTCGTCGACGAGCGACCCGAGCTGTTCGTGCTGGGGTCAAGCCCGTACGGCCCGCGGTTCGCCGCCGTCAACGGCATGAGCGCGGTGTTTGCCCACCATATGAGTCCCGACCTCGCCTTCGATCTGCTGCGCGACTACCGGCGCCGGTTCGAGCCCCGCCGCGACGGCGACCAGCCCTACTCGGCGATGTCCGTGCTGGCCTTCGCCAGCGATGACCACGACGCCGTTGTCGACTTCGAGGCAGCCTGGACCCTGACCCGGCGCAACATCCAGCGAGGCGTCCGGGAGCCACTGGCGCCGGAGACGGTTCGCGAGTTCCGCGAGTCTGATGAATTCAGGCGCGGCGGCGACGGGCGGATGGTGACGGGCGAGCCCAAGGCGGTTGTGGAGCGGCTCATGGAAATGAAGGCCCTCGCCGAGGCCGACGAGATTGTGGTTGTCACGCCCAGCCTCGACCGCGACCGGCGGAAGGGCAGCTTTGCCGCCATCGCCGACGCCTGGCGGCAGGCCAGCTGAGGCTACCGGTGCACGGTCAGGCCGTTGTCGCGCGCGATCGCTGCTGCCTCGGTACGGCTGGCCGCGCCGAGCTTGCCCAGGATGCTCGAGACGTGCACGCTCACGGTCTTGTCGGAGATGAACAGCTCGGCGGCGATCTCCCTGTTGCTCCGCCCGGCAGCCACGGACCGCAGCACCTCGAGCTCGCGGTTCGTCAGACCTCCGAGCCGCGTGACCTGCCGGGTGCCAGGGCCGAACCGCGCGCGCCGGCCTAGCTCCGTCAGCGCGGCGCGCAACCGGGTCGCGCCCAGCTCGCCGGCGGCGGCAGAAGCGAGCTGCCATTCCTGCTGCGCCTCATCCCTCCGCCCGGCCTCAGCCAGTGCCTCGGCGAGCCGCCAGCGCACCCGCGCCGTCTCGTAGACGAACGCCGGGCCGAAGGTGGTGCCGACGCTCCGCCACTTCTCCGGGTCGTTCTCGCCCGCGGCGCGGCTCAGCTCGGCCTCGGCCCAGGCCAGCCAGCCCTGGCCGTCGACACCGAGATCCGCGCGCCAGTTCGTGTGAGCGCCCCGCCGGGCAGCGGCAGCCAGCATCTCGGCCTCTGCCACCAGCGCGTCGTCGGGCTGGCCGGCCGCGCGCGCCAGCCTGGCCTGGTCGGCGAGCGCCGCGATCCCGATAGCAGCCGGCCGGATGACCTGGCCGATTTCCTCACCGCCTCCCCAGGCCTTGGCCGCGTCGATCGTCGTCTTCGCAGCGGTCAGGGCACCGCCGAGGTCACCTGCCCAGTAGGCATCCTCGGCGAACAGGCCGGTCGCGATGTACTCGGTCATCAGGTCAGACGCCAGGTACGGCGCGAGCCAAGCCTGCCGCTCGGCGACGCGCGCGCTGCCCCGCGCCACGTCGATGAACAGTGCCATCGCGGAGAGCCTCGCCTCGGCGACGTTGCCTGGGCGAACCGGGAACTCGTCGGCGAGCTGCCTGGCGTGCTCCCAGTTGCCGTCGGCGACGTGCGCCAGGTAGTGCAGATAGTGAACGTCAAGGCCGTAGGGAGCGAGGTTCAGCCCGGCCCCGGTAGCGCGCTCAACTCCCCGGTGCGCGGACGCGGCTGCGGCGGGTAGGTCACCCGACTCGAGCTGCATGCGTGCCAGCGCGGTGAGGCTGCGCAGCTCGACCTCCGGCCAGTCCGCGTCACCGACGAGCTCGAGCGCCTTCGCGGCGAGAGCCACCGCATCGCCGACCTGGCCGGCGCGCTCAGTCAGCACGCTGAGCGTCACGAGCGCGTCGGCCTGCAGCCAGGGTGCCCCGGCCGCGGCCGCGGCCGCGTCCGCCTCGTTGGCCAGCGCCCGCGCCACGCTCGCGTCGGGCAGGCTCAGCGATGCGCGCGCGTAGGTGGCCAGCGCGCGGGCCCGGTCTCTCGACGGCGGGTCCGAAGGCAGAATCTCGGCTGCCGCCTTCGTCACCGCGACGGCCTCGCTGTCCTGGTCTATGTCGATGAGGAAGAAGCCGAGCCGCTCCATGGCCTTCGTAAGCAGGTGAGGATCGCGGTCCTCGGCGCGCTCGAGCGCGGCCACAAGCCGCCGGAGCCTGGTCACCGCCACGTCGACCTCCCCGGCTTCAGCGAGGCCGAGCGCCGACCGGAAGGCCAGCTTGCCGCGGCTCATGCCGCTGAGCTCTTCCGGATTAGCAACGCGATCCCACAGCGCCAGGGCCTGGTCCTGGTGCCGGTGTGCCTCTGCTGGAGCGCCCAGCCGCCAGGCCTCCCGGCCGGCCCGGACCGACGCGGCGAAGGCACCGGGAATGTCGTGCGAGGCGAGGTAGTGGACAGCCAGCTCGGCCGCGGCGCCGTCGCCAGGCCGCTGCGCCAGCAGCTCAGCGAGCCGACCGTGCAGCCGGGTGCGCTCCCCAGGCAGCAGGTCGTTGTAGATCGCCTCGCGCAGCAGCGCGTGCCGGAACACCAGGCGGCCGTGGTCGTCGCTGATCAGTAGCTGGTGGGCAACCGCCTCCCTGATGCCCGCCTCATAGTCGGCCGCGGCGAGCCCGGATGCCTTCCGGACTAGCTCGTCGTCGAGCCGCCTGCCGGTTACGGCGGCGGCCCGCAGCACCTGCTGCGCGGGCGCAGAGAGTTCCACGGTGCGCGCGACGAGCAGGTCGGCCAGCCTGGCCGGGAGCTCGTGCCCGGACGTCGTGGCCGCGAGCAGCTCTTCGGCGTAGTAGGCGTTACCCTCCGCACGCTCGATCACCCGGCTGATCGTGGCGGCGTCCGGCGGGCCCCCGGCGACCTGCGTGAGGTGCTGAGCCATCGCCGCGGGATCGAGCGGGCCCAGTTCGATCACCGTCACGCTGGGCAGCCGCTGCAGCTCGCCGAGCAGCGGCCGCAGCGGATGACTTCGGTGCAGGTCGTCCGACCGGTAGCTCACGACGAGCGCGACGCGCTCGGTCCGCAGCACCCGGCTGAGAAAGGTGACCAGATCCCGCGTCGACCGGTCGGCCCAGTGCAGGTCCTCGAGCACCAGGAGTACGGGAGTCTCCCCCGCCAGCTCGGTCAGCATCCCCAGGACGGCACCGAAAAGCTGCTGCTGGCTTACCTCCGGCAGGTCCCCGGTCGCCGGGAGGCTCTCCAGATCGGGGAGCAGCCGGGCGAGCACCGGCCGGGCCGCGATCGCTGCCGCCACATGCTCGCTGCCAGCCCCGCGCAGCGCGTCCGCCAGCGGGAGGTAGGGCACCGTGTCGGCCAGCTCCGCGCACCGGCCAGATAGCAGCACATACCCGCGCCGCGCCGCCTCGCGGGCGACCTCGCTGATCAGCCGCGTCTTGCCCACGCCCGCATCGCCGCTCACGAGCATGACGACAGGCTGGCCGGCCTCGGCGTCGCCCAGGAGCTTGCGCATCCGGTCAAGCTCGGCGGTCCGGCCGACGAGCGTGCCGCTGGCTGTATCAAGCACGGACCCATTATCCCAGCTAGGTACGACAAGCCCCGCCGATTTTGGCCTCAGGCCTACCCCCCCGGGACCGCGCCGTCATGGTCCCGGCGGGCCTGGTATTCAGCACCCGGTCCGGGGCTATGCCTGCTCGCTCGGCTCG
>Ga0123356_10003748_pt1 | contig 15845 bp, 13 predicted proteins | sample TergutEmb28metaG_2_FD_92546 | JGI IMG/M metagenome (GOLD analysis project Ga0123356, IMG submission 92546) | Embiratermes neotenicus P3 segment gut microbial communities from Petit-Saut dam, French Guiana - Emb289 P3 | ecosystem: Host-associated > Arthropoda: Insects > Digestive system > Gut ... | reverse complement strand
GTTTGACTGTGGGTCCGCCGAGTTCGACTTGCATGTCGTTTCTGCGGATACGTTCGCCTTCGTAGATTACGCCAACTTCTACAGGTATATCTTTAAACATTGACATTTTAATTTCCTCCGTCATTAAATTGTGAGGTCATTACTTTGAGGTTGTTTGCCCAGACATCCATACTTGCATTTGGGAAAGACCAGCTTGCATGGACGTGGAACATGTTGTCAAGAGTCATGGTTCTAAGATCAGACGCAAAGTGTTTGAGACCGCATAGAATCAGGGATTCTAAGTAGTAGGGCATGCCAACATACATGACAAGATCTGGACGACCTTTGCCATCTAGGCCCATCCAAGTTGGGTCAGAGACGCGTTGGCTGATTTCCATTGAGTTTAGGTGAGAGGCGGGGGTATAGCCGCGTTTGATAAATTCTCCAACCATATGCGCTGTTGCGACTACTGGAATTTTTGATGCTTTGGCAAACTCGATAATGTAGTCTATCGCTGGTTTACCTTCTGCACATCGGTCGACAATTTGGCTGCCTACAATGAGAAGAGGGCGTTGAGCCTTCTTCATCATTGCAACTGCTATCTCAGGGGTTTGGATTGGGTTTGCTTTTTTAGTTGATGCAATTTCTGCACATAGCCATGGTTCACAGGACATAGTTTATTCCTCCGTTTATTCCTTCATTTTTCGGACCATTCTTGGTAACAGAGTTGGGTCTGGAATGATTGTTTCTTTCCAGTTCTTCTCTGCCAAGATTTGGGTAAATTCGTCTTTTAGAGTTGAGGGGACATCAGCCATTGTTCGGACAAAGAGGTGAAGATCATCAGGTATAACACCTAAGTATCGTTTGCTGAGGTCAACGTAGTGGCTTAGTTTTATGCTTCGGCCTTTCCAGGTGTCGTTTGGTCTCATGCAGAGCTTGGCGATTTCTACGATACATTCCTCTTTGGTTTCACTGATGTTGAAGAGGTGTTCTGGGGTGGGTCCGACATTAACTGTTTCACCGGTACGTGCGTCGATGACTTCCCAGTTCTGAGGGTTTTCTTTTCTGCCCAACATGGTACGGCGGTATTTGCTACCGTGTGGACCAACAACCACTGGTACACCTAAACGCCAAAAACCTGCTGCGATGGCAGCGGCTTTTTGACTGTATGCACCCCAAGCTAAACCGACTGCGCCAAGCCTATTGTGGATGTAGTCGGCGATCTCTTCATAGTTGCCTCTTAGGCTACGTTTTGCAAAGATATTTGCTACTTTGATTGCCGCACCTGCGATGTGACTGTTTGCTACACAAGAGCCAACATTACAGACGCCTCCTGCTTCAAATCCGCCGGGGAATTCTTCCCAGATGGTTTTGCCCTCTTCGTTGCGGTAACTACCTGCAGACATGGCGGCACAGCCAGACAAAACGACGATGTAGCGTCTGGTTGCGAATTCTCGAGCTATGTCATAGACGTCTTTGCCGCCTTTTGGATAATTGCTACAACCAACAAGGGCTACGATGCCTGGAATTTCGCCAAGCACAATTGGGCTACCTACGTTGCGGATTTCAGTGTCTTGAATGGCACCTCTGCCAACACGACACAAATTATCCTCAGCATACATTGCTTTTTCGCCTGCTTTGACGATGAGGGTGTGTATTTTGATTTTTTGTGGGCAAGCACTTTCGCATTTACCGCATCCGATACAGACTTCATAGAGATCAGTTAACAGTGAAATGTCACCTGCTGCGGCTGCTTTTAGGGCGGGGGGAACGGCAAAGTCCTGAGGACAGTTACGTTGACATAATTTGCATTGCCTGCAGGTTTTTGCGATTGTGACAAGCTCTTCAGGTGTCGGCAAGACGTTCATGCGTTTGCGTACTGGAGCCACTTTTTGTACAACACGAACTGCTACTTCACCTGCTTTTTCGGGGTCAAGGATAAGTACACCTTTAACTTTGCCGCTGACAAGATCTTCTACAATTGTATCAGGGTCATCATTTGTGCGGTTCTTAAAGCCAACACAGTTTTTCTCTGAGGCGGCAATAACAGGGGTGTTAACTTTGGCTGCTTCTTCAGCGACATCTGTTCGGACACACTGTTCGTCCAACACAACGACGTCTGCTAAGCCTGCGCGGATAAATCTAAGTTCCCAGCTGATGGGGCCAACGATTCTTGCACGGTTATAGTATCGAGTCATGTCGTGACTTGTACAGCACAAACCAACAACTTCGATTTTATCGTCAGCTTTGTTTGCTTTGGCATAATCAATGATGCCCACGGATGGAACAACGTTGTGTCCAATGCACATGATAACTGGCTTTGAGCGCTCAACACTACCAATGCCCAGTTTCACAAGTGGTGCTTCAGGATCAGCTTTTGGATAACCCAAGGCGGAAATCTGGGCAATGTCTCCGACTTCCATGCCGACATGATCACACATACCAACGTGCATTGCTTTAGACTCAAAGTCTAGCGCATGGGCTTCTTGGCCTGTGTGAGCTACTGCAAGGACTTGGGTAATTTGCTCTTCAACATATGCTAAAACTTCATCTAAGTCACCGAGAGTCTCAGGTTTGATACCGGTCACTAACCGCGTAATTGGGGCTTCAACTTTGATGTTTAGACCGCCAACATCTATGGGGAATTTGCGGCCATATTTCTCGATTAAGTGATGAACCAAATGCCGCGAGTGTGCTGAGTGACAAGCTGCACCGATTGCAGCTGCAAGCATCACAATACGAGATGATTGAGTTTCGATATCTATACCGCACGCACCACGCTTACCAGCGGTTAGATCACATTTGCCAAAAGTACAAAGACAACATGAATCGCAATCAGGCATATAGAAAGCCTTGTACTTGCTGAGAAGCTTCATGTCCCAATCTCGCAGGGCAGTTACGGAGGGCATCGGAGTTGGACCCATTGGCTCAGTATAGTTGTCATTAACAACTTTACCGATGGATAACTCAAGATTTTTTATAAGACCAATATTGGTCTTCATTTCGTCTATTTTTATATGGACGTTTTTATTCAAAGTGTAAACCTCAGTAAAGGTTTACCAACTACACTCAGTTACAGTATTTTTAAACCTTTCCAGAATCTTTGTCTGAAAAACAGGCCTTATTTAGAGAAATACTAAAATGAGAAATACTAAAATGAGAAATACTAAAATGCATAGTTTCCAAAAAAGGAGTAAAAAAGAGATCTTATAAATAGCCCAAGTTTTGGAGAATTTGCTTAACTGATAGATAAGCTTTGTTGGTGATGGGCAAATCCAAAAGCGAGCCGCCGTCGAGAACAAACTGATCCAACTCATCATCGGCCTCAATTTTACCCAGATACTTAAATTTCAGCTCCTCCTCAGCCCGCTTACCTAATTCAGCTGGAAAACGATAACCACCTATTAGGTAAAAGTTTTCAAATTTCATATCAACTTCTTTGGCGATTTTATAAGCGCGACGAACATGATCTTGCGACTTTTTAGAGTGATCTAAAATATCAAAGATATCGTTAACCTCAGAGGTTATACGCCTATTTAGGTTCTCCAACCCCGCAGGAGAATCAACAATTACGTACTTGTAATTTTTTGACAACGATTCCAAAGCACCCTTAAGAGCGCTATTGGGCATACAATAACAACCCTCAACCCATTTATTGCCCACAGCCATGAAATCAAAGCTATTACTCTCATACAACCCCTTTTCCCAGATACGACTCTCAATACGCTGGGTTGGAGCAACACCAATAGTAGTGCCACCGCCTTCGATAAAAGTGCTCACAATCAAATCAGCTATGGTAGATTTACCCGCTTCTCTAAGATCTACACCCAACATTTCACCCAAATTCTGGTCTGGATCAGCATCAACCAACAATATGGGCGCCTGTTCGGCTTCAATAAAAGCTTTTGCCATCAAAGCACTAAAACTGGATTTTCCAGTTCCACCACGTCCAACAGTGACAAGAATTTTCATCTATAAATAACCACATTACTTCTTAATCAAAAAGCCGCATATATTGTCTATGGTCTATGTGACAAAAATGATCCATAGGAGATAAAAAATCAGCCCTTTTTGGTCAACAAAAGCTCACATATACCATCAATAGTTTTTACCGCTTCAATGTCTTTGTTTTTAAGTGGAGTTACGCCCAGCATATCAGATTCAATAACTTTTTGATCCCAAGGCACATAGCCAGCCACGCAAATACCGTTTTGGTCGGCAAATGTTTGAATAGCTTCCCGCTGAGCATCATTCATAACACGGTTACCAATAAGCCGCAAACTTTCCATACCGGCAACAGATGCCAAATCGTGGATATGTTTGGCGATTTCAAGTGATTTTAGATTGGAATCAGCAACTATGAGAAGATCATCAACTTGACGTGCGGTACCTCTACCGATGTGTTCCACACCTGCCTCTAGATCCATAACCACTGCTTCGTTTACTTCAACCACAAGATGTCGCAAAAGAGCACGAATAACAGCGGTTGGTGCACACATACAACCAGCACCCATAGTGCGAACAGTGCCCATAACGATAAGGTTTACACCCAACGGCGTGGGAACAGAGTACTGCTTAACAATGTCATCAACACTAAAGTTGAGGTTATAGACACCACTATAACCTGTGCTGGTCTTTGTCTCAACAAGCGGCTGATTATCTGAGATAGGAACTATTTTCCGGGTTTCCTCAGCAGATAACCCCAAAGTTAAACCTAGATTTGGAGAAGAATCAGCATCCATACCGATCGTTTTTAACCCACGGTCAACAAAACCTCGGGCAATACCGCCTGCGATGAGAGTTTTACCAACTCCACCCTTACCAGCAACAGCAATCTTCATAGCAACCACAACAGAAAAGAATTGAGCCCAAAATAAAAGATTTCCCATAACATCCAAAAAAACACTAACCCGTCTTAGCATAGTGCATCATACAATCAACAAAAGATTTCCTTTAAGTGTACAAAATAGTTACAGCGATAATAGTTTTCTTAGAAACCCAACCTTTCAAACAATTGATTTCAAAATCATCATTACCTGCTGATCAACCATACAATCCCTGTTTGGAAAGAAATACAGGTCGAGCTTAAACTTTATTTGCGGCTAAAACAGCTCTAAGATAGAGACAGTGCAGTTGATGACAACAACTAAACAAACAAAGAATCCGTCAAACCATAGCCCAGAAGATGAAAAAGTGGAGCAACAACTTCTCGATGAATCCAGAGATGGTGCGTTGGGCGTTTATTGCAGTCTGTTTTCAGCAAAAAGTCAAATTGATGGGCAAGATGGCGGCGTAGTTACCACCCTGTTACTAAAGGGGATACAGGAAGGCTTGTTTGATGTTGCCATAGTTGTTTGCCGCCAAAACGGATACAATGCAGAGGTAGTTGCAGTAAAGACCCCTGAGGAGATTTTGGCATCAAGGGGCAGTATCTATCACAGAGTCAGCACAACTAAGAAGGTATTGCAACTTGTAGTACAGGGCAAAAAACGCATTGCTGTCGTCTGCACGCCCTGTGAGGGGGCGATGATTAGAAAACTACAACAAACACTGGGTAAAGAGGTAGAGCTCACCATTATTGGATTGTTTTGTTTTGGAGCCTTCAACCCTCAAAGACTCAGAGAAGAAATAAAGACACAGTTGGGTGTTGATTTGGACAGAGCGACAAAAACACAGGTAAAACAAGGTAAATTTATCGTGTGTGTTGAGGGCAGAGAGGTTAGTTGTAGAATAGATGCGCTTCTCAAGGCATCTGAGAGGGGATGTAGTAGCTGTAGAGATTTCGTTTCTATGCTAGCAGATGTTTCGGTTGGCTCCGCAGGAAGCAAGAGGGGATATTCCACCGTGATTGTACGCTCAGAGAGAGGAAAAAAACTAGTAGAGAATTTAGATGTGCAAAAAGATAAAGCTAACAAACTAGAAATCACAAAACTCGCCAAGTACAAAAGAGAACCGCCAAAAAAGGCAGGCATTAGCGTCACATAACGCACAGAATAACGGTGCAAAAACGAGCCATTATCCAGACTTTTCAACGTCGCCCAGCATCATCTCCAGTCCACGGTTAGCAAACATTTGCATAAATATGAGTAATTCTACTTCATAAAACACATAGAAACGACCCAAAAGCCCACTTAAAATTAAACAACCCGCGTTTCAAGTTCCCGCCAATGTATGTGTTTAGCCTGCACTGGGATTTATGGACAATGGGGCGATAATGTTACCAGGGTGTTTACGTTTCCCATAGCACCTAAACACATACCCGCCAATAGTTACCATCCACTTCAGTAAAGCAATTCAGTGAAAGCCCTTGACAAGTGGCATAAAATCCACCTAGACTGATCCCGCAAGCGGCTCTGCACGCCAAAATTTAGGGGTATGGGGTATGGCAGTTATCAAGTATTCCCTAACAACAGATTAGAGCCCTATTCAGAGGAGAGCATAAAGTAGCAAATACAAAAGACTTTTTAACCCAGAAAGCCTTCCCCTTTAAAAGCGAGATGGAATCTCTATGAAAATCTTAAACGAGTTTGTTCCTACACGTAAATTCTTCAATCTTGCAGAAGAATTAAAAGACCTTGTTGACGGATGGAATGTAACTGACAGTGCCGCCGGTTTTCCAGCACCAAGCGGCGTCGTAGTTAGTTGCTTACTCAAAAACAAGTATCCAGACAAATATGTCTGCCCAATCTTCATACTACACTACAAAGGCCCTGTTGAGGTCGGCGGTTTAGCCCTTGCATCTGACGTCATCGGTCTTGACGGCTTAGCAGTTACCATGGGAGACAAACCCCACTACGGTGAAGCCATAAAGCAACTATCCTCCTCAGAGGTTGCCCGGGACTTCATACGCAATGATGTAAAAACCAAGAAACTAAAACTCGGATGCCTACTAAGTGCAAGACAATCAATTGAAGATACCCTAGAACGTGTCCGCCAACCATGGGACTTTGTTTACTTCATGAGACTATGCGATGACTCATTTGACCAACTCAAAGCAGTCTCCGCAGAATGCAAAAAACTCAACAAACCACTGTTTGCATACTTCCTAGTCGCCACCACAAAGAACGTAGAAACCCTCAAACTCATCGGCTGGCCCACATCGGCAACCATGGAAACTGTGGAAGAAAAAGCAGAAAAATGCGTCGGACTTGTCGACGGCCTTATCGCAACCTGTGCAGGTGATGCTGAAGGCGACAAACTGATGCTGCAAAAACTCCAGAAATTCCGCGACTAAACAAAAACCAACGAGACCTAACGGTCTCCCCTCAACTTTATTTATATTTAGCACTCTTCTCAACAGAAACTCAATTTAACCAACCTAAAAGTAAACCTTAAGTTCAGGGCAACAGGCATCTGATAATAGGAGCGAAACAAACATCCCAAACACTATACAAGTGATTCCCATTGAAGGGTTACCACTGATACAACCAGGCGACAATTTAGGCAAAATGATTGCTAAAATCGCAGAAAAACAAGGCACTTCAATCCAGCCAGGCGATATTGTGGTGGTCACACATGTTGCGGTTTCCAAAGCCGAGGGCAACATCGTAGATCTCAACACAATTAAACCATCTCAGCACGCCAGAGAAATCGCCAATCAAACCAACAAAGACCCCGCCCTTGTCGAAGTTATACTACAAGAAACCAAAGACATCATACGCATGGGACAAAACAGCATCATAACCGAAACCCACAGCGGCATCATCTGCGCAAACGCCGGTATTGATCACTCCAATGTCAGCGGAGACCAAAAAGTAGTGCCTCTGCCCAAAAACCCCAACGCCTCCGCAACAACTATACGAACAGAAATCAAACACTACAGCGGCACAGAGGCAGCAGTGATTGTTTCAGATACCCACGGCAGACCATTTCGGATGGGAGAAATCAACATTGCAATCGGCACAGCAGGATTTATCCCAATCCGAGACAGACGAGGCGAAAAAGACCTCTTTGGATATGTACTCAAAATTAAGCAAACCGCAATAGCTGATGAACTGGCCTCTGCAGCAGAACTGGTGATGGGACAAGCTAACGAGGGCATACCAGCCGCTATCGTGCGAGGCTACAAATACCAACCCACTGAAGACACACCCAAAACCCCTCTTACACGACCCAAGGAGAAAGATCTCTTCAGATAGATTTAAAAAAGTTCAAAAAGCTCGAATTACATTTAGCAAAAGCCGCGAGATGGAAAAAATGGATGGACAAACCCCCCGAGAATTCTTCGAGAAAGTCTTACCTGCGAAATTTAAACCAGAAAAAGCCGCAGGCATCGACATAGTGACTCAGCTTGACGTATCTGGCCCTGAAGGCGGTAACTGGTTTATCACTGTAAAAAACCAGAAGCTCCAAGTAACCGAAGGCATAGCACCATCAGCAAGCCTAACGCTCAAGATAAGTTGTTTAGATTTTTTGGATTTAGTTAACGGAAAATTGAGCGCAGAAAAGGCTTTTTTCAGCGGCAAAATTCAGTTTAAAGGCAATATCACAGTGGCTTTAAAACTACGGGATGCCGGGTTTTTATAAATTCTGTGTTTAAGCCACATAAACAAGGTGTCAAAGTACAATTGTCAACTTGTTTATAAAAACGATGAAGCCCAATTACACAAGATAGTTAAATCGATACTATAAAGGCTAGCATGTTTTCGACAGCTATTTATCTCGTTGTTTATTCTTTCTCGGTGGAGAGACTAAAAAATGCCAGAATCACACAAAGCACATAAAGTCGCAGTTAAAGATTACCAATTTACAGAAAACATGACAGTAAATGAGCTTGTAGGGCAGATGGAGGACGCATGGGGTTTCACAGCGGGCAAACTTGCCACAGGTGTAGACATTCTTGAAGCCATGACAGCAGATAAGAAATGCGTCAAATTCCTCTCATTTACCGCCGATATCATTGCAACTGGCACCCGGGGCGTTATTCGGGAATTAGTTAAACGCAAACTTGTTGATGCTATCATCACAACCTGCGGTACCCTTGATCACGATATTGCCCGGTGCTGGAAAGACTATTACAGAGGGAGTTTTATTATGAATGATAGTAGGCTGCATGAGAAGGGCGTCAATCGATTGGGCAACGTGCTTGTTCCCAACGACAGCTATGGCACTATCATCGAAGAAAAAATTCAAACCATACTCTCAGATCTCTACAAGGAAGGTAGAAAAGAACTCTCCACAGCCGAGTTGTCACGCGAAATCGGCTTGCGCTGTTGCAATGAATCATCCATTCTCTATTGGGCCGCCAAAAACGACATACCCATCTACGTACCAGGCATAACCGATGGTTCTGTGGGTTATCAACTATGGTTTTTTAATCAAGATCACAAAGATTTCCGAATTAACATTCTAAAAGATGAAGATGACCTCAACAATACTGTTTTTGATGCAAAAAAGTCAGGAGCACTCATAATTGGAGGCGGCATAAGCAAACACCACACGATCTGGTGGAACCAATTCAAAGACGGTTTAGACTACGTTGTCTATATCAGCACAGCAAATGAATGGGACGGCAGTCTAAGCGGTGCACGCCCCAGAGAGGCAGTATCGTGGGGCAAAATCAGCGAAAAAGCCAAACGCATGATGATTGAGGGTGATGCAACAATGGTGCTACCAATAATGACAAGCGCACTAATCGATAGACTAAACAAGAAGAAAAAGTAAACGCACTTCCCCCTTTTTATGCACATATCGCTAAGCCGATCACTGCTAAATCTAACAAATCAAAGCAAAAACAAACATTATCGGGTTAACAGGTTCTATAAATTTTAATTTTTCCAGTGAAGCAATAGATATTGTAATGAGTGCTTAACTTTGAAAAGTTTGAGATGAATGTTTCAAAGAATACTGCAGACAGATTTTATTGATTTATTAATTCTGTTTGTAAATTAATATTATGTTATTGATCTAAATGAGACTAAATAATTTGACTGCCGCGAAAATAAAAAAAGAAAGAGGTGGCTTATTGTTTTGCCATTTTAACGTTGTGCGATAGTGGTAGTCTGACTGGACAGACGTATGAGCAGGTTCCGCATGCGATGCAATCGTTTGCCCAAAGTTTTCCAGCTGCTTCATAGTTGCCTTTGACGACGGCGTTATGGATTGCTACGGGTTGTAGACGTACTGGACAGGCGCTGACGCATCTGCCGCAGTGAATACAAGCGGTGGGTTTTTGCTCTTTGGTTTTGTTTTTTGCAAAGCAGATGATGCTTGAGGTGCGTTTAGTTATTGGAGCGTCTAGGGTTTGGAGTGCTGTGCCCATGAGAACTCCGCCGACTACAACAGATCTTAGAGTTGAGGGGGTGATGCTATTTGCACTAAGGATATCTCTGACGGGGGTGCCGATTTTTACTTGGATGTTTTTGGGTTTTGTGACATCGCCGTTGAGAGCTGTTACTCTGCTTATGAGGGGTTCACCGTCAAAAACTGCGTTTGCGATGGCATTTATGGTTGCAACGTTTTGCACGATGGTTCCCATTTCGTAGCTGCGTTTGCCTGCAGGGGTCTCGTAGCCTAAGATAGCTTTTTGCATCATGGCGGCGTCACCTTGTTGATAGGTTAGATGGGCTGCGCGGACTTCTGTGTTGTCTTCTTTACTAAATGCTTCTTTGAGTTTTGGTATTGCTTCGACTTTGCTGTCTTTAGTGACGATAATGACTTGGGGGTTGCCTAAGAGTTTACGGACTACACGAACACCTCGAACCAAGTTTGCGGTTCGCTCAATCATGAGGCGTTCGTCTGCTGTGTCGTAGGGTTCGCCTTCCGCACCGTTTACAAGTAGATGTTTGATTTTTTTGTCTGTGGGTACTGCTAGTTTGACAGATGTGGGAAATCCTGCGCCGCCAAGGCCGATGATGCCGGCTTCGCGGATAATTTTTAGGAGGTCTTCGTTTTTGGTGGTGGCTAGTTCTGCTTCAGTGATGGAGTTTAGGGGTTTGCCTTGGGTTTTTTTGCCGTCGTTTTCGATATAGATGGCTTCTGTGGGTGCTTCAAAACAGCTGTTGTAGGCGTTTGCGATTTTGATGACTTTGCCGCTTATGGGGCTATGCATGGGGGCACTGACTCTTTCTTTGGCGTCTGCGATTTTTTCTCCGATTGTTACAGTGTCACCGATTTTAATTATAGGGCTGTTTGTTGCTCCGCTTTGTTGGTTGGTTAGTACGACTGCGATTTTTGGGTCTGGGAAGATTTCGATTGGGGTTTTGCGGGCTATGTCTTTTACTTCTGGTATGTGAACTAAGTTTGCCATTTTAATCATCTCCCAAAGGGTTTGGTTAGGTGAATTTTGTCAATAACTGGTACAAGCAGGTTCATGATCAACAATGCTAAAAATGAGCCGCCGAAGAAACCCATAAAGGTTTGTATCGAAATGGTCAGAACTGCGAGGCCGATGCCAAATATGATTTGTCCGGTTCCGCTAAAGGGTGTTGTTGCTGGGTCTGTTGCCATAAAGAATGCTAAGAATATTGAACTGCCGGCAAAGAGTGTGAATAGCAAACGAGTGGTTAGGTCTACGTCTCCAAATACAAAGGAGAATATCAAGGACAGAACTGCAATGGCGACAAGGTAACTTGCGGTGATTTTCCATTTGAAGTATTTGCGACCGATTACAAAGAGTGCAACACCTGCAATGATAACAGCTAAGCTTGATGCACCGCCGACCCAACCATGGTACTTTGCAAGCACCATGACTGATTCAACGCTCTCAGTACTTGTTAAGCCGTAACAGCCTTGCAGATAGCCACCAAATGAGGCGGCGCCGTTGCCTGCAGTGGCTGCACCGTCAGCGGGATTGCCTATGGGTCCTGCTAGTGAGGGAACTACAAACATACCGCTGCTTAGGTGCCAGCTGGTGATCAGCGTAACAAATGTTGTGGGCAATAGAACTAGTAATTTAGCAGCAGCTGCGGGGTTGACTAGTTTTCTGCCTGCGATGCTTGCGACTTTTTTGAAAACAACCATACCAATGATAGTGATTAGTGCAATGTAGAAGAATGCCAAAGGTGCCTCAACAGGTAACCCTGGTTCGATGGGCATGCCATCCATAGTTGCCATTGAGGGATAGCCAAGAGAGAAACAGTTGATGACGATTAAACCAAAGACTGCGGCTGACCAGGTATTAACTTCGCTATCAGATGTGACTCTGCCGATAAGAAAATCAAGCACTACTGCTAAACCGACTGCTATAAGAGTGCCAATGGCGACAGTTAAGCCTAAGTTCCATCCTGAGGTTGAGGTGACTTGTGACCAGAGTGCGGCTGAAACGATGGTTACTGCGAGAATAGCAACGAAGGTGAATTGCATCATGCGGTCTTTTGTCATGGATCCGTGAATGTGTGGGGCTGGATTTACAACCAGTTCATTTGAGGATTCGTTACTCATATCAATTTAACCTTCTCAAATGAAGAGGTAATTCTAAGCGCTACCTTATTAAACTTTTTAGAAAATGCGCCATTTTGCGGTTTAATTACTGTCTAAATATTAGAACAAACCAGACGACATAACCATAGTTGGAAAAGTTGAGCATTAATCACAAGCAACAATTAACCAGTATACAAAAATAATAGTCAAACAATTCGATAACCACATGATTGCCGACAACACACACTTAAAGAAACCTGTCAGCACTTTACAACAACACGGTACCAGATAGTCTTGAGCGGAAGAGTTTTAGATACAGCATAGCGCAGGTCAAAGCAAACATTGAAACTCAAACTTTTCAACTATCACCACAGCAACACACATACAACAATACACACTAACATGCCACCCGATAGTTTTAGCAACTTGACGTAGCTGGAAAAATAGTTTTCTACAGTAAATTTTATATCGAGTAGGAAATCATTCATTTAGCGTGCAATTAAATGAATCCAATAACTGACCCATTGTTCATGGTTGTTTGGCGCTGTACCCGCAACTGCGTCGGGAGTTGCGCATATTGCAGCTACACCAAAGAATACGCCCAAGACCAAGAACTAAGCACCGAACAAGCCAAACATATGGTTGATGAAATGGCCGAGTTCGGCTCAAAATGGCTCGGAATCAGCGGCGGAGAACCCCTGGTGCGCCCAGATATATGGGAAATCATCGAATATGCAGAAAAAAAACACGACATGAAAGTTAGCTTAATCACAAGCGGTTTTGCGTGGGACGAAAAACGCTTCGACCTGCTCCGTAAATATGACGTCCACACCGCCATAAGCATCGATGGAAACAGAGAATCCAACGATTTAACCCGCCGCAAAGGCGGATACGACATGGCAATTCACGCCATGAAAAAACTCAGCGAAGTGGGACTCCTAGACTGTTTAGTCACCACCATGACTAAAATCAACATAAACCACATGGCACATCCAGCAGAGCTAGCCGAAGAATACAAAGCCCGCATGCTAGTCTATCACAACCTTGTCCCAGTGGGCAGAGCAAGCGATCACATGAATGACTTAGCACCCACACCTGAACAGTATGAGAAAACATTTGAAGAAATCTATGAAATCCAACGCAAACTCTACGGCAAAGTCAAAATCCATGTTTACGCACCTTTCTACGCCCGCATCGTCCGACAAAAAAACCCCGCCAACTTTTGGGCCTGGTACAACGAAGGCTACTTGGGCAAATGCACCATAGGCGGCAACTATATAGGCATCACCGAAAACGGCGACTACCGAAGTTGCGGCTTCCATGAAGGCTACCGCATCGGCAACGTCAAAACCAAAAAACTACGAACCGCATGGGAAGAACTCCAACAAAGCCCCCTACATCTCAAACTACGCGACAAAAACAACCTCAAAGGCAGATGCGGCATCTGCGAATACAGAGAACTCTGCGGCGGATGCCGAACACGCGCAGAACACTACACAGGCGACCTCTTCGCATCCGACCCCGCATGCAACTATATCCCAAAGATTCTGCACGAAGACCCCCAACTGCTCGAAGAACTCCAAAAAGATCAGCTGATCAAAAAGCAATAACCAACCACTCACCAATTTTCACCATTTCAAAGAAAACGAACTAAAACAAACCAAAAACACATCTACAGAGACGTTAGCGCCAAATAACAGCTACATCTAGGCATGGCTACTTTCCACAAAGCATGACTTGAGAACAACAACCCATCCATAAGCAGACAACCAACAAGAAGAGAGAATTTTCAGCGCATACGCAATTTGACGGTTATCAAATACCTTTTTAGTAGAGCAAGTTACTATTTTTCTCTGTGAATCGAATTGATTGTTGATTCGGTCTTTCTCAACGCTAAAGCATATCTAGAGGGACAAATCGCCGATTGCTGTATCGCTATAGAAGAGGGTGTGATATACAAAATTGGCAAAGAAACACAGATGCCAAATGCCGACCAAAAAATGGATCTCCACAGTCGCCTGCTCGTATTGCCGGGTTTAATCGATGAACATGTGCATTTGCGAGATGAGGGCAAAGCATACAAAGAAGATTTTACCTCCGGCACCTCTGCAGCGGCAACAGGCGGTTTCACCACAGTTTTAGATATGCCAAACAATGAACCCATCACCATGAGTGCCCAAACCTTGAGAAATCGCATGGAGATAGCACAGAGACGAATCTTGGTTAATACGGGATTCCATTCAGAGTTTCCCCAAACCCAGTCCGAGATAAAAGAGATCACAAAACAGGGCGCAGTTGCGTTCAAACTGTTTATGGGTGAGCAAATGGGGGGTGTAAATGTAGATGACGATACCACCATAACTAAAGCACTAAAGGCCGTTGCGGAGGTTAAACTGCCGGTTGCCATCCATGCAGAGGATCACACTGTACTGGCAACTAACGTAACCAAGCTTAAGCAAGCCAAAAAAATATCCCCCGCGGATTATCTGCGAGCACACACCGAAGCTGTTGAGCACTTAGCTATTGAACGCCTTCTTAGGCTCAGTGTGGGAACAGGGGTTCAACTACATTTCTGTCACATCTCCACCAAAGAGGGAGTGGCAATGATTGCAGAAGCAAAAAAAACTCAAAAAAACATCACCTGCGAAATCACACCCAATCATCTGATGTTGAGCCAGCAGGAGATGCAACGTTTTGGGTCACTGATTATTATGGCACCACCGTTGCGTGAGCGTTCTCAGGTGGAGGCATTGTGGCAAGGCATACACAATGGTTTTGTTGATACTTTTGGATCAGATCATGCACCCCATACCTTAGAAGAGAAGCAGTCAGATAACATTTGGGAGGTAAAAGCGGGCATCCCCGGATTGGAAGTGACTCTGCCGCTTATGCTAACAATGGTTAGACGGGGTAGACTTTCATTAGACCAAGTGGTGGCACATCTTGCAGAAAACCCATCTAAAATCTATGGTTTAGCAGATAGGGGATATCTTAGAGCAGGTCAAATGGGCGATCTTACCATTGTTGACTATGATGATCGATTCAAAATAGATGCATCCAAATTTAAGTCCAAAGCCAAATTCAGTCCCTATGATGGTTGGGAAGTTAATGGTAGGCCTGTTAAAACTATCGTGGGTGGACAGCTCGTTTATGATGAGGGGGAAATTGTTGCAAGGGGCGGCGTGGGCAGAATCTTGCGAAATGGCTCTTTGTGAGGCTTCTTATAGATGCAATGCTTGGAAAGCTCTGGTACATTGGCTACGCATGATAGAGCAAGATGTAACACTGGAAACAAATCACCACCACACTCACAAAAGCACAACAAAACCGTTAACTACCGAGTCAAATAATTGAGGCTTCTGCTAGCATATGACGGGCTGAATAGTCAATGCTGTCAACCTAACAACCGCTGTTGCCCTAAACGATTATAAAATAAAAAAACCACTCAACAACACCCAATCAGAATTAACCAACAGAACCTAATCATCAAAAACTTCACCAAAAAT
>Ga0123356_10003747_pt1 | contig 15846 bp, 19 predicted proteins | sample TergutEmb28metaG_2_FD_92546 | JGI IMG/M metagenome (GOLD analysis project Ga0123356, IMG submission 92546) | Embiratermes neotenicus P3 segment gut microbial communities from Petit-Saut dam, French Guiana - Emb289 P3 | ecosystem: Host-associated > Arthropoda: Insects > Digestive system > Gut ... | reverse complement strand
GCTTAAAAATTAGCGGGTTTTGTATATTTTTGCAGGAAACGCCCGGGGGGGGGGGCGGACATCATTTTTTTGCATTTTACGGGGGAATCCGTCCCATTTTGAAAAATTTGCCTTAAGCATGTTAAAATACTACAAAAATACTGCCGGGGGTGTCAATCGGCGTGTTAACAAATTATTCCCTGCCCGGAAGCGCAAACCCTTGCCGAGGTCGTGTGGTCATTTGTTTCCAATGGTCAAGAATTCAAGCAGCCTTTGTTTCTCTGTAGTAGTTAATCGCCCTATAGGCTTCTTTTTCTCAATCGCTGACAGTGGTAGTTTGATAAGCGTCCCTGTGTCAATATACGACTGTTTGGCAAGACCGGATTGTATCCAGTCATTCATTTTGAAATACCGTGCCCGTATTGCTTCGCTTTTCTTTTCATATTGTGTCGTAATCGGAAATACTGAAACACTGTCATTACCCAACATGAGCACCAATACCGGACGGCTTTTGCTGCCGTTTTCCCATGAAATGCAGGTAATGTATATTTCAAACTGATTCATCAGCCGTTTACCGCCCAGTCGTAGATTTCCGGGTGCTGTTCTTTGTCAACCAGAATATTTCCGTATTCATCTGTTGGCAGTTCAATCTTTTTAGATGTATTTCTTTTGACTGCAGCGATAATTTGCTCGTCAATGGTTGGAGTTACAACGGGTTGGAACGGCAAACGGTGTTCCGCTATGATTTGCCGGAAAAACATATCTATTGCTGTTGTTTGATCCAAACCCATCCGCCGCAAAAGCATCGTGGCAAGTTCCTTAATATCAGAATCTATTTTGACATTTACATTTGTTTTTGCTTTTGTGTTGGTCATAGCAATCTCCTTATACCACATATAATATGTTATAACGCTACTGTCAACATATTGGCGTTATTTTTGTTTAAAATCTTTCATATTTAAAATTACAAGACAGCCATGTAAGGGCATAAAAAAAGACGATGCGCCTGGACGTCTCGGGCATAACCCGGATGCGCACCGTCTGATTATGAGAGGCAATTTCCCTCCCGGTAGTTAAATTATCGGTCTTTACCAGATAAGACTTTAGGCATAACTATCAGAAAAGAATCCATTAGAGATAACAAATCAAGAGAAATTAACACAGATTAATGAGAATTTGTAAGGTTCCGATTAAGCCAGAGGTTATAAAACACTAATTTTGTTTATAAGTTTCCAGGAACGCGCCTAGCCTGCGCATTGCGTCTGAGAGGGTATCTTTGTCGGGAAGAAAGACAATGCGGAAGTGATCCGGCTCTTTCCAGTTAAAGCCTGTGCCGTGAACAAGAAGCAGGCGTTGATCGCGCAGGAGGTCGAGCATAAACTTCTCGTCATTGGTTATATTAAAGCGCTTTACGTCTATTTTTGGGAAACAATAAAGAGCCCCTTTGGGTTTTACTACGGAAAGGCCGGGGATTTCACTAACAAGGTTTGCCGCAATGTCTCTCTGCTCGCGCAGGCGGCCTCCGGGAAGAACCAGGTCTTTAATGCTTTGGTAGCCGCCAAGAGCGGTTTGTATGCCCATTTGCGAGGGCATATTGGGGCAGAGGCGCATATTGGCAAGCATATCAAGCCCTTCAACATAATTAGCAGCGATTTTTTTGTTGCCGGAAAGCACCATCCAGCCTGCACGGAAACCGGCGGAACGCCATGCCTTGCTAAGGCCGTCAAAACTTACGGTTAGAATGTCCGGCGCTATCGTGGAAAAGGGGATGTGCACTGCATCGTCATAAGTAATACGGCTGTAAATTTCATCGGCATATACGATTAGCTCGTTTTCTCTGGCTATTTGGGCTATACCTTCGAGGATCGAACGGTCGTAAACAGCGCCGGTTGGGTTGTTGGGATTAATAACTACAATCGCCTTTGTTTTGGGGGTAACTTTGGAACGAATATCATCCAATACGGGATTCCACCCCGAAGATTCATCGCAAAGGTAGTGAACCGCCTTGCCGCCTGCAAGCGTTACAGCAGCCGTCCACAGGGGGTAATCCGGCATTGGGATAAGAATTTCATCTCCAGAGTCCAAAAGCCCCTGCATTGACATCATTATCAGCTCGCTGACTCCATTTCCGATAAAAATGTCGTCGATTCTTACATCCATTACTCCCTTGGACTGGAAATCCTGCATTACAGCTTTTCGGGCAGCAAAAAGCCCTCGGGAATCGCCGTAAGCCTGGGCATTTGGCAAATTTACAATCATGTCACGGACTATTTCGTCCGGCGTATTTAAACCAAAGGCTGCAGGGCTGCCTATATTCAGCTTTATAATGCGGAAGCCTTCTTCTTCGAGCCTTTTGGCTTCTTTTAACACGGGCCCGCGAATATCATAACAAACATTTTCCAGTTTTACCGATTTATTAACTATTTTCATAAATTACAGCCTACAACCTTTTATTTTGGCGAAAAAATCCAATCGCCCGCTTCATTAATATACTTTCTTATAACCGAAGTATAAATCTCCGTACCCATTTTATCAATTTCCTTTTTCCAGCCGGCTTTGTTCTTAAGCGCCAGAACAACCCGTTTACGGCCATTTTCGGCGGCAGCGCGGCAGTTTTCACGGTCAAGAGACCGGGCAGCCAGATTATTGGAAAGAAAATAAGCCGACAGCCCTGCCACAATAGCGTCGGAAGAAGAATCCGCCAAAGAAAGAAATTCCGTTTCAGCCTGGTTAAAAACGCCCGAGAGCATCACGGAAAAACCGTAAAACCAGCGAACCCATTGCTGTTCTGCAACATTGCCCTTTTCCATGCGGGCTTTGAAAAAAGCCGCCGCTTCTTTATAATTGCCGCCCAGTATCCTTGCAGCGCCGAAAATAAGAATATTTTTATCAATTACAGATGGTTTAACAGCCATAGCTTTGCTTTCAAGATGTAAAACAGAAGAAAAATCGGAAATAACCATGTAAGAACTTGCCAAAAGCCTTACCTTGCGGCTGCTGTACCGGCCCTTTTTATATATTTTTTGCTCCAGATAGTAGGCAAGCGCCGGCCAGTCTTCCCTTTCAAGAAGCATTAAAAGCCGGTAGTTTAATAAAAAGAAGATGTATAAACCGGCAAATACCAAAATTAGAATAATAGACACAGGTATTAAAAAATTGCGGACATTCGCCATAAGCTCAGGGCCCATTAACAGCGCCGGAAGAGCTAATATTATGAATATTAAGAGGATAAAAATTATACTAAAAGCTATTAGCAAATATTTGATTTTCAAGCAAAAATCTCCTATAATTTATATATTAGTTGAAAGCACGAGTTGCGTCAACGATACGCTGTTACGGGAGCCGGAATGAAGGATTTTTTAGTTGAAGACATAAAATTGAACAGTTTTTTTACAAAGATAGTCTATCTTGACGAAGCCTTTGTTGTTAATGTACCGGAAATGCCATTTTTTAAAAGCCTGGCAAAAACCCTTGCCAAGTGGGATTTTAAAGTAGTATACAGCGATGGCGAGGCGCACAAGGAATATATAGAAGAATCAATTGAAGTTTCCAGTGACGGCATAATGAGCCTTTCCGCTCAGTCAGATGCGGACAAAATAAAAAAATCCGAAGAGTTTTTATCCTCTTTTCAGTATTTTGTGGATAATCTTTTTATCAGGTTCAGGGTGTCGGACGAGCTGGAGTTTAAAAATGTTGCGGAACAAATAAAAAGCGTAGTCGATTTTGTCCGCGACGACCGCCGTTTTTTAATGAGGGTGCTTAAAAGTATGGAACCTGCGCCGGAAAAAAATTATCTTGCTTCCCATTCGGTGCGATCTACAATACTTGCCATAATAATAGGTTCGTACCTGAAACTGCCCAATCACCGGTTGATTGAACTTGGAATAGCCGCATTGTTACATGAAGTAGGAATGTTAAAGCTGCCGCCGGAAATTTACCTTAGTAAAAAGACTCTTGGCGAAAGAGAACAGAAAGCGATTGTCAGCCATCCAGTGCTTGGCTACAGCATATTAAAATCTTTTGACTTTCCGCTTGCAATAAGCCTTGCGGCGCTGGAACACCATGAACGCGAAAACGGCAGCGGCTACCCGCGGCATTTGGCAAGTGAAAAGATCAGTTTATATTCAAAGATTATTGCCGTGGCGTGTTCCTACGAAGCGTTAAGTTCAAGGCGCCCTCACAAGGAAGCCAAAGACGGCTACACAGGGATGCTTGAACTTTTAAAAAACGAAGGCAAACAGTACAACGATACTGTTGTGCGCGCCCTTGTGCTTTCCCTTTCCATTTACCCAATTGGGCTGTATGTGCTGCTTTCCAACGGTAAAAAAGGGCAGGTTGTAGACGTAAACCCGGAAAATCCAAGATTCCCAATTGTACAAATTTTCGGCGAAATTACCCCTGACGGCAGAACAAGAACCGAGCAGACTTCAGCTAACGGACTTACCATTACAAGGCCGTTAAACCGGTCAGAAATTGAAAGCTAAGCGAAGGGTTTCCGGCACAGCCGTGATGCCTCACGTACAGATTTTTACGCCCGTATACAGTACAATAACCCTATGAATACATTCGATGCTTTGGGCATAAGCCCGACACTTGCGGAAAGACTAAAAGAACGCTCCATTGTTAACCCCACAGCAATTCAGGGTACTGTGATTCCGCGCCTTCTTGACGGGAAAGATACTGTCTTTCGCTCTGCAACAGGAACGGGCAAAACATTCGCCTATCTGCTGCCAATATTACAGCAGATTGATTCTGATGCCCGTGAAAACGGCGCCAGCCGAAATGGGCTTGCTGCGTTAATTTGCGCCCCTACTTTGGAATTATGTTCCCAGATTAAAACAGAAATTGATTTTCTTTCGTCTTTGCCGTCATCTCTGTTAATAGGCTCTGTCCGGCTGGACAATCAGATTGAAAATCTGAAAAAAACGAGACCCGTTATTGCTGTGGGAAACCCAAGCAGGCTGCTTGTGCTTGCAAAAATGGGCAAGCTAAGGCTGCAAAACCTGCGCTTTCTCATTCTTGACGAAGCAGACAGGCTGACAGCAGGAGAACTGGTTGATGATACAAAAGAATTCTTGGCGCTAGTCAGCCGCAGCCGCAGGGCAGGCAAGGAAAACCCGGCGGCAAACCTGTGTTCTGCAGCATGTTCGGCTACAGTCGGCAGCAAAACGCGCGCGCTCCTTGGACCGTTATTTGAAAATGCGGAAGTTATAGAAAGCGACGACCATGAAATTCTGCGCGAACGAATTGAACATTGGGCGCTATTCAGCGAAAAGCGGCGAAAGGTTCAAACATTGCGTTCGCTGCTGTCCGCGCTTAAGGGGAAAAAGGCAAAAATCAGGGCATTGGTTTTCACCAGCCGCAGCGACGAAGCGGGGAAGATTCTTTCGCAGCTTCAATACCACCACATATCTGCCGCTGGTTTATTCGGTAAAATTGAAAAAAAGCCGCTAACACCCAACGAGCGTAAAGCGGCGCTCGATTCATTCCGCGAAGGAAAAGCAGACGTGCTTGTTTCCACAGACCTGGCTGCCCGCGGCCTTGATATTCCCAACATTGGTTTTGTAGTAGCCCTTGATGTTCCCGAAGACAAAGAAGTTTACATTCACCGCGCAGGCCGCACCGGGCGGGCAGGAAAGCGCGGCACAATGATCACCATTGGCGATGAAACGCAGATGCGCCTGCTTGTTTCGCTGGAAAAAAAGTTAAAAATAAGGGTGCAGCCCAAGGAATTGTACTACGGCAAAATCTGCGCGCCGGAACCTGCGGAAGGGGAATAGATGCCATATGGAACAGAAAATAATTGAAATTGTAAGAAAAAGACTCTCTGAAATTGAAAATGAGCATAATGTAAGGATATTATATTCCGTTGAATCAGGTTCAAGGGCATGGGGTTTTGAATCAATAGACAGTGATTATGACATAAGATTTATCTATGCGCATAACATAAAATGGTATCTAAATATTCTTCCGAAAAAAGACGTAATTGAATATCCAATTATCGATGAATTTGATTATTCAGGCTGGGATTTACGAAAAACAATGTTCTTAGTAAATAAATCAAATCCGGTATTTTTTGAATGGTTAAGATCCCCAATAATATACCGCAAAGATGATTATTTTTTTAATATTATGGAAAAATTAACAAAGGACTATTTTTCGCCAATATCATCCGTTTATCATTATCTACATATGGCAAGTGGGAATTATAGGAAATATTTACAAGAGGATAACGTAAAAACAAAAAAGTATTTTTATGTATTAAGACCAATAATGGCTTGCATGTGGATTGAGAATTTTAAAGAACCTCCGCCAATGGAATTTGAAAAATTATTGATTCAAATTACAGATAAAGAATTGTTGGAAAAAATTAATGATTTATTGATAAAAAAAAGAGCCGGAATGGAATTGGGAATAGAACCCAAAATTAAGATTATAAATGATTTTATCGAGAACAAGCTGCAACATTTTGAAGATGCAGTAAACAAATTTGATCCAAAAAAGAAGCCAAAACAGGAATTATTGGAAGAAGGATTTATAAATATTTTGGAGCATATTGGTAAAAACACCCAATTTTCACCCAGGGCAAATGGGGAATAAAATAACGGTACACATAAGTGACAACCAATTTTTAAAACTGGGAAACAGCTTTGAGCGATGCTTTAACCGATGGATTTTCTGTGTTGATGTATTGTATCGTGTCTGAATACTCTGATTTAACTCCCGAAATAAATTCATCTGCCCATGATGGGGCTAAAACTTTTACATTATCAAAATCCAGAATTATGTCATCGGTTTTACTAATCCCTTTAAAAACATAGGCTTTTGCCATAAGAAAAGCTTCACGACCCGCAGGGCGCGACATAAGTATATCGCCAAAATTGCTTATTTTTACCACCATGATTAATTTTCCTCACTAAAATCAATAATTGACAAACAACCTTTCAACGAAAGTGTTTTCTCAAAAAATCTTATTCCGTTTTCATCTATTGAGCAAGAACCTGAACCTGATTGGAAATATAGATGCCATTTATTTTGTTGAATTGTCTCTGAAACAAATTTCAATCCATTCCCCCTCTGTTCAGGGGATCGTCCTGAAATCATTTTGGTAAAGGCTGTCTCTATTGCTTCCACATCAGAACCAATGGAAGGTAAAACAGACAGTAGTGATTGTTTTACACCTTTCCCATAATCAGCAAGTACAATATATCTTTGCTTATATGATAGATTACAATAAACCCCTCTTGGGTGGTTATCTTCAAAAATAAAATTGTGATCAAAGGTGTTATTTCCTATTTCCCCGATAATTGCTGCTTCAAGGTATTTCTTTGTTCCTAAAATATAGCTTTGCATTCTTGCCGTAAAAACATCACGAGTCTCCGAAAAATATTCATTGCCATCGTTAAAACAAACAAGCATTTCAGAAATAACCGTTTCCAAGATTGTTTCATCAATCATAAAATAATGGTACAGGTACATGATAATTTTTGCAATCGTCGATTTTACTTCCGAGTTTGGCAGCTTTTTACTTCCGAGTTTGGCTGTGTTTTGCTTCCGAGTTTGGCAAAAGGGCTAAATAGTTTAGCAAGGGGAAGTTTATGGTGAAATTTGCGTACCGAAGCCCAAGAAGAGCAAATAGAGCGTATGTAACTTATTCCTATTCAAGCAGCCTGGCAGTCAAAATACGGTCAATATCTGCCAAAATAGCGTCTTTTATATGTTTGTTTTCGGATAGTTTAATGGGTTTTATAGAAAAAAGCTCAAGAATATCAATTTCCAGAGCTTTAGCTAACAATATAAGCATATTCAATGAGGGAAAACGCTTAATAGAAAGTTCGAAAACAATGGTTTCCGTACAGATCCAAGCCCCTGTTCTTAAGGACAGGTTAATTATCGTGATACTGGCTTCTTTTGAATGAGTATCACAAAGAAGATGAACAAGAAAATCAATCTTAGTGGGAATACACTTTCAGAAACCTATGAAAGTGTATGTTGATGCAGATGTAACCGGAATAGGAAACAGCTTTGAGCGATGCTTTAACCGATGGATTTTCTGTGTTGATGTATTGAAAGATTGCCTCCACTTTAAAACAATTTTTTTTATCTGTTTTTTAAGAAAGCCCGTATTATCTTTAGTTTATTTTTGTATAAACACTGGCGTTACAATATGTTTAATTGTTACCATACCTGCGAGGCTTATTATTAAAAAGGAGGAATAGTATGGTTAATAATAGCTTGAAAAAATACGTTGCCGAATTTATCGGCACGGCGGTCTTGGTCTTTATGGGCTGCGGCAGCGCGGTGTTTCTTGGATGCTCGGCAACAGGCGGGCATCTTGCTGTGGCTCTTGCCTTTGGCTTGTCCATTGTAGCAATGGCTTATGCAATTGGCAATATTTCCGGCTGCCACATTAATCCTGCAGTCTCACTGGCGGCGCTCATTGACAAACGCCTGAGCGGAGTGGATTTCTGCGGTTATGTGATTTCTCAGATAATCGGCGGCATAGGCGGAGCAGCATTGCTGAAAGTTGTATCGGGCGCTGCAGGCATTGATTTGACTGGCAGGCTTGGTTCCAATCTTGCAGCAGGCGCAGGCGGAACAGGCGGAGCCTTCATTGTAGAAATTATTCTGACATTCATTTTTGTACTGACTATCCTGAGCGTAACTGCCGACTCAGCCAAAGGCAGTGTCGCAGGCATCGTAATCGGCTTAACTCTTACATTTGTACACATTGTAGGAATACCGCTCACCGGCACTTCAGTAAACCCTGCGCGCAGCATAGGGCCGGCGCTTTTTGCCGGCGGTAAGGCATTAACGGACATCTGGATATTCATAGCGGCGCCTCTGGCTGGCGCAGTGTTTGCGGCTCTTGTTTACAAAGTTTTCATGGCAAAGCCCTCAGAACAACCCAAACTGTCAGGCAAAATTATAGACCTCTTAAGTAATTAGAATCCACCGAAACACCGGCAGTTTTGCGATTGTCTTTAATTTTTGGATATATTGCAATTTGTAAAAATGCTGTTTATGAAAAATTATTCTTTATCAGTTAATACATTGTCAAAACGGCAAGCTATATCTTTTTCAATATTGGACCGTAATTCCAGCAATATTTCCGCAGGTAAGCGAACCGGAAATAATTTCTCTGCCTCTGTTTTGGGGTATATAAGTTGATAGATTTCAACTTTTAAGGCGTGTGCGATTTTAACCAGAGTTTTATCACTAACCCAACTCCGGCAGCCTTCTATATCGTTAATTGTTTGTTCTGATAAAGCGACCAATTCAGCCAATTTTTCCTGAGACAAGCCTAATTCTGCACGATATTTCTTAATATTGTTGGACAAGACTTTCCGTAATTTTTCTACTTCTTCATTCATAAATTATCACTTATATAGCCAAAATATGGCTTGATAGGGGTTTACTTACAACTAATTATTATCTATACTAACTAGGTAATAGTAAGTGAATATTATAACGTCAGCAGCTTTATTAATAAAAAGTGACTTACGTTAAATCACGCACATTTAAGGAGAAAATAATGGTACGCAAAAAAACTTGGTTGGGAATGCTGGTAATGGTGCTGGTATTCGGAATGACGATTGCTGGATGTAACAATGGCTCAACAGATGTTGACAGAGAGGAAGAATTTACATTTCCTTCCACCTCCGGTGAATTTACCTTTACGGATATTCCATCCGAATACAACGGTAAATTTGTTTATCTGGGAGGTCTTTCTTCAAACGATTCTACAAGAATAATGATAGGATTGAAAAACGCTACAACAAAAACATCAATTTCGAAATACTTCTCCACAATGACTGGTGTTAAAATTGAAGATGAAACTATAAAGATCCCTTTGTACACATATTTACCTTCTTCTCCAGTATCGACAATTCAGGCTTATACTGGAAACGACACAGCGTACATAGAGATTCTAATATACGATACTGAAATTATTCATGCAGAAAATGTTAATGATTATACTGCAGTAGCAATTTTTGGCACTTCATATTTTAACACCCCAACAACTTTTCCTGTTCAATTCAGCAATGGAACAGCGACAAAATCAAATAATGATGCTACTAAAATACTGGAATAGATAAAATGTTTTTGTGGAATTCAAATGCATAATCTTAACTTTATTACCAAAGTAAAGGAGAAAACAATGGTAAGCAAAAAAACTTGGTTGGGAATACTGGTAATGGTGCTGGTATTCGGAATGACGGTTGTTGGGTGCGAAAATGGCTCAACAAATAGTGTAGATACTTCCCTTAATGGGTATTGGATCAATGAATACGATTTTGAAATAGAACTGAATAATGGCAGTTATGAACTATTTGACTATCGTGGCGAGCCTACGGAAAAGGGGACATATACAACCAATGGCGGTAAAATAAAATTCACACCAATACAATATTATTTTAATGGGTTTAGTTTTAACCGTTTTGACATTGAGGAAAAATGGTACTCAAAAAAAGAGTTGGAAACTGCTTTAAAAAACTCGGGGGAATACTCCAGTGGAGAAATTACAGACAAACTAAACTATTATTTCTTACCATATGAAGGTTCTTTAAATGGTAAAAAGCTAACCGTACTACTAAAGAATGAGGAAGAACTAATTTTTATCAAGGAACATTAATATGAATCCGCCGTGCCATCCAAGGCACGGCATTTCGTAGAATATTTTACTTCATCCAAAAGAATTGAAATTGCTTCACTTCACCCCCGCTTACTTTCCAAAGCCGTTAAACCATGCCCGCTCGGAGAATGGTTTGTAAACAGGGCGCTTGCCTTCTTTTTCGGGAATGCCAATGGGCAGAAAGCCAACAACAATGTAATCTGCGGGAATGTTCAGCATTTGCGCTATTTGTCCCTGTGTCTCGGCGCTTTCGGTAATTTGACCCTCAATCCAACAGCTTGCATAACCAAGGGCTGTAATGGCAAGCAACATATTTTCAATGGCGGCGGAATAATCCTGAGCGTGAAAAAAGACATCCGCATAACCGGGTATTTGCTTTGTTAATACGCAGATTCCGGCGGGAGGGTTGCCGCCTGTAAAACCATTTTTCTTTACCAGATTTGCTATGGAATTAACTAATCCGGCATCATCCAGGGCGATAAGGGATGTTGTCTGCCTGTTGCAGCCAGAGGGCGCGGCAAGACCTGCTTCAAGTATCTTCTTTAAATCTTCACGGGGAACCATTGTATTCTTGTACGCTCCCCGGTAACTGTAACGTTTGTTTATTGCGTCAAATATGTTCATAATTAATTATTATAACCGAATTTACCTGACAATTCTACGGTGTGGCTAAAAATAGGAGGTTTTTGTAAAAAATACAAGGCAAAAAATAGGGGTTTTTGCAAAAAATACAAGGCTAAAAACAGGGGGTTTTGCAAAAAATACAAGGCAAAAGACCTCGCCCCGAAAAGAGCGAGGTCTTAAACCAGCACAAAGCTCTAAAAACTGCTGTTTTTAATCATTCAGCCCGATAACAAAGTTTGCCTTAATGTCTTTATACTGGTAAATAAATGTTATGTAGCTGCCGTTTGAGCCGGATTCTACGGTAAATTCCACAGGCGCAGAAACATCTATGCTGCTCCCATTGCCGAAAGACAGAAAATCCTGAAAATAATAATCCGAATTATACACAAACATACTTGCATATACGGTATTTGCGGTGGTTTTGTCTGCTGTAGTTTTATTTTTTGCGGTAAGCGTAATTTCTCCGCTTGAGGATGAAATATTATAATCCTGCAATGAAGCCGCTGTGCCGGCAATAGCGCCTGAAAATTCTTCAAGGGATATGGCATAAACGCTGTCGCCAACTTTAATGTACGACAGATTGGTGTATTTTGCTGTGTCCATTTGAGGGAGCCTTACTGTTAAAGTATAATCAAGTTCATCACCGCCGGAACAATGAATATTCACTGTCAATGTTTGCCCTGCAAACACGGCTTTGAATACGCTCAATTGTTCTCCTTCAGACCCTCCCCCTGCCGTTTCATCAGCCAGAGGAGTGCCGTTTACAGATGCTGTAACCACGGGATTATATTTACCAACAGGCATTGGTTTAAAATAAAGGTCGCCTGCTTTTTCCATAACAACTTCGTAGGAGAACTCGCCCGTAGACATAGCGTATACATTCTCGTTTGGATCGTCAAAGCTGTTCAGCAATGCTATGCAATCAAGAACTGCGGCATCTGTAAGCGGCATAATTCCATAAAGGTTTGCAACCAGCGTTATCGAAGTATCAGTTGGCGCAGGGATTGTAAAACAATCATCCTCATAATAAATGGCACCTGCTGTGCCGGATGGAATGCTTTCAACACCTAATTCAATACTGTATGTTTCCAAAATATCATAAGTATCATCTCCATTAAACTGGAGAGCATAAACGGAATAACCGGGATTAGCTTCTACTTTAAAAGAAAAACTTTTACCATCCGGAACTTCGACATATTTTTCATAACTTGTGTTACTAAATTGATCCGTATATGACATAATACCGTACGGAAGCGGGTATCCATCAGAATCTGTTAGCCTGTACGCTTGCGGATAACTGCCGCCCGGCAAAATGACACGGTAGGTTTTTACCACATCGCCAATTGATAATTTTGAAGGGTCAAATTCCGAAATGCCGGGTAAAACGTACGTGGCGGTTTTTGTGCCCTTAAGGCTTTTTACGGAAACTGCGTTTCTAAAACCAATGGACGGAGCAACAGCCGAAAGCGAACCTCCGTCGTAGCTAAGAACCGCATCCTGCACACTGTGCCCGACATTGGCAAGAACGCTGATTTTCAGGCTGCTTCCAGACATAACAGAATCGGATTCAGGCAAAATTATAAACTTCGCCTCATTGTCATACGTGATAAATGAAGTATCTATTGGATAAGGCGCGGGCGCACTATCGGAAGTGTCGCTGCAAGCCGTTCCAAACATAACAACGGCTGCAAATGCCGCTGTAAGCAATGTTTTAAGAATTGTCCTTTTCATATTTTCTTCTCCTCTCGTATTTTTAGTTCGTTGCGGAACATTTATCCCGCAGTAAATACTGCTTCGCGCCATGCGGCTTTTTTAAGCATGGCTATGTAATTTTAACATTGACGTTAACGTTAAGGTCAATGTTAATTTGAAAATTTTTTTCAAGAAAAATGGCATGAGAGACAAGATTTTTTTCGATTAGCGAAACCGCTTACAAGCGGTATTTTTTTACAGAACGCTCTGCAAGAACTGCCTGGTGCGGTCATTTACCGGGTTGCTGAATATCTGCGCCGGAGGGCCTTCTTCAAGAATAACGCCTTCATACATGAATACTACCCTGTTTGCAACTTCGCGGGCGAAGCCCATTTCGTGGGAAACTACAAGCATTGTCATTCCTGCGGCGGCAAGCTGCTTCATGACAGCTAACACTTCGCCGACAAGCTCCGGGTCAAGAGCCGAGGTCGGCTCATCAAAGAGCATTATTCTTGGTTCCATCGCAAGAGCGCGCGCAATGGCGACCCTCTGCTGCTGGCCGCCGGAGAGCTGCGAAGGATAAACGTCAATTTTATCCGCAAGTCCGACCCGTTCCAGAATGTTCATTGCTCTTTGTTTTGCATCTTCGGCTTTAAGTTTGCGGACATGCTGAGGGGCAAGCATTACATTTTCAAGCGCAGTCATGTGCGGGAAAAGGTTGAAACGCTGAAAAACCATGCCTACTTCCAGCAGGATTTTACTGCGTTCGTCGTTGTGCATTTTTACATTATTTATGCCATTGTTACAGTCAAAAATAAGCTTGTCTTCAATATAAATTTTACCTTCGTCAATTGTCTCCAGCCGGTTCAAGGCGCGCAAAAAAGTTGACTTACCGGCTCCCGACGGCCCGATGATACAAACAACTTCTTTCTGTTCAACCGTCATGGAAATATTTTTTAATACGGCAAGCGGTTTCCGCCCGTTGGAACCTGGAAAAGTTTTGCATATACCGACAGTCTTAATCATTGACATTCAGGCTACCCTGCCTTATTCATATAACGAGTATTTTTTTTCCAGTTTGTGGAAAAAATATGTAAAAACTGCCGTAATAAGCAAATAAAGCAGCATTGCCGGAACATACACAAGAGCCGAGCGCGTTGAACCTTCTATATTTCTTGTAGCTTTGGTAATATCAACTAACGCGATCATGGAAACAAGAGAGGCGTCTTTTAACATCATTATAAATTCGTTCCCAACCGGCGGTATAAGCCGCCTGATAGACTGAGGAATGATAACCAGCCGCATTGCCTGCGTATAAGACATTCCAAGGGCGCGGGATGCTTCGAACTGCCCCTTGTCGATGCTTTGAATTGCCGCACGGATTATCTCGGCGCTGTATGCGGCAGAGTTCAGGCTGTATGCGATAAAGGCAGCAAGAAAGCGGTTATTGATGGTAAGAAACGGAGCTATCATGGGCAAAGCATAGTAGATAAAAAACAACTGCATTAAAAGAGGGGTTCCCCTGAAAAAGAAAATATATGCGCTGCATGATTTATTTATAATGACATTTTTTGACATCTTCCCCAATGCAAGGAAAAGGCTCAAAATTAGCCCTGCGCAGACAGCAAGCACTGTTAATGAAATTGTAACTCTGGCGCCTTTAAGAAGCTGCGGTGTCCATGACAAAATAACAGTTTGCAAAGTATCCATAAATTATTACCGAATCTTACTTTCGCACAGCAGAAACCAAATCCATGCCAAATATATCGTTGGAGATTTTCACCATAGTGCCGTTTTCAAAGAGTTCATCCAGCGTTTTATCAATGGCTGCGGTAAGAGCGTCATTTCCCTTTTTCATGCAGATACCGAATTCTTCTTCCCCGCCCTGCCAGACAATTTCAAAAAGGCTGCCAGGCTTAGCGATATATTCGTATGCAACCAAAAGATCTGTCATAATTGCATCAACCCTGCCAAGTTTCATTTCATCGAAACAATACATTACCTTGTCATATTCATAAGTATTACACCTTAGACCTGCTTCGATAAGTTCTTCCATAAAAAATTTAGATGTCGTTTCTTCCTGATAAGCAACGCCCAAACCGGCAAGATCCTGAGGAGCTTTAACACGGTATTTGGAATTTTTCGGAAGCACAATGGCAAGGGTATTCCGAATATAGGGTTTGCTAAAATTATGAGCCTGCATTCGTGTGTCGGTCAAAGTAACCGAAGACATAATGCAATCGTATTTTTTTGTTTCTACGCCGGCAAAAATTCCGTCCCAGGCAGTATCAACAAATACAGCCGTAAGCCCCATTTTTTCTGCAATGGCTTTTCCCATGCTTACATCGAAACCTACAGGTGTTTTCCCGTCAGAAGCCATGTACTCCATCGGCGGATAACCAATTTCCATGCCTATGCTTAAAATTCCTTTTTTCAGAGTAAGGCCGGAAGATTCCTTTGCACAACCGGCAAACAGGATTCCGGCAGCAATAACGACAATTAAAAAAATTGCTTTTTTCATAAATACCTCTTAAATATATACCAATTAGCTTACAATACCGCATCTTTCCTGTCAATTAACATTCTTAACATTAACATTCTAAAAGCATCCAGATTTATGGATAAACTCTAATTTTGACCCAAAAATCTGCCGATAAGGAAGCGGAGGATTATACCCAGAGTGAAGTTTTCTGAAGCAAAATTATATATATCGCCGAAGTTTTTTATGTCGAGGTTTTCCACAGATTTAGATTTTAAGCTTCGTACAATTACCATTGGCCTGGCAGTTTTTCTGACAATTACCGGTATTTTAATGGGATTTTCTCTGTTATCCTCCCTGTTCGGGACAGGTTTTTTCCCTGCGGCTCCAGGCAGGTTTTTTGCCCGTTCTTTTGGTATTCTTTCACTATTGGTTC
>Ga0123356_10003746_pt1 | contig 15848 bp, 9 predicted proteins | sample TergutEmb28metaG_2_FD_92546 | JGI IMG/M metagenome (GOLD analysis project Ga0123356, IMG submission 92546) | Embiratermes neotenicus P3 segment gut microbial communities from Petit-Saut dam, French Guiana - Emb289 P3 | ecosystem: Host-associated > Arthropoda: Insects > Digestive system > Gut ... | reverse complement strand
TACAGCGCCTTCCGTCCGCTGCAGGAACGCATCGTCCGGAGTCTCCTGGCCGGTCATGACATATGCGTTGTGATGCCAACCGGGGGTGGCAAGTCTCTGTGCTACCAGCTGCCGGCGGTCATGTCGCAGCGGACGACGGTGGTGATTTCCCCGCTGATTGCGTTGATGCAGGACCAGGTGGCGCAGTTGGCGCATATGGGAATTCCCGCCGCGGTGCTCAATAGTTCCCTCCGCGGCGACGAGCAGAGCCGCGTGATGCGGAAAGCGCGCGAAAGTGCTTATCGGTTGCTTTATCTCTCGCCCGAACGGCTGCAGCGGGCGGACACGCTGCCCTGGCTCGAGCGCGTTCCCATCGGTTTTTTCGCCATCGACGAGGCGCACTGCATTTCCGAGTGGGGGCACGAATTTCGCCCGGAATACCGCCAGCTGAGCCGCCTGCGGGGCAGTTTCCCTGATCGCCCGATCGCTGCGTTTACGGCGAGCGCCACGCGCCACGTACGGCATGACATTCTCGCGCAACTCGCCTTGCGCAATCCCGACAAGTACATCGCCAGCTTCCACCGTCCCAACCTGCGCTATCTGGTGCGAGAGTGCGAGAGTTCGGAGCAGAGTGCATTGCTCGTGAAAGCACTCAGAAATTACGGCGAGGGCAACGTCATCATCTACTCCCCGACCATCAGCAAAGTGGAAGAAACCGTGGATTTTCTGGAGGACCGGGGAATCCCGGCCGTGCCTTACCACGCCAAGATGCCGGGCGATGAGCGCCGCCGCAATCAGGAGCGCTGGATGTCCGACGAGGTGCGCGTGCTGGTCGGTACGATCGCATTCGGGCTTGGCATCAACAAGGCGACCGTGCGGGCGGTCATTCACCTGGCGCTGCCGAAGTCGATCGAACAGTATTACCAGGAAGCGGGGCGCGCCGGGCGCGACGGGAATCCCGCCGATTGCCTGCTGCTGTGGCAGAGGAAAGATGCCGGATTGCTGGGCTTCTTCGCCAACCAGATCACCGACGCCGCCGAGCGTGACCGGGCGTGGCAGAGGTACTACAAAATCCGCGACTTCGCTGAGTCGGGCCGGTGCCGGCATTTGCAGATTTGCACGCATTTCGGCGAAACGCCCAAGTGGAGTTCCTGTGGCGCGTGCGACGTTTGCGGAACCCTGCCGCAATGGCTGACGATGGCCTCCAGGCGGGTTGCGGTTCCCCCGGCGTTTGTGCCTGCTGCCGGCGATCGGGGGCCGCGGTCATTCTCGGTGGCGGAGCCAGATGCCGAATTGCGCGAATATTTGCGCGAGTGGCGGCGGGTGACGTCCAAAGAACTGGGTGTGCCCGCCTACGTTGTGCTGCACGATACGACTCTCGATGAGATTTGCCGCCTTCGGCCAGCTTCGCTCCCCCAGCTGCTCTCCATCACCGGCATTGGCGAACGCAAGGCTGACAAGTACGGGCCGGGAATTCTGGCGGCCCTGGCGCGTTTTCATAAGGGAGCCCGTGCCGCCCCCGTTCCGCTCAACAAGACTGCGCCCGCCCTCGAAACCAAGCAATTGCTCAGGGACGGGAAGGGCCTGGCGGAGATTGCCCAGATTCGGGGCCGTCAGTTGAGCACGGTCGTGAGTGCTGTCGCCTCACTGGTGGAGAATGGTGACGTCGAATTGCCGTCTGATTGGATCGACTCCGGGCGGCAGGCGCTGATCGAAGCCGCCTGCCATCGCATTGGACTGGACAAACTGGACCGTCTGAAGACCCTCAAGGAGGTCTTGCCCCCGGAAATCACTTACGACGAAATCCGTCTGGTAGTGGCACGCCTGCGGCGTAAACCCGCTCAGAACCAGAGTGAAGATCCAACCTGGCGATAACTGGCGACGGCGAAGTGCGCTTGAGCATACGCCGCCCGCGCGCTCTTAGAGAGCGGCTTTGAGGATTTCCGCAGCGGCTTCCCGCCCCGATCGCACGCAATCGGGCACGCCGATCCCGCGATAGGCATTGCCCGCCAGAGCCAGGCCCGGCAATTGCCCCCGCAGCCGCTCGATTCGTTCGAGGCGCTCAAGGTGCCCGACGCTGTATTGCGCCATGGCGGATTTCCATTTGTAAACACGGGCAAACAGGGGCTTGCCGGGGACACTCGCGATCTGCTCGAGTTCGTGGTGCGCGATGTCGGCGATTTGATTGTCGGATAGCGGCCAGAGCTTTTCGGCACTGCCGCCAGCGAAGAAGCAGCGCAGAAGCGCGCGATCCTCCGGTGCTCGATGGGGGAACTTGTTGTGGACAAAGGTAGCGGCGAGCAGAAGCTTGCCCTCGCTGCGCGGCACAAGAAATCCGAATCCCGGCGGCAGGGTTGCGCGTACTTCCCGGCCGTAGCCGAGCCCCACAGTGATCGACGAACTGTACTCGACCGCCCCCAGTTCCCGAGAAAGGTCCTGGCTGGCCATGCGCAGCACGTTGGCCGCGGCGAGCGCGGGCAAGGCGACGATGGCAGCGTCGAACTGATCGGAGTCCAATCCTGCCGAGACCAGCCACCCTCCGGCTTCCGGTTGAACGGCCTGCACGGTAACGCCGGTCAGAAGGAAGGACGGGTTCAGCTTCGAAACCACCGTTTCCCCCAGCTGCTGCATGCCGTTCTTGAGCGAGGTAAACAGCGGAGGCGTCGAGTGGCCCGGTCCCGGCGACTGCTTCATCTGGTGGCGTGCGGCCAGCAGGGCGCGCCCGAGGCTGCCATGCGTGCGCTCCATCTCGGCGAAGCGGGGGAGAACGGCGCGCACGCTCAGGTTCGCCGCGTCGCCGCCGTAGACGCCCGACAGCAGCGGGTCCGCCAGACGATCGACCATCTCCCGGCCGTAGTGTCTCTCCACAAATTCGGCGACAGATTCATCGCGATCGACCGACCGCGGCGCATGAAACAGTTCCTGCGCCATGCGCAACTTGGTGCTCCAGGAAAACAGCGGCGAGAGCCCGGTGGGCAGGATCTTCGTCGGAACCATGAACATGAGCCCGGGCGGCATCTCGACCAGACGGCCGCGCGTCAGAATGTAAGTTTTACGGTCAGAGTCGTTGGACCCGATGAGTTGGTCCCCGAGCCCGACCAGCCGGCTCAAATCTGTAGCCCAGGGCTTCTCGGTCAGGAAAGAATCCGGGCCGGCCTCAACGATGCACCCGTCGACCTGATCGGTGCGAAGTACGCCGCCGAAGCGCGGGGAAGATTCGTAAAGTGTGTATTCGACATCTGCCCCGCTCGTCCGGCGCTGTTCGAGTTCGAAGGCCGCAGCCAGGCCGGAGATTCCCCCGCCGATGATGGCGATGCGAGTCATGAGACGCGACTTCCGGCGTGCGGCTTCCGGCTTCCGGCAGGCCGTGCGGCGTCCGACGCCGAGTATTCCTGCACGAAACTGGCCAGATTCTTTACGTTGTCCACCGGCGTTTCGGGCAGAATGCCGTGTCCGAGATTGAAGATGTGCCCGGGCCGCGCTGCGGCGCGGCGAAGAATTCCTTCCGCGCGCGACTTCAATTCCTTCCAGTCGGCAAACAGCACCACCGGATCAAGATTTCCCTGCACCGCCCCGCGATGATCGAGCCGCTGCCAGCCTTCATCGAGCGGAATACGCCAGTCGAGCCCGATGACTTCCGCTCCCGTCTCCTTCATTGCCGGCAGCAAGGTCGAGCTGTCGGTACCGAAGTAGATGATCGGCACACCCGTCTTCTGCAGCTGCTCGACCATGGCGGTAACGTGCGCCAGAACGTAGCGGCGATAATCTTCCACGCTCAGGCATCCTACCCAGCTGTCGAATATCTGAATCGCATCGGCACCGGCATGCACCTGCTCGACCGCATACGCCGCCGTAACCGCCACGAGCTTGCTCATGAGCACGTCCCAATCGGCGGCATGGTTGTACATCATCTTCTTGGCATGGACGTAGTTGCGCGAGCCGCCGCCTTCGATCATGTAACTGGCCAGTGTGAACGGCGCACCGCAGAATCCAATCACCGGAATCCGGTCGGCAAAATGACGGGCGACCAGGGATACGGCTTCGGAAACGTGTCCCAGTTCGGCTGCGCGGTCGGTGCGCAGGTTGGCAATGTCTTCCCGGGTGCGCACCGGCTTCTCAATCACCGGACCTTCGCCGGCAGAAAAATGGAAGGGCAGGCCCATCACTTCGAGCGGCAGGAGCAGGTCGGCAAAGATAATGGCAGCATCCACTCCGAGGATTTCCGCCGCCTCGATCGTCACTTGCGCCGCAAGTTCAGGTTTCTTGCAGATCTCAAGAAGGGAATGCTGCTTGCGGACGGCGCGATACTCCGGCATATAACGACCGGCCTGACGCATGAACCACACCGGGGTGTGATCCACCGGCAAAGACTTGCAGGCGCGAATAAAGTTGGAATTTGGAGCAGACATAAACTCATGAATGTAGCATCTTTTGACGGCCATTGCTGTGATGCCGCCCTTGGCACCGGGGTTTCTGTGCGAGACTGGGAGAAGCAACGTCAGCCGGGGCGCTCCGAAGGAAATAAGTCATGAGCCAGAACGAGATCCGAAAACAGCGTGTCGAATTGGAGGTTGGAGCCAGTGGACCGATGGCCGCCTACGTCGCCCAGCCGGACAGCGCCGGCCCGCATCCCGGGCTGATGGTTTTTCAGGAAGCCTTCGGCGTCAATTCCCATATTCGCAAGGTGACCGATAGACTCGCCGCCCAAGGCTATGTTGCCATTGCCCCGGAACTTTTTCATCGCACGGCACCGCCCGGTTTCGAAGGGAACTACCAGGACTTTCCTGCGGTCATGCCGCACGCTCAGGCGGTCACCAGGGAAACCGCCGAGGCCGATGTCCGCGCCACTTACCATTGGCTGCTCGCGAATTCGCAGGTGGCGACAGAGCGCATCTCGTGCATAGGATTCTGTATGGGCGGCCGAGTCGCATTTCTCGCCAACAGCGTGGTCGGGTTGCACTCTGCGGTTTCCTACTATGGTGGTGGAATCGCTCAGAGCCTGCTCGATCGGGCGGCCAGCGAGCACGGACCGGTCCTGTTGTTTTGGGGCGGGTTGGACAGACACATCACCGCCGAGCACCGCAGAGCGGTGGTCGAAGCCTTAAGCGCCAGCAAGAAACCGTACGTGAACGTGGAATTCTCGAATGCCGACCACGGTTTCTTCTGCGACGAGCGTGCGGTCTATGAGGCGAACGCGGCCCGGCAGTCATGGGCTCTGACGCTGGAGTTCCTGCGGTCGTGAACAGCATCGGTCCTGTCGTCGGCGTAGGCTGTCTCGCGCTGGTATCCGCCCTGTGGCAGATACCGGTCGCAGCCAATCGCGGCGGACAAACCGCTCCGCCAACTTTCTACAAAGATGTGCTGCCTATCCTCGAGGATCATTGCCAGAGCTGCCACCGTCCGGGGGAAGTTGCGCCCATGCCGCTGGTCACCTACGGGCAGACGCGGCCCTTCAGCGACGCGATCGTGCATTCGGTCGAAATGAAAATGATGCCGCCGTGGTTCGCCGATCCGCGGTACGGGCACTTTTCAAACGATCCTTCCCTGTCCGACCAGGAGATCGCGACCCTCGTGTCTTGGGCCCACTCCGGTGCGTCCGCCGGAGACCCGCGGGCTGCCCCGCCGCCGCGAAAATGGGCCGCAGAGTGGAACATCCCTCAGCCGGATCTGGTGGTGAAGATGCCCAAGCCGGTGCCGATTCCGGCGGAAGGTGAAATCGAATACACCTACGAGATTGTGCCGACGCACTTCACCCGAGACCGGTGGGTCGAGATGTCGGAGTTCCGCCCGGGAAGCCCGGACCATGTGCACCACGCGGTTGTCTATATACGTCCCCCCGATTCGGAGTGGCTGCGGCATGCGCCGCTGGGGCAGCCCTTCACCGCGTCAACGCTCGAAGACCCGGAAGAGCGGCGGCAGGCCCACGAGACAACCAGCGACCTGCTGCTGGTGTATGCACCCGGCAGTTCTCCCGATCAGTGGCCCGACGGCATGGCGAAATTCGTGCCCGCCGGGTCGGACCTGGTCTTTCAGATGCACTACACCTCAAACGGTGCGCCCGATCAGGATCAGACCAGCATCGGGCTGGTTTTTGCCAAGAGTCCACCCACCGAGCGGGTGATCACCTTGCAGTTGAATAATCACGCGCTGATCATCCCACCGGGCGCCGACGATTTTCGGGTCGAAGTCCAGGGCACGCTCCCGCATGACGCCACCCTGCTCAGCCTGTTTCCCCACATGCACTTGCGCGGCAAGCGCTTTGAGTACGACATCGTGCACGACGACGGCAGCGTGGAAGTGTTGCTGCGCGTGAATTATCACTTTCACTGGCAACTCAGTTACCGGCTCCGGGAACCGCGCTGGCTCAAGGCCGGGACCAAGCTGCGCGCCATTGCCTGGTACGACAATTCGAAGAACAATCCCCACAATCCCGACCCCACCCAGACGGTGACATGGGGAGATCAGACGTCAGACGAGATGATGGTGGGCTTCTTCGACGTGGCCGTTCCGGCCGCGATGGACAAGTGGAAGTTCTTTGAGCGGGATGGTCAGGCCACAAAACACCAATAGCATGGAACGGGAAGGCGGGTGGCGTCGGGTGGTCGGATCCATGGTCTTTCTGGAAGACGGGTCATCCGGCCCTGATGACTGCCGATACGGCCGGGTTTCGCTATCCTTGATGTCACATTCGGGGTATCACATTCGGAGTATCACATTCGGGAAGACACATGGAAACCGGCCGACTTCGAAAAAATGGCGAGAGTCGTCGAAGCAATCAGGTCGGTCGCTGTCGACCTTGCCGGCGGGCAATGAACCACCGCTGCCGTCAGCTTGCCCACATTGGCAAGTCCCCGGTAACCTTGAATCAGGTTCCGAATTGAGCGTCATCTCCGCGCCAACAATTTCTGAAGAGCAAGCCCGCGTGCCGGGCCGGTTGCGCATCGCCTCCTACTGGGCGCTCGCACTGGTGTTTGCGGCCGTCTATTTTGCCGCGATGTTCTCGCCAGCGCTCCTCGATGATGCTGACAGCACGCACGCCGAGGCGGCGCGGGAAATGTTCGTCAGCGGCGATTACGTCACGCTCCATATCAACGGCGTCAGGTACCTCGAAAAAGCTCCGCTGCCGTACTGGCTGGTTGCGCTCAGCTATCGCCTGTTGGGCGTGAATGAATTCGCAACCCGCCTGCCCACGATGCTCTCGGTCTTGCTTCTCGGGGTGCTGGCACTGGTCTGGGCGGGGCGTGCATTTGGGGAGCGGGCAGGAGTTTATGCGGCTGTTTTTGTCTACACCGCGGCCGGAATCTTCCTGTTCACCCGCGTTCTGATTCCGGATGTTCTCCTCAGCCTGCTGATCGCTGCGTGCCTTTACTTCTTCCTGACCGCACTCGAGCGGAACGCTTCGGGCTGGCGATGGTATGCAGCCTGGGTGTGCGCGGCTCTGGGTGTGCTGACAAAGGGACTGATCGCCCTGGCCTTTCCCGCCGGCGCCGCATTTTTCTATCTGCTCGCCACCGGCGAATGGCGGCGGTGGCGCGAATTTCGCCTGGCCTCCGGGTTCGGCCTGTTTCTGCTGATCGCCGCTCCCTGGCATATTCTTGCGGGCCTGCGCAATACGGGCGGACAGGACGGCCACGGTTTCTTCTGGTTCTACTTTGTCAACGAACATTTCCTGCGCTTTCTCGGGAGGCGCTATCCGCGCGATTACAACAAGCTCCCCTGGGCGCTGTACTGGTCGCTGCACCTGGTATGGCTTTTCCCCTGGAGTCTGTACTTGCCGGCCGCGATTCGCACGCTGCGCGACGAGCGCAGGATTCACCGCGGCAATTTCCGAGCCCGCACCCGGTTGCTGTGCTGGATTCTTGCCGGGCTCGTGCTGGTTTTCTTTGCCATCTCCACCAATCAGGAGTACTACACATTCCCCGCATACCTGCCGCTGCTTATCCTGCTCGCCGATGGAATCGCGCGTTCGGAACAGGTGGATTGCGACCTCGGCCAGCGCACAGGAGGGCTCAGAACTTCCGCGGCGGTGCTCGCCGTGATCGGCATCACCGCCGGCATCACCCTGCTGACGCTGTTGTGGCAGTCGCGGCATCTTCCCTTCGAGCCGGATATCGGCAGCGTGCTCGCCAAGCATGACATGGCTACCGACACCCTCTCCACGTCGCACATGCTGGATCTGAGCTACGCGTCTTTTGCGGCTCTGCGGCTGCCGGCGGCACTGGCGGCGTCGGCTCTTCTGATTGCGCCACTGGCTTCACTGCTGCTGCGATTCCGCCGTCGCCATTACGCGGCAACCTGGGTGCTGGCGGGCGGAATGGCGCTGTTTCTCATCGCGGCACACATCGCGCTCGGAAGATTTGGTCCGTACCTTTCCTCGAAACAGCTGGCGCAGCAGATCGCGGAGAGAGCTCATCCCGAAGACCGCATCATGATCTACGGCGACCAGGCGTTTGGATCCTCGCTCCTGTTTTACCTCGAGCGGCCGGTCGAGCTGGTGGAAGGACGGACGACATCGATGTGGTTCGGTTCGACCTTTCCGGATGCGCCCCGGATTTACCTGACCGCGGCCGACCTCCAGAGGGAATGGAACGGAAACAACCGAATCTTCCTCTTTGTTCCGGCACACCTGAAAGCGGAAGTAGATTCGTTCGTGCCGAACCATGCCGTGGTCGCGCAGATTTCCGGAAAGTCGGTGTACAGCAATCGGCCATGAGGCGGGCCGGTCTCTGCTAGACTTGCAAGTCTGCTGAGGTTAAATGACCATGAATCGCAAACCAGTCCTGGTGTTCGCCACCAGCACGCTGATCGTGATGTTGGCCTTCACTCTGGCCGCGGCCAAATCGCCTTCTTTCGGCACGTTGCGTCCCCCGGTTCAGGCTGGGCCGGGAACGACGAAGAAGGCGGAAGAACAGTTCAAGAACATACAGGTGCTCAAGGGCATTCCCGCCGATCAGTTGTTTCCCACCATGCAGTTCATCACCGCGTCCCTCGGCGTCGAGTGTGAGTTCTGCCACGTGCGGGATGCTTTCGAGAAAGACGACAAAAAGACCAAGCAGACGGCCCGCAAAATGATGGAGATGATGTTCGCCCTCAACAAGGACAACTTCGAGGGCCATCGTGAGGTGACTTGCTATTCCTGCCACCGCGGCAGCGCCAAACCGGTCGCGATTCCAGTGGTCATGACCGAAGACGCCCGACCAGGGATGGGCGAACCCCACCGCGCCGAAGAAGCTGGGGTGAAATCCGCCGACGCAAAAACAAATTCCGGCCCCCCGGCGGAGCAGTTGATCGACAAATACGTCGAAGCTGCGGGGGGGGCCTCAGCCATCGAGAAGGTCACGACCCGGGTGATGAAGGGGACCATCGATTTCGGCGGCCGGTCGTTGCCCATCGACATTTTTGCAAAGGACCCCGACGAACGAATCTCGTTCACGCACATGCAGGACGGTGACAGTGTTACGGCATTCAACGGCCATGAAGGCTGGCTGGGAAGCCCGGGTCGTCCGCCGCGGGAAATGACTGCGAGCGACATGGATGGAGCGTCGATCGATGCCGACCTCCACCTCGCCACACATCTGAAGCACATGTTCAGCTCGATCCAGATGCGGGGCACCGACAAGATTGGCGATCACCAGGTCTTCGTCGTTGTCGGCCAGCGCGAGGGAAAGCCGCCGGTCCAGTTGTACTTCGATCAGCAGTCGGGGCTGCTGGTTCGCCTGGTGCGCTACGGCGAAACCGCTCTGGGATGGCTGCCCACACAGATCGACTACGCCGACTACCGCGACACGAACGGAGTGAAGGTTCCTTATCGCTGGACCCTGGCGCGGCCGGGCGGACGGTTCACAATCCAGATCAGCGACCTCGAGCAGAATGTACCGGTCGACGATGCCAAGTTCGCCAAGCCTGCCCCGCCTGCGGGCCAGCCGACAGCCACGCCAAAATAAAACAAAGAAATTGCAAACACCGGCGCCCACAAGACCCCGTTGACGCTAACGGCCCGACCCCGGCCGTCAGCGAAACCAACAGGGCGGGCGTCACCCCTTCTCGGGTCGAGAAGATGAACATCAGTGCCCGTCCCGGCTCCGCCCGTTTTCCGCGTCCCGACCGCACCTGGCTCGGGATCGCTGGGAAAGGCGGATTTCAATAACAAAACCTGATCGCGCCGATAAATAGTTTCAATTTCCGGCCGGACCGGCCGGACGTTACAGTGAGGCGTCGTCGTATGGCGTCGGAACGCGGCTTGGGCCGCGCAGGGAGAGCATTGCGCAGTGATTTTTTCGAGGAAACGGATCTCCAGGTTGGTGACAGCTGTTCTGCTGTTCATGCTCGCGCCGATGCTCCACGCACAAACCGGCGGGAGCCCGGCGGACGCGAACGCGCGGCTGGCACGGCTCGAGCAGCAGGCGGCCGATGCCAAAAGTTCCGCCGACAACGCCTGGATGTTGACCAGCGCCGCCCTCGTGCTGTCGATGACCGGTCCGGGGCTGGCTCTTTTCTATGGCGGCCTGGTCCGCAAGAAGAACGTGCTCGGCACGATGATGCAGAGCCTGGCGCTGATGGCGGTGGTCACGGTACTGTGGGGGCTGTTCAGCTACAGCTTTGCCTTCGGCGCCGGCAACAGTTTCACGGGAGGTTTCGAGCACCTGTTCCTCCGAGGGGTGGGTGCGGCGCCCGACGCGGACTACGCGGCCACGATTCCCGCGCAGACCTTCATGGTCTACCAGTTGATGTTTGCCATCATTACGCCGGCGCTCATTGCCGGAGCGTTCGCCGAGCGCATGAAGTTCAGCGCGATGCTGGTATTCACCGTCCTGTGGTCGATTCTCGTGTACAACCCCATGGCCCACATGGTGTGGGGCAAGGGCGGACTGTTGAACGCCTCGGGCGGGCGATTCCCGACACTCGATTTCGCAGGGGGTACCGTCGTCCACGTAACCTCGGGTGTTTCCGCGCTGGTCTGCGCCCTCTATCTGGGAAAGCGTCTGGGGTATCCCAAGGAATCGATGCCGCCCCACAGCGTGGTGCTCAGCTTCATCGGGGCATGCATGCTCTGGGTGGGATGGTTCGGTTTCAACGCCGGCAGTGCGCTGGGCGCAGGCAGCCTGGCGACCAGCGCGTTCGTGGCCACACATTTCGCCGCAGCCTCGGCCACCATAGGGTGGGCCGGCGCCGAGTGGATTTCGAATGGCAAGCCCAGCGTGCTGGGGGGAATCTCGGGGGCGGTCGCGGGACTGGTCGCGATCACTCCCGCTGCAGGATTCGTGAAGCCCATGCCGGCGCTGGCCATCGGCCTGCTGGCCGGCGTGGGCTGCTATCTGATGGTCGCCAGGGTGAAGGTGAAGCTCGGTTACGACGATTCGCTCGACGCCTTCGGTGTCCACGGGGCGGGCGGCACGTTAGGTGCAATCCTGACAGGCGTGTTCGCGGCCAGCAGCGTGAATCCCATCTTCAAGGATTCTCAGGGCAACCCGTTGCCGTCCGGCCTTTTCGAGGGGAACGCGCGGCAACTGCTGAATCAGTCCCTGGGTGTGCTGACGGCCTGGGGCATTGCGATCGCAGGAACTTTGGCGATTCTGAAATTAGTCGATGTGACGATCGGCCTGAGAGTTTCCGAGGAGGAAGAAGTCGAGGGCCTGGACCTCTCCCAGCACGGCGAAGAGGGTTACTATTGGGAAGCGTCGGGGTAGTGGTGGAAAACGAGGGCGTCTGTCTCGGTTGCGCCGGCGCGAAAATGCAAAACAGGACTTCCGAACATCATGACGAAGATCGAAGCGGTCATCCAAAATTCTAAATTGGAATCAGTGAAAACCGCCCTGCAGGAAATCGGCGTCGAGGGCATGACGGTGATCGAGGTGCGGGGTCACGGGCGCCAGAAGGGCCACACCGAGGTCTACCGCGGCCGCGAGTACAGCGTGGACCTGATTCCGAAGACGAAAATCGAAATGGTACTGCCCGATGCCCTGGTCGAAAAGGCGGAACAAGCGATCCTGAATGCCGCGCGTACGGGAAAGATTGGCGACGGCAAGATCTTCCGGTCGCGGATCGACGAAGCCATCCGCATCCGTAACGACGAGCGTGGCGAGGGGGCTTTGTAGAGTCGGGCGTCATCCCCCGATTTGGAGCCAGTTCAGGGGGCAGCGGGTGGCAGCGGGACGCGAACGGAAAAGCAACGCTCAGGAAGCGCACAGCGGCCTTCCCGCAGCGCGGGCATGACGGGGCGAATTACTTTCATGATGGTAGCGTCCTCATTGATCAGCGAACTGCGGGGTTCTCTTACCGACGAGTCAGCGCGCATTCAGCGTGAGTTTGAAGCCACCGGCGACGGGCGCCGGGCACTGGCGCAGCGCACAGTTCTGGTGGAAGGCATTCTCTCCCGCCTCTGGGACGACATCATCTCCGCCGAGGAATCGAAGCCTGCCGGCTTGGCGCTCGTAGCTACGGGAGGCTTCGGCCGAGGCTGGCTGTTTCCCTACTCCGACATCGATGTGCTGTTTCTGTTTGGCGACCGCGACGCGGAACAGGCATTCAAAAACCCGGTTCGGCGCTTTTCCCAGGAGCTGTGGGATCTGCGGCTCAAACTGAGTCCCGCGTCGCGCACGCTCGCCGAGTGCGACCGCTACGACGCCAACAATACCGAGTTCACCATTTCGCTTCTGGACTGCCGTTTTCTTTCGGGCGATCGCGATCTGTTCCGGCGTTTGCGCGACAAAACGATTCCCAAGCTGGTCGGGCGCGAATCGAGGGCCCTGCTGCAGGGCCTGGCCGAGGTAACCCGCGAGCGTCATGCGAAATATGGCATGACCCTCTATCACCTCGAGCCCAATCTCAAGGAAGCCCCCGGCGGTCTGCGGGACCTGAACGTGGCCAGCTGGCTGGCGCTGGTTTCCGCCATGGACAAGCTTGGCGACTGGCCCAACGCAAGTTCGTTGCGCCCACCGGTGCGCAAACAGCTGGAGTCGGCACTCGACTTTCTGATGGCGGCGCGCTGCTTCCTGCACTTCCGCCACAGCCGCGACGACAACACGCTCAGCTGGGAAGCCCAGGACGCGGCGGCCGCCCGCAAGATCGGTGCGCCGGACGCCGAGCGACTGTCCGCCGCCGACTGGATGAGGATCTATTTCGGCCACGCCCGCGCGGTCGAGCGCACCGTGACCCAGCTGCTCGAAGAGATTCCGGAAGCGTGGTCGGCGCTCTACCGCCAGGTGCAAAGCTGGCGCTCCCGGCTCACGACATCGGATTTCTCGGTCGTTGACGGGCTCGTCTTTCTGCAGCAGCCTTCGGCGCTCGAAGACCCCGAGGTCCTGCTCCGGCTGTTTCACTTCATGGCACATCACGGACTGAAGCTGAGCGCCACCACGGAATACCGAATCGAGCAGGCGCTTCCCGCGCTGGCCGCTACGCCGCCGCGGGGAGCGGAGTTGTGGCTTTACCTGCAAGAAACGCTCCTCGAGCCGCACGCCGCCGACGCTCTGCGCGCCATGCATTCCCTGCGGCTGCTGACCCTGTTGTTGCCGGAACTGAAGCTGATCGATTCGCTGGTGGTGCGCGATTTCTATCACCGCTTCACCGTGGACGAGCATTCCTTCCTCGCTATCGAGAGCCTGCATCGCTTGAAGCAGTCGCAATCGGAGTGGGACAAGCGTTACGCCGAGCTTCTCGGCGAACTGGAGGCCCCCGAGATCCTTTATCTGACGCTCTTGCTGCACGACACCGGCAAAGGGGTGCCCGGCAGCAACCATGTGGAGGCCAGCCTCGACATCGCCGGCCGCGCCATGGATCGCCTTGATGTCGATCCCAGGGAGCGGGCAGAAGTGGTGTTCCTGATCGGCAACCATCTGGAGATGTCCGCTGCGCTGCGCCGCGACATCTTCGATCCTGCCACGGTGGCCGCCTTGGCCGAGAAGGTCGGAACCCCGGAGCGCCTGAAAATGCTGTGCCTGCTCACCTATGCCGACATCAAGGCGGTAAATCCGGAAGCGCTGACGCCGTGGAAGGCCGAAAACGTCTGGCAGCTGTACATCGCCACCGAGAACTATTTGAATCGCAGCGCCGACCAGCGCGTGCACGCCGACATAAACAACGAAAAACTGGCGCGTCTGCGCTCCCTGGCTCCCGTCACCGGTGCCAGGTTCAAGTCATTCCTGGAAGGGTTCCCGCAGCGTTATCTGCTGGTGCACAGCGCGGAGGAAGTGATGCGCCACCTGCAGTTGGCTGGCGAACTGGCCAACGATCCCGTGCTGGTGGAACTCAGGCGTGGCCGCCATTGGTACGACCTGACGCTGGTGACCAAAGATCGCCCGTTCCTGTTTGCCACGATGTCTGGCGTGCTGGCGGCATGGGGCATGAACATCGTGAAAGCCAACGCCTTTTCCAACGCCGCCGGCACCGTCGTTGACACCTTCCACTTTACCGACCGCTTTCGCACCCTGGAACTGAATCTCTCCGAATGGGCGCGCTTCAAAAACAGCGTCATCAGCATACTGGTGGGCGAAGCTGATCTGGAAAAAATGCTGCGCGACCGCCAGCGCTCGGAAAAGGGTGTGATCGCGAAAGTAAAGGTGGAAACCAAGATCGAGTTTGACGACTCCTCGTCCTCTACCACAACGCTGGTGCAAGTAATCGCCCAGGATCGCCCCCGCCTGCTGCACCGCCTCGCGTCGTGCCTGTCCGATCAGGAATGCAACATCGAGATCGCCCTCATCGACACCGAAGGCCAGATGGCGATCGACACTTTTTACCTGACATCGGCCGGGAAAAAACTCAAACCCGAACATCAGAAGCAAGTCGAGAAGGCCCTGGTTGAACAGCTCAAAGGAGAATAGGAAAGAAAAAAAACCCGCCGCATCCTTCCGCAGCGGGTGTCGGGTTTGAAACCGTAAAACGACCGGCCTCACTTCGCCGCGAACTTGAACACAGTCTGCTGATGAAACGTCTGCCCGGGCTTCAGGATGGTCGTCGGGAACTCCGGATGATTGGGCGAATCCGGAAAGTGCTGCGTCTCCAGGCAGAGTCCGTAGCGGCGCTTGTAGACATGGCCCGACTTCCCGGTCACGCTGCCATCCAGAAAGTTTCCGCTGTAGAACTGCACCCCCGGCTGCGTGGTCGTCACTTCCAGCACGCGCCCCGTGGTCGGCTCGTAAACCCGCGCCGCCAGCGTGAGTCCGGGGCCTTTGCGGTTGATCACGAAGTTGTGGTCGTAGCCGTGCGCCAGCACGAGTTGTTCGTAGTTGTCGTCGATCCGCGCCCCAATCCTGGTCGACTTTCTGAAGTCGAGCGGCGTGCCTTCGACCGGCCGCAGTTCGCCGGTGGGAATCAAGTTCTTGTCCACGGGGGTGAACTTGTCGGCGTTGATCATGATTTCGTGATCGAGAATGTCGCCATTTCCCTCACCCTTCAGGTTGAAATAAGTGTGCTGGCTCACGTTGATGGGCGTGTCTTTGTCGGTAGTTGCCTCGTAGTCGATGACGAGTTCATTCGACTCGGTCAGCACGTAGGTGACGGTAACCTTGAGATTGCCGGGGAATCCATCGTCACCGTCCGCGCTCAGATAGGTGAATGAAACGCCGTTTTTTTCCTTCAGCGGCCGGCCCTCCCACAGGACCTTGTCGAACGTCTTGGCAATGCCTCCGTGCAGCGTATTCGGCCCGTCGTTTTTGGGCAGGGTGTAGGTCTTGCCATCGAGTGTGAAGCTGGCGTTGGCGATGCGGTTGGCGTAGCGTCCGACAATGGCGCCCAGGAACGGCGGGTTGGGCATGTAGCCCTCGGCGGTGTCGTGCCCGAGCACGATGTCGGCAAACTTGCCGTCGCGGTCCGGAACCCGGATCGACTGGATGATTCCGCCATAGTTCATGGCGACAATTTCAACACCG